>Ga0209991_10000104_pt1 | contig 36148 bp, 33 predicted proteins | sample ChitaG_FD_183167 | JGI IMG/M metagenome (GOLD analysis project Ga0209991, IMG submission 183167) | Deep subsurface microbial communities from South Pacific Ocean to uncover new lineages of life (NeLLi) - Chile_00310 metaG (SPAdes)... | ecosystem: Environmental > Aquatic > Marine > Oceanic >... | reverse complement strand
TTGCTTCTGCGTGGGATCTTGAAAGTAAAAAATTTCTTCGACAGTATGATTGTAAATATAATAAAATTGCCTCTGCAATGATAGTTTATGAAGATTTACTTAAAGAAGTAGCTTCAGAAAAGAAACATGCATTTATCTCTACGGGGATGACGGAAGTTAAACAAATTGACCGTGCTGTGGAGATATTCAAGAACGTAGGTTGTCCATTTGAACTTATGCATTGTGTTTCGACTTATCCCATGGAAGATGAAGATGCGAACCTAAACCGCATTAAGACGCTCCGTGACCGTTATAAATGCAATGTGGGATACAGTGGGCACGAAGTTGGTCTGGCTGTATCTTATGCGGCGGCAGCTCTTGGGATTACATCATTAGAGCGGCATATTACTCTTAATCGCGCCATGTATGGTTCAGATCAAGCTGCTTCGGTTGAGCCCGCGGGGTTCCGTCAATTGATAGGTGCTGTGCGAAAAATCGAGAAGGCTATGGGAAATGGAAAGATGACTATGAATTCTAAAGAAATTCCTATTGCGGAGAAACTACGGGCGCATATTCCGTTTGAATCTCATAAATAGAGGAGCTTGCTTATGGCAAATGTTGTTGCAATCATCCTGGCAAGGGGAGGTTCCAAGGGCATTCCAGGGAAAAATATCATTAACTTTTGCGGCAAGCCTCTAATTGTATGGACAATTGAACAACTGCAACAGTCAAGAGGTATTAATTCTATATGGGTTAGTTCTGATAGTGAAAAAATTCTTTCTGTAAGTGAAACTTTCGGCGCTGAAATTATACATAGGCCCGCTGGAATTTCTGGCGATGCGGCTACCTCCGAATCAGGTTGGCTTCATGCCTTGGAATATATTGAAAAAAAAGTTGGCTGCGTTGACCTTGTCGTTGCGCCTCAAGTTACTTCACCTTTGCGGGAACCAAGTGATTTCGAAAGAGGAATGGAAACTTTTATAGCTCAGGGTTGTGATTCGTTATTTTCGTGTTGTGTCATCGAAGACTTATTGATTTGGGAACAAGGGCCAAACGGGACATTAAAAAGTATTAATTATGATTTCAAGAACCGTAAGCGTCGACAAGATACACCGAATCAATATGTCGAAAATGGATCGTTCTATATGTTTACACCAAATACCCTTAAACGATATAATAATAGGTTTGGCATAAATATAGGCATTTCACCAATGGCTTTTTGGAAAATGTTCGAGATTGATACTATTGATGATTTAAGGTTTTGCGAATTGCTTATGGAAAATTTCCTGATTCATGGAAATACAAACTTGCTAAGAGAAAAGAAAATGACATAGAGTTGCAACTTTTAAAAGATTTTTTCTTTTCTATTTTCGATTAACTTGGGCCAGATATAGAAATGAGACCTTTGCAGAACCCGGACCAAATGGTTAAAAATGCTTTGATTAAATGTGAGGACAAAAATTGATACCTTGGTCATCAAAATTACTTAGAAACGCAGTAAAAAAAGTGCCCGAAAATTACAATAATTATTTAATAATACTTTATAATAACGTGATTACGTACTACATTTTTCCATCTTTAAATCACCTTCAGGAGGAAGAAATGGCATACAAACAATTTTATGATTCCATGAGTTTTGCTGATGCAAGTTCCATGGAGAAGAACCGGAGATATTTGCTATGCCGGTTACTAAATCCCTATTGTGGGTAGGAGGAAAGTAGATGAAGATAGCTCTTGGCGATTTAAGACATAGAACATTGGGGAGACATTCTGTTCTTATGCCTCTGGGAATTGGCTTGATTGCCTCTTATTTGAAGAAAAATATGCAAAAAGAGGTGGACATCCGTCTGTATGAAGATCCCACCAAACTTCTCAGAGAAATAAATATATGGAAGCCGAACATAATTGGACTATCCAATTATATGTGGAATGCTGAACTGAATAGGCTGATTTTTTCATATGCCAAACAACATCTTAGAGATATTGTTTGTGTTGCTGGAGGTCCAGAATTTCCGGTTGATATGGAGGAATGTAAAGAGTTCCTCGATAAGAGACCTGAGATTGATTTTTATTCTTTTTTAGAAGGGGAAATAGCTTTTGCGAATCTTGTAAAAAAGATTTGTGACGGAATTTCTTATGAAGATCTCAAGAGAACTCCACTTGAAGGAATTTTGTCGATTCATCCTGAAAACAAAACTCTCGTTGCCGGTGAATTCTCCAGGATTACTAATCTGGACACAATTCCTTCTCCTTATTTATCTGGAATTATGGATCAATGGTTTGATGGACACTATATTCCTTCGGTCCAGACTGCAAGGGGGTGTCCTTTTACTTGTACGTATTGCAGGGCAAGTAATAAGTTTTATAGCAAAATTGTTATGTTTGATTTACAGAGAGTGCGGAATGAATTGACATATATTGCTGAAAGAATGACCTCCTTGCCTGTCGATGGGCTTTATGTTTTAGATAGCAACTTTGGTTTGTTTGAAAGAGATGAACTTATAGCCCAACATATTGGTAAACTTCAAGATAAATATGATTGGCCAAATTCAATTATGGCGGATACCTCAAAAGATAATTATCCAAGGGTATTACGAATGGCAAAGGATATGCGTAATGCCATGAAACCATTGTGTTCTGTTCAAACTCGCAATTCCCAAACTTTACGAGTTATCAAAAGAAGCAATCTGCCAAGGGAGGAATATGCGGAAGTCCAATCACAATTAATTAAACAAGATATAGTCCCTGCCACACAATTAATTGTACCTTTGCCTCATGAAACATTAGATTCTTTTATCAATGGGTTAAAAGAAATTATTAAGGCAGGTGTGGAAAATATCACTACATTTACCTGGATGCTGTTGCCTGGTACACAGTTGGCTTCCAAAAAATCGCGGGAGAAATACAAAATAAATTCTCGTTTTCGTATTATCCCAAGGCAATTTGGAGAGTATGGTGGGCAAAAGTGTTTTGAAATTGAAGAAGTGTGTTGTAGAACGTCCTCAATGTCCATCCAGGAGTATATTCAGTGTCGTGGATTTGCGTTTCTTTGTTTTCTTTTTGCAAGGTCACAATACGAGATTATTCAAAAACATCTTTCAGATTTTTCATTAAGTATTTTTGATTTGATAAAATCAATTTTTAATAAAATGGACAAGACCCAATCTGCTTTTTCAAGATTGTATCAAGATTTGCTAAAAGAGACTCATGACGAATTGTTCGTCACCAAGGAAGATGCATATCGATTCATGTCAAGACAAGAGAATTATAATAAATTGCTGAGAGGAGAGATTGGGGATAATTTATTCCGTAAGTATTTATCAATGTTTCTTTGTAATGGGTTTTCTTCTTCAGTGGAAATGGCTTACGAATCTCTAATTGAGTTGATAGATACAGACCAGTCGGATGTCAGAAATTCGTTGTATGACGCGAAAAAATGGTTTCTGGCAGTAGGCAACATATCGAAGATATTTCATGATGAGCAGATTATATTTGAAAAAAGTAAAGAGCTTAAACTCTCTTACGATGTGTTGAAGTGGTATAATGATTGCGAATCCAATACGCGATTAGATAACTATAAACGAGAAAACACACTTTGTTTATATTATAAAAAAAAAGAAGACATTTTCAACTTGATGACATCTTTTAAAAATCTTTATGGGAAGGATCCATATTTTAGAATAGGCAAGGTTCTTGTTGATCATGATCCACGAGATTTTTGGATTAGCAGTAGATACAAGTTTTAAACTTTTTGTGTTAACTAATTTAAGGAGGAAAATAAATTGAAGAAAAAGATTAGGCTCAATGTTGGTGCAAGTCCAATTTGGACAAAGGAAGGTTGGCATGTCCTTGATCATAAGATTAGAGAAAAGAGTGAAACGTCAATAAGGGGAGATGCCTCTGATATTCCTTTGGAAGACGTAAGTTGCGAAACAATATTTAACAGTCATATGCTTGAACATATTCCGCATGTCAAATTAGAAAATATTCTTATAGAATTTAATCGAGTTTTAGAGGAAGATGGCATACTTAGAATCTTAACACCTGATCTAAAGAAAATTGCTAAAGCTTATGTAGAAAGAGATGAAGAATTTTTTAAAAAATCTAAAAAAGAAGATGAAACCATTAGAACAGATCTTGGTTATGGCGGAATGTTTATGAATTTTGTAGTTTCTCCTGGGCAGGATACAATATTGCTAAACAAAGAATTAACAGAATTTATTTCAGGATATGCCCATGTTTATTTATATGACTTTGAAATGCTGGAAATTTTGTTAAAACGTTGTGGCTTTTATTCAATATATCAGAAAGGTTTTTGTACTTCAGAATATCCAGATTATAATGAACCCATGCATATAATTGGACTCGAACCTATTTGGCAAAACTTAAATCAGGAATTTTATAAAAAAAATAATTTGGTTCATTTTTACGATGCAAAAACTGGTAAATATAATATCAATTTTAAGATAACAGGTTTTGATAAAAACCCATTGACTTCTTTGATCGTGGAATGCCGAAAAAAATATCATATAGACAAGAGTAACTATAAAAGTTTAAATGAGAGTAACAAAAATTACAATAGATATGGACAATCTCCAATGAAAGACAAGAAGTTTCGTTTAAAATACGAAATTATTAAGGAAATATCTCGTATCCTTGAGTTGCAAGAAATTTAGAGGAGGAACAAATTATGAAAATTATAAGCGATGGCCGAATGGTTTAGTTTAATGGAGATTTAGTTCCAGAGTCAGAGGCAAGAATATCTATTTATGATTCAACCTTAATGTTTGGCGATATAGTCATTGAAATAATGAGTGGTCGTTCAACAAGGTGTAATTCAGATTCAGGGAGCATCTGGAGGTTTTTTATACCTCTATTTGATATGTGCGCATTTTTCTTGAAATAAGCATCGAAGAGATGGAACAACATATCTTTGAAATAATAGAAGCCAATGATTTGCTGTTTACTGCTGTCGATGAACAAAGGTTGAAGATTTATGTGTTGAGGAAGACCCTGTCTATTTACCAGAGAATTGTGGGCGCGCATAAAGAGCCAATGTAATTATTGTGGACTTTTTTTGCGGTGACCCACTACCGGAATGGGAAAACTGATTGATATTGGTATTAAAACTGTTACCACTTCTCAAAGGGCTATCTCTAGCTGGTTTTTAGAGCCAAATGTAAAAAGTCGTATCTGCGTACATTATCTAATGGCCGATATAGTTGAGCCTGCGGAGTTCCATTAATTAATCGGTGCTGTACGAAAAATCGAAAAGGCTATGGGAAATGGGAATATGACTATGAATTCTAAAGAAATTCCTATTGCAAAAAAGCTCAGAGCGCATATTCCCTTTGAATCTCATAAATAAAGGAGTTTACTTATGGAAAATGTTGTTGCAATTATCCTGGCAAGGGGAGGTTCCAAGGGCATTCCAGGGAAAAATATTATTAACTTTTGCGGCAAGCCTCTAATTGTATGGACAATTGAACAACTGCAACATTCAAAAGGTATTAATTCTGTATGGGTTAGTTCTGACGGCGAAGAAATTCTTTCCATAAGTCAAACTTGCAACGCTGAAATTATCCATAGGCCCGCTGAAATTTCCGGCGATGCGGCTACCTCTGAATCGGGATGGCTTCATGCCCTGGAGTATATTGAAAACAAAGTTGGCTGCGTTGATCTTGTTGTTGCGCCCCAAGTTACTTCACCCTTACGGGAACCATCTGATATAGAACGTGGACTCAAAGATTTTCATAAGCAGAAATGTGACTCTATGTTTTCATGCAGTATAGTGAAGGGCTTATTTTATTGGGAAAGAGCACAAAATGGAACGTTGAAAAGCATAAATTATAATTATAAAAACCGCAAACGCCGTCAGGATATATCACAACAATATATTGAAAACGGGTCTTTTTATCTATTTAAACCGGAAGTTTTAAGAAAATTTCATAACCGCTTGGGCGGTAAGATTGGAGTGATACAAATGGAATTTTGGAAGATGTTTCAGATAGATGAGCCTTCAGATATTAAACTATGTCAGGTCATCATGCACGGTTATGGGTTAGACAAATGATAATTTATCTTGAACAACTCTTCTCACTTCGAGGAAAAGTGGCTGTTGTTACTGGTGCATCGAGGGGAATTGGTGCGGCAATTGCTCGTGGTTTTTCTTTAGCAGGTGCGCATGTAATTGGATTTGGGCGGTCACTGACTCCGGAGTGGGATGGAAAGCAAATAAGTGAAGATCTTGAATATTGTATTTGCGATATTACTGATGAGGACCAACTAAAAAACCAAATGAATCGGATTTATAAGCAAGAAAAACGTTTAGATATTTTAGTTAACGCGTCCGGGGTTATACTTCCTATAAATGAAACTAACGGCAAAGAGAAAATGCTTGTCAAATTTGATAAAATTATTCAGGCTAATTTATATGCTGCGCTACAATGTTGTTTCTTGTTTCTGACGCATCTTTCTATATGACAGGTGCAAATCTTATTGTGGATGGGGGGGGTAGAATGTATTGGTAGGAATAGAGATTGATTTTGATAGAATTAAGTTTAATTATAAGAATATTAATCTCATTGTTTATGATTTTGATGGCGTAATGACGGATAATCGTGTGATTATCTTTCAGGATGGAACCGAAGCTGTTATTGTTAACCGCTCCGATGGGTTAGGAGTTGAGCGTTTTCGTAGTCTTGGTATTCCTCAATTGATTCTTAGCACTGAAACAAATCCTGTTGTGAAAGCTAGAGCGGCAAAGCTTCGTCTTGAAGTTATTGCCTCCTGTAAAGATAAAAAAATTGCTTTAGAAAATTACTGTACACAAAAGGGTTATGATTTAAATAGAGTAATGTACATTGGAAATGATTTGAACGATCTGGAGGTCATGAGAATTGTCGGTTTTCCTATTGCGCCCGCTGATGCTCATTCGGAAATAAAAAAAATAGCGAAATTGACCACAGAAGCAAAGGGAGGAGAGGGCGTTGTCAAAGAGCTGTCCGATTATCTGATAATTTCTTAATGTCTGAGTAGGTGGAAAAAATTAGACGGAATTATTGTTACCAGGATATTACATAATCCTCTTGGGAGCTATAAATATAGTAAAAACCCGACTGTGCCGGAAATCGGAATCTGCTTGGAAATATTGAATAATATGGCCATAAACAGATTTGGTAAAATCTCTATATGTGTAAGATTCGATCCCAAGGGTTTGGGAATAATCGGAGATGCTACCGTAGATCCATTATTAGACATCTGGAATGGACCAAAAAGAAAAGAATGGTTACAGTATCACATTCAGGGAAGAAGAAAAAAATATTACTTTGTAGTTATTGCGATTTTTGGGGAGTACCCACGGGGACTTGATGAATTGGTGGGGGTGGTGTAGTGTCCTTGACAAAGCTACAAAGAGATTGTGTATCTGTAGTTTATAATGAAAAAGACAGACTGTCTACCATTAATTCTTTGAAAGGTATCTTTTTAATTTACGGGTTTGATGAAGTAAAAGAGGAGAAATTCAGACAGCTTCCGTTTTTATAGTCGATTGCCCTGAGTGGAGCCTTTTTGTTCACTTGTAGCGTTCATAACGCCTCGGTTCTGCGATCTTACAGTAAACTTGTGAGATTTTCACAGGAAATTATGTTAATCTCAATCGCGGTTATACCGAAAAATGATAAAGCGGAACAAGGTCTCTTTACAACATGCTGACAATAGTAGTTTTTCAATATGCTACATTTGGGACGGAATGGGGGAATACATCCTGTAATATTTGCGGATTATAGGGTGTATATGATGTTATACTAAAATAATAGACACGACGGAAAAATAGAGCAATTTAAATTAAACTGAGGAGGTACCGAAGCATGAAGAATATGGATTTAAAGGAGAAATATGATACTATTTATAAGGAAGGTTCACAGGCTTTCTTTTCAATTACAACTTTCTCAGAGTCACAATTGATAATCGACCTAATGCATAGTTGGGATGGTTTGGATGTTTTGGATATCGGATGCGGTGAAGGCCGCTTGGCTGCAATGTTGAGTTTCGCTGGCGCGAAGAAAGTAGATGCGATTGACTACAGCTCTGAAGCCATTAATATTGCTAAGAAGCGAATAAATCTCGAAAATGTTACTTTCATTTGTGCAGATTATAAAGCAATTAATAAATGCTATGATATCATTGTATTACAAGGTGTGTTGGAGCATTTTGATAATTCATTTAAAGCTCTGAAGAATATAATTGAAAAGAATTTGAAAGATACGGGTAAAGTTATATTAACCGTGCCTTCCTTTCTGAATCCTCGTGGTTACGTTTGGATGACTTTGCAATTATTATTTGATGTGCCGATGTCATTAACTGATCTTAATTTCATGTGCCCTTTCGATTTTGAAGAATTTTGCAAAGAGCATGGATATACTTTAGAGAAAATAAAATCTTCGCACCAGGATTGGGGATCAGGGGAATTGGCAATTGTAGACATGAATAAAAGATTGCCAAATGCTCTGAGAGATGCTGAAATGGATTATAGCAAAGTTGATAGACTGCTTAAATGGTTACAAAAAGCAATGAAATACTACCGTACTGATGATTTTAGCGGGGCTATAGTTGGTTATAAGATTAGTAAATAAATGTCAAACATTACGACTCTATGAGTTTGATATTTTACCCGTCCAACGCGATAAAATCAAAGAAGTAATCATTTCCGGTGGTATCTCTTTTGGGAAATTCGGATAGGATAAAATTAAAGAGGTCGATGAGATGAATAAATGTTTTAACTGATTATATTGCGTCCATCTTGAATTAACCAGCAGATGCAATAAAAACTGCTGGCTATGCGGCAGAAGAAAGACAGACAGACAGAGAATATCCGGAAATAGCTATGAATTACGGTGATATGAATTTTTAATTGGTTAAAAAAATAGCGCAACAATTACCTGAAGGAATAGTAATGTAATTTCATAATAATGGAAAACCATTGCTTTATCCTAGATTTGGTGAGACAGTAAGCTTATTTAAAAACCAAGTAAAATGTGTTGATATTATTGCCAAACCTATTGTTGATAAAGCAGATAAAATCATTGATACCTGGATACTACAACCATTTCAATCTTCGAAAGGGATCCCGAAGGAGACGAGCATTATGAATTTGTAAAGAAATTTCTTAAGATTAAAGGGGATAGAAAGCTAAATGTAAAATATAGATGCCTGGAGGATGTTAATACAGAAAGGTGGCGGGAGTTAGACGGAATTATTGTTACCAGGATATTACATAATCTTCTTGGGAGCTATAAATATAGCAAAAACCCGACTGTACCGGAAATTGAAATCTGCTTGGAGATATTAAATCATATGGTCATAAATAGATTCGGTAAAGTATCTATATGTGTAAGATTCAATCCCAAGGATTTGGGAATAATCGGAGATGCTGCCTTAGGTCCATTATTAGACATTTGGAACGGGCTAAAAAGAAAAGAATGGGTGCAGTATCACATTCAGGGAAGAAGAGATAAAATACCACTTTGTAGTTATTGCGATTTTTGGGGAGTGCCGACAGGGATTTGATGATTGATAGATTGGGAAAGACGGGAAAAGTTAAATTAACAAATTAACGAATAATTGAATCAACGATAAGAAAATGGAGAAGAGCATGATGATAAACGGAAAAACTGACCACCAGAAAAGATGTTATCTGTGTGGTGGCACAGAGTTCAATAAAAGACCTAGCAGCGTGCGTGACAGACCGGAATTGGAAGTCTTTGAATGCGCTTCCTGTGGGCTGGTTTTCCTTTCCTCGTTTGATCATATAAGAGACAGATTGGAGCTGTCGTCTGTTTCTATTTACGGCAAAAACTTTAAAAATACTGTTTTCTCAAATCAACTTAAAGGTGAATTATCTCAAACAGATTCAAAGATATCCGCTGGCCAATCACCTTTACTGGCTGGCAAATGGGAAACCTGGCGGTCATCAAAAAATGGCATTTTCTTAATTCGCCCGAGCTACATGCAGCTTATGAAAAACAACTTGCAGCTATTGGCAAATGTGATACGATCTTGGCAAGTGTCTCAAGATATTGAAAATATTAGAGTTATAAAATTTTGTTTAGAAATTATAAAATATTATTTACTATTTGTATTAGATGCGGCTTTTTATTTTATGTGTCGATATCTTAATTTTCAATTTATAATTATAATTTGAATGATAGTTATATTAAAAGAATATAGGGCAATGGTTATAATGAAGATTAAAAAAGTTATTTATTTTGTATATGCACCTTTTTGTCACAGAGATTATAAACGATTTGGAATCGAAATTATGAATAATAACGGATTCCTTGTGGAAGTATGGGATTTTACACCGATTATCTATCCAGAAGCATATCAAGACCTGAAACCTTTAGATTCAATTGATATTTCGAAGCACAGCTACTATAAAATATATTTAAGAAAAATAGAAGCAAAACAGGCGATAGCGAATTTAAAGAAAGATACAATTATTATTTCAATAGAGCCAGGCTATAGGTCTAAAACAGATTTTATTTATAAAGGATTATCAAAAGCAAACATTTCTTATTGCTTTTTCTGCTCTAATGCAATTCCAACTTATACGAAGATTAAAGAACTATATTCAGGAATCAATAAATGTAACTTCATGTATTTTTATAATAAATTTAAAAGTGTAAATTTGTCGAAAATAAGTAAATTTATTTTTAAGAATATTTCTCATTATTGGTTTACAATACAATTATCAGAATTTATTTTTGCGGGAGGTTCGCAATCGATAGTAAATTACAATATTCCAAGGAGTATATATACTAAGATTGTATGGTGTCATACATTAGACTACGATTTATATTTAGATGATATAAAAGTAGGTTTTAAAAAAAAATTAAAAAGTGAGAAATATGTAGTATTTATTGATGGGTATGTGCCATTTCGCCCAGACTATATTTTTAGGAATGTTAAAACACCTATTACTCCAGAAATATATTATTCCATACTATGCAATTTTTTTAAGTATGTAGAAGAGAAAACAGGGTTAAAAGTAATTATTGCTGCGCATCCCCGTTCGAAATATGAAGAACATCCAGATTATTTTAGAGGTAGAGAAGTAATTAGAGGAGAAACAAGAGATTTAATTAGAGGATGTGAGTTTGTTTTGGCTCACTGTAGTACTTCTCTAAGCTTTGCTGTTCTGTATAAAAAGCCTGTGATTTTTATAACTACTAATGATTTAGAACGGTCTACGGTGGATGCAAATTACATTTATTCATATTCTTGGGAATTTAAAAAAAATGCCCATAATATTGAACAAAATTATGATATTGATTGGAACAAAGAATTGATAATTAATGAAAAGATTTACAATAATTATAAAGAAAAATATATTAAAAAAAATGGTTCAAAAGAAGAATATTATTGGCAGATTGTTGCTGATGAGATAAAAAAAATGGAGAAGTATTGAAAATAAAATTAGAAAAGATGCATAAAAAAAGTAAACTTAAGAAATATTTTTATTTTGGGTTTTTTTAGCTTATTGACAAATGTGTTGATTTTTAAATTTGTTAGACTTTTTAAATAGCAGGAGAGAAAAATTGTGTTTATAAAACTGATCAACTTAATAAAAAAAATAAAAATTATCATTGCACCTCAGGAGAAGTGGCAGTTATTAGTCCTTTTTGTAAGCATTTTATTGATGGCGCTTTTTCAAACTCTTGGAGTGGTTTCAATTCTACCCTTTATGAATATCGTTATGCAGCCAGAAATAATAGAAAGTAATAGATGGCTGAACTGGTTGTATAACTCGTTAGGTTTTACAAACGTAAACAGCTTTATCATTTTTATCGGTATTCTCATGCTGCTTATTATAATTATCGGGAACTTAACTTCGGCTCTGGCCACCTGGCTCAAAATTCGTTTCGTATGGAGTAAAAATCATAATATCTCTTCTACTTTATTAAAAAAATATCTATCATTGCCTTATGTTTATTTTTTAACCCAAAATACCGCTGACTTAAGCAAAAATATTCTTAGTGAAGCTGGTGTTTTAACTAGTAGTTATATACTTCCATTAATTGACATTGTGATCAAGGGTTTTGTTGTTATAGGTATTTTATCTATTCTTTTGTTTATAAATATTTATATAACTGTATTATCTGCAATTATATTGGGCGGTTCATATGCTCTAATCTATATTTATTTTCACAATAAATTAAAAATAAAAGGTGCCAAAAGATTAAAAGAGAACAAGATGCGTTTTAGGGCCGCCGGAGAAGCCTTAGGTGGTATAAAGGATATTAAAGTAATGAGAAGAGAGGCTTTTTTTTACCACAATTATTTAAAGCATTCTCGTGAGTTTTCCAATTTACAAACATGGAGTTCATTGATAGGGCAGATGCCCAGATACTTTTTAGAAATTATAGCCTTTGGAGGGATCGTAACTCTGGTATTATTCTTTATTTCAACAACAGGAAATATAAATGAAGTAATTCCAATGGTAAGTTTTTTTGCCTTTGCTGCTTATCGCTTGATGCCAGCCCTACAAATAATATTTGCATCTTTTACCCGGGTTAGGTTTTCTCAAACGACGGTAAATAAAATAATAGAAGATTTATCTGAAAAGGGTGGATTTAGCGAACAATTTTTAGTTTATGAAAAAGAACCAATAAATCCGTTGCCTTTTAATACTTCTTTGCAACTAAAAGAGGTCTCTTATAATTATCCCAATACCAATAAGCCGGTGATTCATGACTTAAATTTAGTAATCCAGCACAATACTTCAATAGGTCTGGTTGGCCCTACTGGAGCGGGTAAGACAACCATAGTTGATATTATTTTGGGACTTTTAACTCCTCAAAAAGGAGAGTTTTCTGTTGATGGAGTTAAAATCGATGAGAACAATATCTTAAACTGGCAAAAAAATTTAGGTTATGTACCCCAGTATATTTACTTAAGTGATGATACCATAACGAACAATATTGCCTTTGGTATCCCTTATGAGAAGATTGACCAAAAGGCTGTAGAGCATGCCGCAAGAATCAGCAATCTTCATGATTTTATTATTTCAGAACTACCCAATGGCTATCAGACTATAGTAGGAGAGCGGGGGATTAGGCTAAGTGGGGGAGAACGTCAAAGGGTAGGCATTGCCAGAGCTCTTTACCATGATCCGGAAGTTTTAGTGCTTGACGAGGCGACCAGTTCTCTTGATGGAGTTACCGAATCCGCAGTTCTTGAAGCGATAAATAATGTAAGAAATCTTAAAACCATTATTATTATTGCCCACCGGCTGTCCACAGTGAAGGATTGTGACATCATTTATTTGATCGATAAAGGAGGGAAAATTATCGCTCAAGGTACTTATAATGAGTTAATGACTTCAAGTGCGTCTTTCAGGGCTATGGCGAAGGTAAATATTTAAAATATGAATTCCAAATTAAAAGGAAAAAATTATTAACCCGAAGGGCAGAATGCCACGGGATTGCCCGTAGATGAATGGTGCGCCTAGCATGTGTAATAAATTTGGCAGTAGCAAACATTAGCTAAACAGCAAGAGCGTCCATAGTTATGAGCTTTATAGGATGAATGTTTTTATAAAAGACAAGCAATAAAGACAAAATAGAAAACCAAGGTACTAAAGATAGAAAGGAAGAAAGTGTATGAATAATAATGTAAATAAATTTTCAAAAGTAAAAATTCTGGACTGTACCATTCGCGATGGTGGCTATTTAAACAATTGGCATTTTGATTTGAAATTAGTGAGGGAAGTATATCGTGCCCATTCCAGGTCGGGTGTAGATTTTGTGGAGATTGGATTTAGAAGCACTGATAAGTACTTTAACCCCAAGCAATACGGTTCCTGGAGATTTACGCCGGAGTCGTTAGTTTCCAAGGTTGTCAAAGGTATATCTGGGCCGGCTATTTCGTTGATGGTCGATTTTGGCAAGGCTGATATTGAAGATATTCCAGACCGGAAGAATAGCATTGTAAGCATGTATAGGGTCGCGGTTCACAAGGATAAAGTTCTTCAGGCCATTGAGCTTTGCAACGCCATAGTAGATAGAGGCTATACAGCGTCCATCCAGCTCATGGGTATTGTGAACTATACTGAAGATAATTTTAATCAAATTCTTAAATCATTAAAAAATTCAAAAATCACTTATGTCTATTTTGCGGATAGTTATGGTTCTTTACTCCCCTCGGATATTAAAAGTATTTTTAATCGACTATCTATAACAGGAAAGAAGATAGGTTTTCATGCTCATAACAACCTGCAATTAGCTTTTGCAAATACTCTGGAGGCGATAAAGAATGGCATTGATATTGTGGATGGAACAGTATACGGAATAGGGAGAGGAGCCGGTAATCTACCAATTGAAATCTTGCTGTCCTATCTTGAAAAAAACTCTGTCAAGAATAGTTATAACACCCTTCCTGTTCTTGATATTATTGATCGTTATATGCTTGATATTCATAAGGATTTGAAATGGGGGTACGATTTATCGTATATGTTATCAGGCATGTTCGAAGTGCATCCCTATTATTCGAAAACAATGGTAGATTATAGAGAATATAGTATTGAAGACATTTTGAGAGAGGTTCAAAGAGTAAAGGATCAATTCTGTTTCCAGTTTACGCGAAATTCAGGCAACTGGCGGGATGAATGGGGAAAAGAGCTTTTGAATCTAATTAAAACTGCGTAGGCAATTATTTTAAGCGTTAAGTTGTTTTAGTAATAGAGAGAAGGAGGATACAAAATCATGAAAGTTTATGCAATCATTCCCGCACGCTCTGGTTCAAAAGGACTTCCTAATAAAAATATTAAGAAATTGGCAGGTAAAGAATTAATAGCGTATTCTATTGAATTTGCTTTGAGCTTGGCGTATGTCGATAAAGTAATATGTTCAACGGATTCTGAAAAGTATGCTGAGATAGCTATAAAATATGGTGCAGAGGTGCCTTTTCTGCGATCAGGATTTGCGTCAAGTGATACAGCCATGGAAGAGGATATTTTGCAAGATTTGGACAATAATTTTAATAAATTTGGAATTACTAAGCCTAATATAATAATTTGGTTACGGCCAACTTTTATTTTCAGGGATAAACATGCAGTAGAATTATGTGTTAAGAGGTTGATAACAGAGGATAAATTGACATCATGTAGGACCATATGTGAAGCAGAATCGCGATTATATATTACGCATGAAGATTTGCTATTACCTTATTTTGATGATTATGGACGTTCAATGGTTAGGAGGCAAGACGTCCAGAAGGCTTATAAGGTTTTTAGTACGGATGTGTTTCGGTTTGATCCAGGAAATATCAACAGCAATTTTTTAGGTGATAAAGTTGGCTATGTTAAGACAAACAAGATTTGCGGATTAGATGTTGATGATATTATAGATTTTTACATAATTGAGTTGTTAATCCTATATAAGAAGGAGATTGTTTGTGAGTATATGCCATAATATTAAGACTATAATTATGAATGACCTTAAAACCATATTAGAGGGAAGATATCATAAGACGCTAAAGGAGGATAATAGCTACATTTCGCAGGGAGATTTGATTATTCAAGAGAAAATATATAATTACATTATCTCACTATGTGATGACTATATAGTTATATCCGAGGAGTTTGATAATCGTAATTTTTATTATAATCCGCTAAGAAATTATGTTGTTGTTGATCCGTTAGATGGCACAGAAAATTTTGTGTCTGGCTTAAAGGAATGGGGTGTAGGCATATCAATATACAAAAATGATAAGCATAACGAATCTATGATACTACTTCCAGAATTAGATGAGTGCCTTATCTCTGGATCACCTGTGTCAAAATTTACATCAAGAATCTATGGACTTTCCTCATCTTTAAACAAAAAAGACATTATTAATTTATCAGATGGATATGAATATAGAATTCTTGGTTGTTCGATGTACAATATTTATAATGTAATTCGTGGATCATTTGCCGTATTTGAAAATGTCAAGGGAGTAAATGCTTGGGATATATTACCTGGCATTAACTTGGCATTAGAACATAAATTATTTGTAAAAGTTGATGGGGAGGAGTATCGTGGACAATTTCTATTCCCGAATAAGAAGTATCGTATCAAAATACAGCACAAATAATATATTTATAATTGGAAAAGGTGCGTCTGTTGATGAAATTGCTGATTTAACATGTCTAAATGGAATAGTTTTAAATGTGAATGATTCAGAGCGGATTTTTAAAGGTGATATTTGCGTGTTCCACAAAACATGGGTTTTGGATAGCTTGAAAGAAATAGGATTTTCTTGTTCGCTATATGTAACTGATCAAGAAAATATTCCCACCAAAAATGTATTTCATGTGCCTTATGTCCAGCTATCACCTGATACTGGAGATTTGATAAGTCACCGGTTCTTCGCAAAAGAAATATATTTAGAAGATGTATTGTTAGTTACTGCTATAAAAATTGCTAAAATTATCGCAAATTATAAGATGGTTCGGCAACATGTCTACCTGTTGGGTTTTGATTTTGATGCAAAAAAGGGGTACAGCAAAAAAATCAAAGTAGATTATTCTGCTGACGATCAAACATATAAAGAGACAGTTATATCAGCACAGGAACATTACTTGCTTATGTTGCTATACCTATTGCGCGAATCGAATGTCTTAATAAAACATGTGGGTAAAAAACCATATAGTAAGATAACGTACAGCGAATTTAATGAGCTATTTACCGGAAAAGGGAATACTATTGGAAGAGGGTTTATTGGAGGGGGGATAACCATTGAGAATGAGAATACAAGTAGTGTTATTGCACGAAAAAGTTTCGACAATGCTAAATCTGTTCACGAGGACCAAGTTATAGTTGTTGCAGAATTGACAACGAATCATTTTGGAAATTTAGAAAGATTAAAAAAAATGGTTGAACTTGCCAAAGATGCGGGGGCTGATTACGTGAAGGTCCAAAAAAGAAATGTTGTCGATTTTTATACCAAAGAACAATTGGAAAGTCCATATAGTTCACCATTTGGCAAAACATTTCAAGACTATAGAATGGGTTTAGAATTAGATACCCATGGGTTTGAGCTTTTAAAAGAAATATACGATCAGATTGGTATAAAATGGTTTGTGTCGGTGTTAGATTATCAGTCATACGAGTTTGTTATGCCGTATGAACCGGCAATGATAAAGATTCCATCTACAGTATCTCAGCATAGAAACTTCATTGAAAAAATTGCGGCCAGTTATAAAGGAGATATCGTTGTATCCACAGGTTTTACCGATGAGAGCTATGAAGAATATATATTGAATCTTTTTTCAGGAAATAGCAAGGTATACTTGCTGCAATGTACTTCTGCTTATCCGACTCCCCCAGCGGATACCAATCTCGGCGTTATCCGACATTATGTAGAATTAAAGAAAATATATAAAAATGTTATAGCTGGATATTCCAGCCATGACATTGGGTCAATTTGCTCAATGATGGCTGTTTCGGCAGGAGCGAAAATGATTGAAAAACACGTGAAGATTGGAAGTGTTGATTGGGCGCATTTTGATGAAGTAGCGGTTGATATGGAGAATGGAGAATTCAAACAATTTGTTGATGATATTCGTTTTGCTGCGAGTATAGTAGGTGAGGAACAAAAGAAAATTAGGGATTGTGAGCACCATAAATATTGGAGTGGTTCGATGTAAGCGAAAGCTATTGTCTGCATAGAAAAATGATCCTAACTTTTACAGATTAGTGTTGATACACCGGAAGATTTGGAGGAAGTCAGGTAGTTAATGGAAAAAGATAAGCTTCGATTTAAATACATGGAAGATAGAGGTTAACATTAACCTTATGGAAATATTAGATATATCTAATTTGTCATTAAAAAATATAAAAAAATTAAATCATGTTAGTAATAATATTAAAGAAGATTTTAATGCTTTAACCGAAGAATTGCTTAATTCTACTGATAAAAGCATAGACTGGCTTGTAAATAGCACTACCAGCAGAAATCCCTATTGGAGCGATATATATCTCAATATTTGTTATTTGGTACTACTAAAGCAGTTATTGAAGGAAAATGGTGCGATTGAAAAAATAATTGTTCCTAATGCTGAACTTAAAAAAGTGTTAGTTGATTATTTAAAAAGAAAAAAAATAAATATCGAGGTAATATCGAATCAATCTCTTAAGGAAAACATAAAAAATAAAATAAGACCATTTTACAATTTTCTGATAAATATTTATCGTTTTATTTTAATGTGGATGTCAAGAAGTAAAAGAAGAAAAGAAAGTATTCCAACAGATCAAGAAATTACATTAATTGATATATTCTTTCTTTCCAGTATGTTTAAGAATGGTAGATATAGTGATAGATATTATAACGGATTGCTGGAGTATTTGACTGATGATGAGAAAAGAAGAACATATTTTGTGCCTTTAATATTAGTAAAGACCGGCTTTAAAAAGATTATGAGAATTGCTGAAAAATCGGATGAAAATATTTTATTTAAAGAAGATTATCTAAAATTAAATGATTATTTTTTCGCGTTAGTTAGTCCTTTCAGAATCAGAAGAATTAATTTTGGTAAATTTAAATTTAAGGAGTTTAATATCGGACCAATACTTCAGTCAGACTTTAGATGTCATATCTTTACAAGCGCTTTTTCCATTCTAAATTATCGGTTTTTTAGAAGATTAAAAGAGAATAAAGTAAAGCTTGGATTGGTTGTGGATTGGTTTGAGAATCAACCTATCGACCACGGTTTTAACAAGGGGATAAAGGATTTTTATCCGGAGACCCATAGTATTGGATATCAGGGATATATTATTTCTACGGATTTTAATTTTTATATACAACCTGCCAAATATGAAACTGAAAATGACATCATACCAGATGCAATAGCAGTTATTGGCAATGGTTTGAAAAAACAGATAAAAAGATTCGACAGCACATTAAATGTATTTACCGCTCCGGCATTTCGTTTTAAAAGCGTTTGGGATTTGGTAGAAGCACATAAAATAAGTGATAAAAAGATTGTTTTGGTAGTGTTACCAATTGCCATGAAAGAAAGCATTGAAATTTTGAAGTTGGTTACTAATGCTATGAAAATAGGGAAGTATGATGATATCAAGTTTCAGATAAAATCGCATCCTGTTTTGGATACAAATAAGCTAAAATCCAAATTTGGAAATTTACCGAGTAATTTTGAATTTATTGAAGGTAATTTTAAAGATTGTGTTGTAAAAGCAAAAATAATGATAGGCAATACTTCGAGTACTTGTTTGGAAACATTGGCTATAGGAATACCGGTAATTATAATCGGGAGTCAATCCGGTCTTACCCAAAATCCGATCCCTGAAAATATTAATACAGATATATGGGCGATACGTTATACTCCCGAAGAATTGTCCGATGCAATAAGTCATTTTCTCAATATTTCAGATGAAGAGAGAGATAATTTGAAAAGAATCGGGGAAGAGATTAGGGCTATGTATTTCGAACCCATAACAAGGGAAAGTGTACGAAAGTTTTTACGATTATAGTAAATGGAGGGAAAATGAGTATGAAAGTGGTTATTCTGTGTGGTGGTTTTGGTACTCGGTTAAGAGAAGAGACAGAATTGAAACCAAAGCCGATGGTTGAAGTCGGAGGTATGCCAATTCTTTGGCATATAATGAAGACATATGCTTATTATGGTTTTAATGAGTTTATCCTATGCCTTGGCTATAAGGGTGAAGTAATAAAGGAATATTTTTATAATTATGAAATCTTATCTAATGATTTTACTATTGAGCTCGGATCAAAAAATATAAAAATATATCCTAAGTATTCAGAAATAGGATGAAAATTACCTTAGTAGATACAGGTTTAAAAACCATAAGAGGGGCTCGGATAAAACGTATTGAGCAATTTATTGATTCAGATAGCTTTATGCTGATGTCTGAAGATAAGGTAACTGAAAAATCTAATAGAAGATTCAAAAAAAAGAAGTTATCTATAGGAGGTATTATGAAGAAACGAATATTAGTTACAGGTGGAGCAGGTTTTATCGGTTCACATCTTTGCGAAAAACTTCTAAATAAGGGAAATGAGGTAATTTGTGTTGATAATTTTTTTACCGGAAGTAAGCGAAATATAATTCACCTTTTTAATAATTCATATTTTGAAATAATCCGTCATGATATAACCTTTCCTTTATATGTGGAAGTAGATGAAATATATAATTTGGCTTGCCCGGCAAGTCCTGTTTATTACAGCTTTGATCCAATACAAACTACCAAGACCAGCATAATAGGGGCAATTAATATGTTAGGACTTGCTAAAAGATTAAAGATTAAAATATTGCAAGCTTCTACCAGTGAGGTGTATGGAGATCCGGAAGTACATCCTCAGCCAGAGAGTTATCGGGGAAATGTAAATCCTATTGGCCCAAGGGCTTGTTATGATGAAGGTAAAAGATGTGCAGAGACATTATTTTTTGATTATTACAGGCAATTAAAAATAAAAATTAAGGTAATAAGAATATTTAATACTTATGGACCTAGAATGCAGCCAGATGATGGAAGGGTTGTTAGCAATTTTATTGTACAGTCCTTAAAAAATAAAGATATTACTATATATGGAAATGGAAACCAGACAAGAAGCTTCTGTTATGTAAACGATCTAGTAGAAGGAATTATTAATATGATGAATAGTAGAGAAGATTTTGTAGGACCAGTGAATCTTGGTAATCCTGAAGAATTTACTATTTTAGATCTTGCTAAAAAAATAATTAAATTAACTAATTCAAAATCTCAACTGGTATTTAAGGAATTACCTGAAGATGATCCTCAAAAACGAAAGCCAGATATTTCATTAGCTGAAAAAAAATTAAATTGGAGGCCTTCAATATCTTTGAAGGAAGGACTAACCTACACAATAGAATATTTTGATAAACTGCTTGAAAAGGTTTAGAATTATTATGAAAAACTCATTTATTAGTGTTATTGTACCCACATATAATCGTGCTGATTTGATAAGTGAAACTATAGAATCTATCTTAAATCAGACTTATAAAAATTTTGAATTAATTATTGTTGACGATGGTTCTACTGATAACACAGAAGAGGTGATTAGAAAATTTAAAGATAGCCGTATAAAATACATCAAAACTGATAATTGGGGTGGGCCAGCAAGACCAAGAAATATTGGTATAAAGAAAGCAAGAGGTGAATATATTGCTTTTTGTGATGATGATGATATGTGGGATAAGAAAAAATTAGAAAAGCAATTGCCACATTTTAAGTCATCTGAAATTGTTGGTGTAGCCAGTGATGCTATTTTAATTACTAATACACACTATTACCGGAAAAAAAAATATGGTAGATCTAAATTGGGGTATATTAATTATAAGTATATGGATATTTTAAACCGCAATCCAATAATGAATTCTTCATGTATTGTTAGAAAGGAAATACTTGAAAAAGTTGGTTTTCTCGATGAAAATAGAGACTTTTGTTTTATCGAAGATTGGGAACTTTGGTTAAGAATGGCACGATTTGGTATATTCAGAGTCCTTGAAGACCCCCTTACTTTTTATCTTGTTTCTCATAAGAGAGGACACCAATTTTCTATAATAACAAAAAATTTATTAAAAATTATAGAAAAACAGATAGATATGAATTATGTAAAATATAATGATATTAGAGAAATAAAAGCTTTAATTTATTTAAGAATAGCAAATAACTTATTAGATTATGATCGCTCACAAAGTAGGAGGTATTACTCTAAAGCATTAGAAACTACTTTAAATATTCACAAAAAGATAAGAAGTTATAGAGGTATAATAATATCTTTTTGCCCCATTTTTTTAATAAATATAATTCTTTTTTTAAGTGCATTGAAAAATAAATTATGTAGAATTCAAAACTATAATAAATTAAATAGGTAACGCCAGAGAAAATTCCATAATTATATCTTTAAAATAATATTTCTCTTTTGATAGAACATATTTAACAAAGCAAGGGTGTCTATCGTGAGGTAGAATCTGAAGGAAGTCAGCGGTAAAACCCTGGTCTGAGGAGTACGAACTGTATGTAAGGCCATACAATCTGGATAAGTTTGCTGGTCAAAGTAAAATCCAATACTCCCAAAAGGATACATGGTAGATGTAACAGGTAGATGGGGTGAAGGCTATTATTCTTACCCAAGGAGAGGTTTCTGGCCTTAAATGGTCAGAAGTCATATTAGCTGGTTAATACCAGTGAAGGGTTGAACATGTAGTGAAGGATTAGCTTGGTAAGTTGGTAAGGTCGAGAAACATATTAAGAAGGCAGAAAACTCTACAAAGAGTCTACCCTGAAAAGAAAGCGGTGCAGTTGCCGACCAATCAGGAAGGGCCGAGTATGTATTGTATCCGGCACAAACCAAAATTAAATCTCACGGAGAAATCCGTATTGCTTTGTGAACCGCTGTACATCAAACGGCAAGTGGTGGTTGAGGGGACGGTAGATAAATTAATTATCTACTTCCTGCTTGATTTAGAAAATTGATATTTTTTATCTATCAGTGATTATTGGAAACAAAAGTTGATTATATTGAATTGCAAAAAATAATCGTTTATTACATAGGAATTCATATAGGAAATTTGAATATTCAAAAAGAAATAAAGACCAAAGAAAATCAATAAAAATATTAGCTTCAGAAAGATTAGTTAAAAAAAAGCCATAAATATGCAATAAAAACTATTAAGTAGATAATGAGAAAATATAAAAATGTTGAGGTCAGAGTTATTGACGGGGAAAAAGAATCATTTAAAAATATTATTTATAGCAGGTTGGTATCCTTCGAAAAAAAAACCAGTATCTGGAATTTTTATTAAGGAACATGCAAAAGCAGTATTATTGTATAATGAAATAATAGTATTGTGTAGTGAAGGAATTGGCCATTCGACAAAAAATATTTACAAGATTGAAGATAATATAGAAGACGGAATTCGTACTTTGCGACTTCGGTTTCAAAAATTTCCAATACATAAGATTACTTATTTTATTTGTCTTTGGAGTATATTTCAAGGTTTCCGTAAGTTGATGAACGAAGGATGGGAGCCTGATATAATTCATGCTCATACCTTCTCAGCAGGGGTTCCGGCGGTTATTTTAGGGAAAATATATAAAATACCGGTAGTCATAACAGAGCACTGGAGTGGTTTCTCTCGTCATTTATTACGAAAAATTGATATATTGATAGCCCGTTTTGCTATGAATAGAGCTAAAATAATATTTCCAGTAAGTAAAAATTTAAAAAAAGCGATTAAATCATATGGTATTAAAAATAGATTCGAAGTGGTACCAAATGTTGTAGATACCAAAATATTTTATCCTTCTTTAAAAAAAGATGTGCATGAGATAAAAAAATTATTGTTGGTTGCAGCACTATCGCCCATAAAAGGAATACCATACTTACTTCAAGCTTTAACCCAACTTAAACGAAAAAGGCAGGACTTTATTTTAGATATATTGGGATATGGACCTAATAGAGAAGAATATGAAAAATTAATGAAAGAATTAGGTCTTAATAAGGTAGTAAAATTTTATGGATTAAAATCAAAATTAGAAATAGCAAAATTTATGAGAGAAAGTGATTTTTTTATTTTGCCAAGTTTGTGGGAAAATTTACCTTGTGTTTTAATTGAGGCAATGGCTTCTGGTTTACCGATAATTGCCAGCAATGTTGGGGGAATACCTGAAATTTTAAATAAATATATTGGAATATTAGTCAAGCCAAAAGATATTGATGAATTAATAAAAGCGATAAATTATATGTTAGATTACTATCAAAATTATTCATCAGATAAAATTTCTCAATATGCTAAGGAAAGATTTAGTTGTGAATCAGTGGGTAAGGTGCTAACCGAGTTTTACGAGGAAATAATTTATGGAAAAAAACAAAATAAATAATCCCGTTTGTTAATGTAACGAAAGTTAGTATTGTTAAAGGTGGGACAGAGTACTATAGGTTTATTCGTGGATAAATGTAAACTCACCCGAAGTACATCGAGCGTAGATAGAAGGGTTTATTATATCAAAGGGAAGGAAGTGATATTAAAGAATGAAAAAATATAAATTCGCTTTGATCGGTTGTGGGCGGATATCTTATAAGCATATAAATGCTATTAAGGCAATTAAAAATGCTGAATTTGTAACAGTTTGTGATATAAAAAAGGAGAGAGCAAAAAAAGGGGGGGAAGAAAATAATATACCTTGGTATACGGATTACCATAAAATGTTAAAAAACGAAGATATCGATATAGTTAATATATTAGTAGAAAGTGGAAAACATACTGAAGTTTTTAAAGATATAATAAAATACAAAAAGCATATTATAGTAGAAAAACCGATGGCTTTGACTTTATCTGATGCTGATGAGATGATTAAAATTAGCGATGAGGTCGGAATAAAACTGTTTGTAGTTAAGCAGAATAGATTTAATACTCCCGTCCAATTATTAAGGAGAGCATTAGAGGAGGGAAGGTTTGGTAAATTAATATTAGGTACTGTGAGAGTCAGATGGCATAGAGACCAAGCCTATTATGACCGAGATTATTGGAGAGGTACATGGAGATATGATGGAGGAGTTTTTACTAATCAGGCCTCACATCACTTAGATTTATTAGAATGGATGATGGGTGATGTGGAATCTGTATTTGCTAAATCGGATACTTTTTTACATAAAATTGAAGTGGAAGATACCGGAGTGGCTTTATTTAGATTTACCAATGGAGCATTGGGGACTTTTGAAGCTACCACCTGTACCAATCCTGTTGATTTAGAAGGGTCGATTAGCATATTAGGGGAAAATGGTACTGTAGAAATCGGTGGGTTCGCTGTAAATGAAATGAAAGTATGGAATTTTAAAGATAAAAAAGATTATGATCAAGAGGCTTTTAATAGCAGTTATGTGCCTAAAAATGTTTATGGATATGGACATGAGTTATATATTAGAAATGTAATAAAAGCAATTGAAAATAATACCAGGGGTTTAGTAGAAGGAATTGAAGGAAGAAGATCATTAGAGTTGATAAATGCAATTTATGAATCTATTGAAACCGAAAAGGAAATATTTTTGCGGTTTAAACCAAAAAAATGTAAATTAGGGAATGATTATTTATGAAAACAATAATTTATATGGGGTCAAAAGAAATAGGATATGAATGTTTAGAATATTTATTTGGTAAATTGGATGATTTTAATGCTAACATTATTGGTGTGCTTACAAATAAAAAGGGGGATAAGACTAAAGATTTTTGCAGGTTACACAATATTAAATTAATTGATGGTTTACAAAATTTTTTAAACTTTACAAATCCTGATTTTATTATATCTGTTCAATATCACGAAATATTGAAAAAGGAGCATATAAATAAAGCTCGTAAGATAGCTATTAATTTGCATATGGCACCTCTTCCTGAATATCGTGGATGCAATCAATTTTCTTATGCAATATTAAATAAGGATAAATATTTTGGTACCACAATTCATCAACTTGAAGAAGGTATTGATAGTGGCGCTATAATTGCAGAAAAACGTTTTATTATTCCAAAAAATTGTTGGGTTAATGAGTTATGTAAATTAACTTATAAAAAATCTATAGAATTATTTAAGGAAAATATTAGAGATATAATAAATGGAGATTTTGAATTAATACCTCAAAATTTTTACAAAGAAAAGAGGAATTTTTCTATTCATTATAGAAAAGAGATAGAAAGCTTAAAGGTAATTGATCTAAATTGGTCAAAAGAAAAAATTGAAAGATATATTCGTGCAACTTCAATGCCTGGTTTTGAACCACCATATATAGTGATAAATGAGGAAAAGATATATTTTGTTAAAGAGGAGAGGTTTAATAATGATTCCATTTGTTGATTTAAAGGCTCAATATGATTCAATTAAAGATGAGATAGATGAAGCAATACAAAGTGTACTTAATACTACTAGTTTTATAATGGGAGAGGAATTAAAGAAATTCGAAGAGGAATTTGCCCAGTTTTGTGATGTCGAATATGCCATAGGAGTGGCCAATGGTTCCGATGCTTTAATTTTGGCTTTGAGGGCTTGTGATATTGGAGAAGGAGACGAAGTAATTACTGTCCCTCATACCTTTATTGCAACAACTGAAGCAATTAGCAATGTGGGAGGGAAAGTTGTATTTGTAGATATTAATCCTAAAACTTATACTATAGATCCATCTAAGATAGAAGAAAAGATTAATGAAAAAACTAAAGCCATTATTCCAGTTCATTTATATGGTCAACCTGCTAATTTGGATCCTATTATGAGACTTGCTAAGAAATATAATTTGAAAGTAATTGAAGATGCTGCTCAGGCACACGGGGCAGAATATAAAGAGGAAAAAGTGGGTTCTATCGGAGATGTGGGATGTTTTAGTTTTTATCCTGGGAAGAATTTAGGTGCTTATGGTGATGCTGGAATGGTGATAACCAATAATGAAGAAATTGCAGAAAAAATAAGATTACTCAGAAATCATGGTAGAATAACCAAAAAATACGAACATGAGATAGAAGGTTATAGTAGTAGATTAGACAATTTGCAGGCTGCAATATTGAGAGTGAAATTAAAATATTTAAATAAGTGGAATGAGAGTCGAAGAAGAAATGCTAAAAAATATAATGAAATATTAAGTGATATTAGCGGGATTATTACTCCCTATGAAGCTGATTATGCAAAACATGTTTATCATTTGTATGTTATAAGGACAGAGAAAGGGCGAGATGAATTAAGAGAAGAACTTAAGTCAAAAGGTATAGCTACAGGTATTCATTATCCTATTCCTCTACATTTGCAACCTGCTTGTAAATATCTAGGTTATAAAAGAGGTGATTTCCCTATAACCGAAAATGTTTGCAAAAAATTATTATCTTTACCAATATATTCCGAATTAAAAGTGAGAGAAATTAAAAAAATTTGTAAAGCTATTAATATTTTAACAAATAAGAAAAGTATTTCTAATTAAATGATAAAAATAATTTAAATAATATGGAAAAATTAGTTTAAAATTTAGCAGGATAGGTTTTGAAAAGTTGAACAAAATAAGTAAAAAAATGATATTTCATATTCCTAAAAAAATATATCAGAATGGCAATTCAGGAGAAAAAATTCGTCCTTTCAAGATGCTAAATGCATTCAGAGAAATTGGTTGTGATGTTGAATTAATCTCTGGAGAAGGAAGAGAGAGAGCCTTAAAAATTGAAAAAATAAAGTTAGATATAAAAAAAGGAACTAAATATAATTTTATGTACTCAGAATCTTCTAATTTACCATTGCTGCTTACAGAACGACACCATTTGCCCAGATATCCTTTTTTGGATTATGATTTTTTTTATTTTTTAAGAGAAAAGGGAATTAATATAGGCTTATTTTATAGAGATATCTATTGGAGATTTTATGAATATAATAGTGAAACAAAGTATTTTAGAAGATTGATTGCGAAGTGTTTTTATATGTATGATTTGTATAAATATAATCAACTTGTTAACATTTTGTATTTACCATCTTTATTAATGTATAAATATATTCCCTTAAATGTGAAATGTGAAATTAAAGAGCTACCTTCAGGAATAGATAATAATATTTATAAAAATATTAGCAATGATTATAATTTTTTAGTTGAAAGAACCGAAAATGATCCTATAAGAATTATTTACGTTGGAGGTATTGGAGCTTTTTATAATTTAGATCTTTTATTAGAAGCAATGAACAGAGTAAGCTTTGTAAAATTGATAATATGTTGTAGAAAAAGTGATTGGGAAAATAAAAAACAAAAATATGCTAAATGCCTAAACAAAAATATAGAAATAATTCATAGAGATAGAAATGAATTGAGCGATATTTATCATAGATCAGATATAGCAAGTTTGTTTTTAGAGCCAATTGAATATAGAAATTTTGCTATGCCAATGAAATTATTTGAATATATTGAGCAACAGAAACCAATAATAGGAATAAAAGGTACCGCTGCAGGGGATTTTATTAAAAAAAATGACATAGGATGGACAATAAAATACTCAAAAGAGGAATTATTAAAGGTTTTGTATGAAATTTTTAATAATAAAAAGATATTAAAAAGAAAAAAAGAAAATATTGCAATGGTTCTAAAAAAACATACTTGGGAAAATAGAGCTAAAGGTGTATGTCGAGATTTAGGTTTAAACATATAATAATATTAGGAGTACCTTATTTGCGTGAATAAGTTCAGATACATATACACCATTGCTAGAATAATAGAATAAAAGAAGTGAACTAAAATAAAAATAAAAAAGAGGTGTATGTGGATAATGAAGGGGAGCATTAGAAGAACAAATGGCTAGTAACCCGAGGGGTAGAATACTACGGGGTTTGTCCATGGATGAATGGTTGGGCAGAAGATATGCTTTAATTTTAGCGGGAACTCCCCATCTGGAAAGGTAGGGATGAGAATAAATTCTCGGCAAGTTGGGACAGACGATAGTCTATTAAAACGAGTTTTATACCTGTTCAGACGTGGGAGTCTAAGTTTTTACCATAAAGGAAATATGTATTAAAGAAGTATTTTTTAAATCAAAAATATTTTTACAAACAGTATCGATTTATACAAAAAATTTATCAGGTATATAAAGTATCAAGAGGAAAAAGAGAATAGAAAAGAGTAGTTAATAAATGAAAGAAAAGATAAAAGTATTAGAGATTATTGATTCTTTAAGTAGTGGTGGAGCAGAGTCTCTTCTCAAAAATTTTATTTTAGAGGCAAAAAAAAATAAATTATTTAATATAGAAATAGCTACTCTTTATTTTAATGCTATATTTAAAAAAGAGATTAAAAATGCTGGTATTCCTGTTTGGACGTTAGGATTAACTTATAAATATGATTTAAGAGGAGTTATAAAACTTACAAAACTCATAAGGAAAAGGAAATATGATATAATTCATGTACACCTATTTCCAGCTGATATATTTGCTGCTTTGGCTTCTTTGTTTTTACCTAAGGATATTGTATGGATTTTTAGCGAACATAACGATTATAATAGAAGGCGATCATATAAATTTTGTAAAATACTAGACAGTTTTACTTATAGCCGTTATTCAAAAATAATTTGCGTAAGCAAACAAGTTCAATCTGCGCTATTTAGTTGGCTTCCTTCGGTTAATAAGAAAACGAAAGTTATCTCAAATGCAGTTCCTATTCCTAAATTTCTAAATCTTTGTCCTGTTAAAATATATGATATTCTTTTTGTGGGAAGATTAACAAAGCAAAAAGGTGTTGAAATTTTACTTAAAGCAATAAAGATATTAAAAAATAAACATAGTAGAAATTTAAAAATTGCAATTGTTGGAGATGGTGACTTGAAAGAAAATCTAAATGATCTAACTGCGGAACTTGGATTAAATAAGGAAGTTAAATTTTTAGGAGTAAGGGAAGATATAAATGGACTTATGGATTCTGCAAAAATATTCGTTCTTCCTTCTCGCTGGGAAGGATTTGGATTGGTGATTGTAGAGGCAATGAGTAACATGTTGCCAGTAATTGCGACTAATGTTGGCGGTATTCCTGAAATTATAGAAAACGGCAAAGATGGGTTATTGGTTCCTCCGGAAAATTCAGGAGCACTTGCACGAGCTATAAATAGTTTATTAGAAAACGAAAAATTACGCGAAAAATTAAGCCAAGCTGCTTACAAAAAAGTAAAAGAAAAATATTCTATTGATGTTTACTCTATTCATATGTTAGATTTTTACAAATCATTTATTTAATTATTTATAGAAAGTAGCAATAATGTAGGAGGAAATCCTTTTGAATTTATCTTACTACAAGGGTCTACAGAATAGTCAAATTAATTATAGCTCAATAATCCTATTAGGAATTATAGTTGGCATTTTTGTAGGGTTAGGCTCAATTACTCGCGGAACAGATCTCTTTGGATTATTTTTTCTAATCATTTGCTGTTTTATATTTAAAACAATCTTATTTAAAGTAAAGGACTCTGTTCTAAGAAATATACTAATTGTTGCTTTTGCTTTGCGTACTGGGTTAGCCTTATTTAACGCGTTTATTTTAACTCTTCCTGATGGTACAGCTGATGCTGTTAAATTTGAGCGAATAGGTTGGAAGTGTGCTCAAGCGTGGAATATGGGCTTGGAAGCAAATATTTCTCATGCAACCTTTATTTACTCTAAAGTAATAGGAGTAATTTATTTCATTTCAGGTAGAGTTCCTCTATTAGTACAATTTGTTAATGTTGTACTAGGAGTATTCATAGTATATTATGTTTATAAAATAGTTATAGAGCTTGGAGCAACAAAAAGAAGTGCTCAAATTGGTAGTGTAATAACAGCTTTATTTCCTACTTTATGCTTATACTCAACTGTAATTTTGAGAGAAAATTTTATCTCTTTTTTTGCAATAGTATCTGTTTTTTATTTTTTAAAATGGATAAATAGTGGCATGGTAAGTAAATTAGTTTTAGCAGTAGCTTTTCTGTTATTATCTAGTGCTCTACATGGAGCTATGATTTTAATAGGAATTGTGTATGCTATTTTCTTCATTTTCTATAAAGCGAAAATAAAGAAATGGAGACTTATAAGTAAACAAACTTTTCTTGGTATATTCATAGTAACATTAGGGATCATACTATTTAGTTCCTTTTTAATGAACAAACTCCCAAGTAATTTAAGTTTAGTATTTTCACCAGACTATATGGAAAATAGAGTAACTTATGTAGCCAGAGGTAGCGCTGCATATTTAATTGGGTTTACTCCTAATTCAATATTGGACATAATTATACAATCTCCTGTAAGAATGGTGTACTTTTTGTTCGCACCTTTTCCATGGATGATTTCATCATTTGATCAGATATTAGGTTTGTTAGATTCTTTATTATATCTGGTACTGATATTCTATTTAATAAGAGGATTAAAATATGTTAAAAAATATAATAATCCAGCTTTTTGGGCGGTAACATTGATCTTACTAATAATAATATTAACTTTTGCTTGGGGAACATCAAACTTTGGAACAGCTATTAGGCATAGGCAAAAAATAGTTTGGCTAATAATCGCAGTTTCATCATTAGGTACTGCAAGAAGCTGGTCAGCTAAATGGGTGTTACCACGATTTAATACAAAGTAAAAGGGGAAAATGATACGAAAGTCAAAAAAGCGATTAGACCTGCTGCTGGATTAGGCACCAGGTTCTTACCAGCTACCAATGCTCAGCCAAAAGAAATGCTACCTATTGTTGTGGGCAAGCCAACTATTTAATACATAGTAGAAGAAACCATGACTGCTGGGACTGAGGATATCATTATTGTAACAAGAGGGTATAATCGTGCGATTGAAGATCTAAATTCAAACATTGTAGGCTTTTTAAGTATCCTTGAAGCATGTAGACATTATAGTGTAAAATATTTAATTATAAATTGAGTGCAAATTTATGGAAAAAATTAAAATATTAGAAATAGCTAATGTAGATTTTGTGGTAGAAAAATTTATAATACCTTTAATAGATAAGCTTTCTATTGAAGGTTTTGAGGTACATATTGTTTGTTCAGATGGAAAGAGAGCAAGGAAATTATTGAATAAAGGTTACAAGATAAAACCTATTGCCATTTCGCGTCGAGTTTCCATAATATCAAATTTTATTTCTTTAATTAAAATATACCAATATATGAAAAAGGAAAATTTTGATATTGTTCATGTGCATACTCCAATAGCATGTGTTTTAGGACGAATTGCAGCAAAAATTGCAGGTGTACCTTTAATTATTTATACTGCTCACGGTTTTTATTTTCATGATGGTATGGAAAAATGGAAAAAAGATATTTTAATTGGAATTGAAAAAATTATGAGTAACCTTTTTACAGATTTGATTTTTACTGTAAGCAAAGAAGATGAAAAAACTGCGATTAATAAGAAAATTATAGCCAAGAACAAAATATTTTACATTTGTAACGGCGTTGATATCAACAAGTTTAATGTAAATAATATTAGTACTGATTTGCTAGAAAAAAGGAAGGAATTGTGTATAGATTCAAAAGCTAAAATAATTTGCTCCATTGGTAGAATTGTTAGAGCAAAAGGTATTATTGATTTAATATATGCTTTTAAAGATATCTTAAGCGAACTTCCTGAGACGATTCTTTTAATAATAGGTGATAATAAAGCAAATGAAAGAGATTTAAAGACAAAAGATGAAGTAGTATCTTTAGTTGATGAGTATGATCTTAAAGAAAAAGTCATCTTTGCTGGATATAGAAATGATATTAGGGATTTGTTAGCGATAGTAGATGTTTTTGTATTACCTTCTTATCGCGAAGGGATGCCTATGTCGATAATTGAAGCGATGGCTATGGGGAAAGCGGTTGTCGCAACAAATATCCGTGGATGTCGAGAAGAGGTAATCAATAATGAAACAGGTCTTTTAGTGCCCGTTGGTAAACCGAGAAAATTAGCTAATGCTTTGTTGAAAATATTGAAAGATGAAAAATTAGCTTCTAAAATGGGTCAGAATGGAAGAGTAAGAGTTGAAGCTGAATTTAATGAAGAAATTGTTTTAAAAAAGCAAATTAATAAGATTAAACAATGGATTCGGATTAAAAATATAACATGAAAAACCATGAAAGATTTTAGCTTGTAAAATAGATGATTGCTTTAATTATCTTAAGTTATTATGGTGGTGTTTAATTTAAATGAAGAGAATTATTATAACCGGAGTTAATGGGATTATTGGTTCTGAATTAAGTAGAAGATTTATTGATAAGGGTTATTATGTTGTCGGAATTGATAGGACAGAACCTCAGCAAAAGAATGATGAGCAATTTAAGTATGTAAAGTTAGATATTACTGATAAAGATAAAATGGGGCAGTTTTTTTCAGATTTAAGTTTTGATTACCTAATTCATTGTGCTGCATTAGTACATAAAAATTCCCCAGATTTATCTTTTAATAATTTTATGAGGATTAATTTCGAAGGCACTAAAAATATTTTTGATTCTGTAGCTGGAAATAAAAGTAATTCCGGATTTAAGGGAGCGGTATTTTTTAGTACCATAGAAGTATATGGTGGGGAAGGAAGAGATAAGGTTATATCTGAGGATGATGAATGTCGGCCAATTACTTTTTATGGAAAGAGCAAATTAGCTGCTGAGAAATATTTATTAAAACTAAATAAGGAATATAAATTACCAATTACTATTTTACGGCTTGCCCCAGTTTATAGTAGAGATTTTTTAAGAAATGTGAAAAGAAGGGTATTGGTTGGGGGAGATAAGCTTTTTTATAGAGTAGGAGATGGGGAGCAGGGGATATCATTATGTTCAAGGAATAATGTAATTGATGTGGTAGAAAGGTGTATCGAGGGCAAAGTTACTTTTGGAGAAGTTTTTAATATAACAGATGATAAAATTTATAGTTTTAATGATTTGTTGAATTATTTTAAAAAATTGATTGGAAATCGTGTTACTATAAAAATACCAAAATGTATATTGTATTCAGGAGTAAAATTTCTGAGTTTGTTATTTTCAGGGAGAAAAGAAAGATTACTTTCAGTCTATTATAAATTAACTAAGGATAATATTTATTCTATTGAAAAGGCTAAGAAATATTTAAAATATAATCCAAAATGGAATTTTGAGAATACTATATTGAAAGATAGAAAGATATTAGAAAATGATAAAAAGAGTATTTGATTTATTTTTTTCTATAATTTTATTAATAATTTTAGCTCCTTTGTTTATGGTGGTGGGGATTTTAATAAAGTTAGATTCTACAGGACCTGTTTTTTTTAAGCAAAAGAGAGTGGGAAAAGATAATAAAACTTTTATGGTTTATAAATTTCGGAGTATGAGTTTGGGGACGCCGGATGGGGCAAAAGAAGATTTGGGGGAAGAAAGTTTGTATGTTACCAGAGTAGGGAGAGTGATTAAGCGATTCACTATAGATGAATTGCCTAATTTATTTAATGTGGTAAGAGGAGAAATGAGTTTGGTTGGACCCCGTCCTCCTCATTATACGCAGTATGATTTGATTAAAATGAGAACCGATGCGGGGATTCATAGGGTCAAACCGGGCATTGCAGGTTATGCCCAGATAATGAAAACCGGGGGAGAAGATTTAGTAGCAAAGGTAAAGTGTGATAAATATTATGTTGAACACATGAGTTTATGGTTAGATATTAAGATTATTATAAAAACTGCAATTATGCGTTTTACTTCCACGGAGACGTTTTAGGACAAATTCACCAATTGACCAATTAGAATACAAGATATAAAGATGGTTTCAAGATGCAAGGAGCAAAAACAGTATTGAGTATCGAGTGAAGGAAAGATAAAGAAGGTTGCAAGTTGCATACTAGCGTATAGGTGTGGGCTGCAAATACAGTAATAAGTAATAAAGAAAAAGATGCGGACATCAGGTTGCAAGATGCGGGTTGCAAAAAACAGTATATAGTATCGAGTATATAGTGAAGAAAAGATAAAGAAGGTTGCAAGTTACAAGTTACAAGTTGCGAGTTAAGAAATAAAATGCAAAATACAAAGAAAGATGCATATTAGCGTATAGCGTTTAGGTGAAAGAACAGGGTGTAAGTCGCAAACGCAAGAGAATGAAAATTTGACACTTCTATTAATATTTGCTATATTATATTGAGGAAGAAAGTAGGAAATTCTTACTATAGGATTATTTATGATTGGAGGAGATAAGGCTAATGTCTTTAATTCAAGTTAGAGAAAAAGCGCAAATTACCATTCCCAGTGGAATTCGCAAAGAACTGGGCATCAAAAAAGGTGATTATTTAGAAATTGTCAGAGAAGATGATAAAATAGTTATTATTCCTAAAATATTGGTAGATAAAGTCTCGGTAAATTTGTCAGCCAAAGGTGAAGAGATGCTAAAAGAGGCTATAGATGATGTTAAGAAAGGCAAGGTCAAGATACATAATAATGTAACACATTTAATTAATGACCTTCATAAATAAATAGATGCAATTGATTTGTACTTCACATTTTAAGAAAGACTATAAAAAACTTTCGGCTACTATTCAGAATAAAAATGATGAGAAAATAAAGCTTTTGGTTGAAAACTTATCTCACCCTTCCCTAAGAGTGAAAAAAGTTAACAAATACCAGAATGTTCTGGAGGGAAGTATTAACAAAAATTACCGATTTTTATTCCAAATTACTTCTAAAGGATATCTTTTCCTTCGAATTGGAAAACATGATATTTTAGAAGGAAAGTAATTAAATGGGAAACTGAGAAAAAGGGATAGACTGAAATAGTCGTTAGTATAAATACAGGTTTTCCGTTATTCGTTTTTCGTTTTCAGACGAGATTGCCACGCTCTGATAAAAAAGGGCTCGCAATTACCTTTAAGTGTGGAAGGGAATCTATGAAGAGATTTTTTAGAAGTTTTTCCTGGGTTGTTTTGGATATAGTTTTTATAAATGTTTCGTTGATTTTTTCTCTGATATTAAGATTTGGGAAAGATTGGGGAAACTATTTCTATGTTTATCGGGAATTAATTATCTACCTTAGCGGATTATTTCTTTTATTTGCTGTAGTTTTTAGATTATATAAAAGGATTTGGAGATATTTAAGTATCGGTGATCTTTTTCTGATAGCGGAAGTTGTTACCGGGGGAATATTTGTTACGGTTTTGGGTTTAAATTGGGTGAAAGGTATTACTTTCCCGCGCACAGTTGTGGCTTTGACCTGGTTTTTCAGTCTGGCTTTGGTGGGAGGAAGCCGATTAATCTGGAGGATATATTGTGAGAGGAAGGGTGCTTTAAACAGAGGGCAAGAAAGAATATTAATTGTAGGGGCAGGAGATGCAGGAGAAGTTATTTCCCGGGAGATAATTAGAAGACCTGATTTGGGCGAATTAGTCGGTTTTGTGGATGCTGATAAGGAGAAGGTCGGAAAGAGAATTCATAATAGAGCAGTATTCGGGAGTGTTAAAGAGATAAATGATATTTTGGAAAAAGAGCTGGTCAGCACAGTTATTATTGCTATTCCTACGGCAAGGGGTAAACAAATTAGGGAAATCGTTGAAAGTGTAAAGAATAAGGAAGTGAAAATAAAGACCTTGCCCGGATTGTATGAGCTGGTAGATGGTAAGGTCAGTTTTTCGCGGATTAGGAATATCAGAATTGAAG
>Ga0209991_10000102_pt1 | contig 36923 bp, 29 predicted proteins | sample ChitaG_FD_183167 | JGI IMG/M metagenome (GOLD analysis project Ga0209991, IMG submission 183167) | Deep subsurface microbial communities from South Pacific Ocean to uncover new lineages of life (NeLLi) - Chile_00310 metaG (SPAdes)... | ecosystem: Environmental > Aquatic > Marine > Oceanic >... | reverse complement strand
TAGCACGATTCATCTTTTGTTTCCTCCTGGTGCCCATTGCTACAACGTCACTTTCCTACGAAATGTCATTCTGAGCGACCGAAGGCTTGCCCTGAGCAACGCCGAAGGGGAGCGAAGAATCTCGATTCTTGTCTGCAATTTGCCATCATCAGGGGGAGATTCCTCGTCGCTTCGCTCCTCAGAATGACAAAGTCACGTTGTAGTACTGGTACCGCCCATCTCAATTACCACGGCAGAACCAATTGTACACCAGATGGCCTAGTTTGTAAACCCTCTATACATGTTTGACGGTTTTGCCCTAAAGAGGTATACTTATAGTAGGCACACAGGGCATCTAGAGTAGGTCGGGTTGTGACGTATAGCCGAGCCCAACCCGATAAGAGTGGAGAGTGTTGATGAGACGGAGTTTGTATTGCAGCCTATCGCTAGCGGTATTGGGGACTGTCTTGCTTTCCCTGCTCTTGCCTATCCCTTTGAAAGCGCAAGATGAGAGCGGTTTTATTCAGGGACTCATGGATCATATGTCGGTGGAGGAAAGGGTAGGCCAGTTGTTCCTGGTTACCTTTGCTGGCAGCGATCTTGGTTCTGACTCGGATGTCGCTGAACTCATCAGGGAATACCGGGTGGGCGGAGTGGTGCTCCTGGCTAGCAGTGGTAACTTCACCAACGGAGAGGATACACCGCGCCAGGCAGTCAATCTGGCTAATGGCCTCCAGGCCCTCGCTTTCAGTCAACCATTGACCGGTACCACAACCTCCGTTCCTTTGTTCATTGCTATTGCCCAGGAGGGGGATGGCTTCCCCTATACCCAGATCACTGCCGGTGTAACAGAGGTGCCTAACAACATGGCCCTGGGTGCTACCTGGAACGTGGATAACGCCGAGAAAATGGGCGAGATCGTGGGACGGGAGTTAAGGGCTATGGGCCTCAACATGCTCCTGGGCCCTTCACTGGATGTGCTGGACAACCCGCGGCCTGGCCTCAAAGGGGATCTCGGCACTCGTGTCTTCGGAGGCGATCCCTATTGGGTGGGCAAGTTCGGCCAGGCCTACATCCGCGGAGTGCACCGAGGGGGCGAAGGCAGGGTAGCAGTCGTGGCCAAGCACTTCCCTGGCTACGGTGGCAGCGATCGCCGCGCCGACGAGGAAGTGGCCACGGTCCAGAAGTCACTCCAAGAGCTTCGGAAGATCGAGTTGGCTCCCTTTTTTGCCGTCACCCAACTGCAAGAAGACGATCCCCAGGCTATGGCCGATGCCCTGATGACCTCTCACATCCGCTATCGAGGCTTTCAGGGTAACATCCGCCAACTCACCCGGCCCATCAGCTTCGACCCCCAGGCTCTCCAGGCCCTGATGGCCTTGCCCGAATTCGAGCCCTGGCGTGGTGAGGGAGGGCTGATGATCAGCGGTGCTTTGGGGGTCCCGGCGGTGCGCAAGTACTACGATCCCCAATTGCAGACCTTCCCCCACAAGCGCATAGCTCAGGAGGCCTTCCTGGCCGGCAACGATCTGTTGAGGCTCTCCCAATTTGCCTTAACCGATAATTGGCCAGAGCAGTTGGATAATATCAAGGTCACCATTCAGTTCTTCCGCGACAAATACCTCAGCGATCCCAATTTCCAGGCCCGGGTTGATGAGGCCCTGCGGCGCATTTTGAGCCTCAAGCACCAGCTATACCCCGATTTCTCCCTGGAAGCGGTTCAAGTCGGTGTAGATAACCTGGCAGAGGTAGTGGGGCAGGGGAGGGAAGACGTCTTCCAGGTCGCTCAGGAGGCTATTACTCTCATCTACCCTGGGCCAGAGGAGTTGACCGATAGGTTGCCCAGTCCGCCTCTTCTTGACGAAGACATTCTCATCTTTACCGAAGACCGGCAGGCAAGCGATTGTCCCACTTGTGAGCCGTTCCCCTTTATCGAGCCCGATGCCCTGCGGGGGACTATCCTCCAGCTCTATGGGCCTGAGGCCAGCGGGCAGGTGGACCCTGAACGCATCAACAGTTTGACTTTTCGTCAATTGAAACAATTCCTGGCCGAAGGAGTGGTTCCCGAGATAGACCTCGAGGGCCTGGTGAGTGAGGCTGACTGGCTCATCTTTGCCATGCTGGACCTCAACCCTGAGGACTACCCTCAGTCCGACGCGATTAAATCCCTGTTGAAATTGCGCCCCGATGTCCTGCCTGGCAAGAAGGTGGTGGTGCTGGCTTACAACGCGCCCTATTACCTGGACAGCACCGAGATCAGCAAGTTGACGGCCTACTATGGCATTTACAGCAAGGTCGAGCCTTTCGTCGAGGCCTCGGTGCGAGCCCTGTTCCAGGAGTTCATGCCTCCGGGGGCCTCTCCGGTCAGCGTGGAGGGGATAAAATATAACCTGATCTCGCAAACGGAGCCCGACCCCGATCAGGTCATCGAGATTATACCACCGGCCATGCTCGTCAAGCAGGAAGGAACACCTACACCTATTGACCTCGATGCAGGGGACACCTTGCGGGTGCGAACGAGCGTCATCCTGGATAGGAACGGCCATCCGGTGCCTGATGGTACACCGGTGGTATTCCGCCTCCTCTATCCAGCCGAATCGGTGGAATCGCCTCCCCATTACGTGACCACCGTAGATGGGGTGGCGGAGACGACCATTTCTTTGGAGAAGACCGGGGAGTTGCACATCACGGTGACCAGCGATCCGGCCCAAACGTCCAATACATTGAAGGTAATCATCCAGGGCGATGAGCCTGCCACCATTGCTACTGTGGTGCCCACCCCCACGGACACACCCACACCGACTTCTACGCCCCTACCGACTTCCACGCCAACACCTATCCCCACGCCAACATCTACCCCCATGCCCACCCCTACGTCTACCTTCACCCCTGAACCAACTCCGACGGCTACACCGATCGAGGCTCCTCCAGGGGAGCAAGGGAGCAGGGGAGCAGGGGAGCAGGGGAGCGCGGGAACAAGGCGTCGAGTGGATATGGGTGATTTTCTGCTAGCCGTGCTGGGCAGCGTGGTGGTTGGAGGAGCGAGCTACCTGGTGCAGCGCAACGGTGGCCATTCTCTATCGCGGCGATTGAGGTTCTTCTTGCTGAGTCTAGTGGGGGGGCTGGCAGGCTACAGCCTCTACGGGCTGAACCTGCCGGGGCCGGGGCTGTTCCGACAATTGTCACCACACTGGGGAGCCCTTTTGATGTGCTTGCTCTTCAGTTTGCTACCCTTGGGCTATACGCTGGGCCAGTGGGTGTTGGATAGGCTGTCCGGACGGCTCAGTTGATGATTCTACAAGTAAGTCGGTATAGTATTACTCTGCAACATTTGCGTGGATCGCCCAGATTCTTTCTCACCACCAAGACACAAAGGCACGAAGGTTTTTTGAAAGGCCATTACACGCTGGTTTTCACCGCTTTTCTTTGTGACCGTGTGTCTTTGTGGTAAAGAGTTTGGTTGCGGCTACGCCGTGCTATGACTCTCCAAGAGGTCTCAGGTGGGAAGGGGAGGTGCGAGTAGGGTAACCAGCAAGGCGAGGATGATCAGGCCCAGGGCGATTGCAATTAGAAACCTGTTCTCTCGAGTTGCATTTGCCCACTCTCCTTCGGCTGACAGAAGGTCAGTCAGAGGTTCAGGGAGAGGGGAGGAACGCAGCTCAGCTCTGAATTCAGCAATGCTGGCCGGCCGCTTGTTGGGGTGCATCTCCAAGGCCCGTAGGATCGCCCTCTCGGTGCCAGAGGAGAGCCGAGGGTTGAGGCTGCGAGGGGAGGGCAGCGAATCGGGCTCGAGGAAGCGCTGCTTGACGTCGGCTGGGGGGTGGTTGGTGAGGAGATGGTAGAGGGTGGCCCCTAGAGAGTAGATGTCGGATCGGATGTCGGTGTGCCCTGTGTCCCCCCCATACTGCTCCAGCGGGGTGTATTGAAGCGTCCCACGGCCCTGGAGGATAGTGATCGTTCTGGCATCGTCGGGGGCCAAGAGCTTAACCAGGCCGAAATCCACCAGTTTGAGAGTGCCGCCAGGGGTGAGTCTAATGTTGGCTGGCTTGATGTCGCGATGGAGGATTGGCGGGTTCTGGCTATGGAGGTATTCCAAGGCATCGCAGAGCTGCTCGGCCCAGGCCAGCACTTGTTTCTCCTCAAGGAACTGGCCTTGGCGGCGCGCCTCGTCCATGATCTCCTTTAGGTTGCGGCCAGCCACGAAGTCCATGACCAGATAGTCCCGACCCCGCTCCGAAAAATAGTCAGAGACCTTGGGCAGATTGGGGTGATCAAGCCGTGCCAATACGCTCGCTTCGCGGTGGAATTGCTCCCGAGCCTGGGCTGCGAAGCTGGCCTCGGGCTCGAGTTGCACCTCTTTTACGGCGCACTGCCTTCCCTCCAGGCGCAGGTCCTCAGCTCGGTAGACAGCGCCCATGCCCCCTTGGCCCACCAGCTCCACTATTTTGTATCTTGACCTCAGGACGGTACCAAGTGCTAACGGTAGGATCAAAGCCTCTGCCCTCGTAACAAAATCTGCTTACAGCTTAATCCATAATCATTTTCTTGTCAAACCGCTTTGTTGTAACATAGGAGGCGCTACACGATGGCTGAGATAGAGATGCCCACGCTGATCATGCAAGAGGGCCAGGGGCCTGGTCAGAGTTGGTCCATCGAGAAAGAGAGGGTTATCATTGGGCGCAGCGAGGATTGCGACATTGTGCTCGTGGAGCGTCAAGTTTCCCGCCATCACGCCCGGATTCGACGCTTAGACAGCCAGTACGTCCTGGAGGACCTGGGGAGCAGGAACGGAACCTACGTCAACGGTCGCGAGGTCACAGGGCCTTACGTCTTGCAGGATGGCGACGAGATCCAGATCGCTTTGTGCGTCAGGCTGAGCTTCGTCGGCGCTGAGGCTACGGCCCCGCTGGTTTTCGAAAGGGGGAAGCGCCCTCGTCTTTACCTGGATAAAGAGAGGCACGTGGTTTCTATCGGAGAGCGAGAGCTTAGTCCCCCGCTCTCTTTGGCTCAGTATCGGCTGTTGGAGCTCTTGTACGATAGGGCGGGGCGGGTGTGCAGCCGTGACGAGATCGTGGGGGCAGTTTGGCCCGAGGCGGCTGAGGAAGGGGTCTCTGACCAGGCCATTGATGCTTTGGTGCGGCGCCTGCGCGAGAGGATAGCTGAGGTTGATCCCGATCACCTGTACATCGTCACGGTGCGGGGCCATGGCTTCCGTCTAGACAAAACTCCCTCATCATAACTGCTGCTTCAACATCTCCCTCGCCTGATCTCTGACCTCCCTTAGGTGCCGGGCTGCTTTCTTTTCTCCCCTTCGATTTAGATTCTCGATGATGAGTTCTAGGACCCTCACTAACTCATTGTCTACCTGTTCGACGTTCTCATCCAGCAGCTTCTTTGTCTCCCGAGGATATTGAGCCTCCAGCAGTTGGTTGATGAGCTTGATCGGTCGGGGCGCCTTCTCCCGCAGCAACTCGAAGACCAAGTCCGCCAGGCGTTTGAGATTCCTGGCTGCCTCTTTCTCTCCCGCGGCCTCGGCTTGCTCAATGTTGGCCGACAGGACAGCAAAGAAGGCATCGTCAACTTCCTCCAGGTGCTCGCGCACCGCTTCTTTCAAGTCCTCGCTCTCGAAAATCTCCCTTAGCAGGTCTGCTTTTTCTTGCAAGATGGCTTGGGTCTCGGCATCCAGTCTGTCCCTGATCTCCAGGATGCGGGATCGCAAGCCCTTGAGCCGCTGGGCTTCCTCGGCATTTCCTTCTCCTTCACAGGTCTCGATTCTGCTTGTCAGGCTGCGGAAGAACTGATAATCCAGCACGTGGCGTCCGACGGCTATCAGAGCCTCCAGCTCGGCGTCACTCTCGCACTCAGTCACCTTCTCCAGGAACTCTTCCCGCGTCATGCCCTCTTCCAAAGCCTCGGCGACCTCTCGCTCGACTCGGCTAGCTTTGCCCAGGCTGCTGAACTCCAACAGCTTCTCCCGCAGTCGAAAAAGGCGTTTGGTCCTATCTGCCTCGCCCTCGGCTTTGGCTGTCTCTATAGAGGCGGTCAGGAGGTAGAAGAATTCGTAGTCCAGTTGGTCGTCGTGTTCCCGGACCAGGACTCGCAAGACTTCGTCGCTGGTTGCATCCAAAAAGCGATGGATTAGATCCAACTTGGCCTTTTGGGCCTCCAGCACCTCCTTGGTGATGCCGTCAGCTTGTGCTATCTCGTCCAGTAGTCCTGGCAAGCTAAGGAAGATCTTAGGCTGCAGGAGATAGCCCTTGCGCTCCTCGGGTGGCAAAGAGCTGATGATGTGGTTGGTCAGGTCGCCGACGAGCTTGTGCTGGTCGTCGCTTCTCAAGTTCAGTTGAGGTGGCAGAAAGCAGAGGAGCAGCTCTTTGTCGGGGTCGTGGTAGACAAGGGGGATGTTCAGCATCCCGGCGTTGCCGCACTGAGGGCAGGTGGCGATGTTGATCTTGCCCCGCAGGAGTTTAGATTTGGCCTCTGGATCCTGGCCTACGTCAATGATACTCTGTACCTGGGCGGCGAATCGGCGCCCGCAGAGGGGGCAGGGTACAGGGACGATTTGCGGTGGGTACATTGATGGGATTTCCCTTCTCTACTTTGAGGTTGGAGATTGGAAGTTTGAGCTTTACTTCGTCAGGCCCATTGGGCATAACGGCTCAGAGCCCGCTGGACTAGAGCCTGGGGATTGACTATGGTGACCATCTGGATCTCTTCTTCATTTAAACCGGCACCGGCTGCCACCAGGCGGGCCATCTCCTGGTCTATCATATCGGCGGGTGAGTGGGCATCAGTGTTGAGGACTAACTTAGCTCCCGCCTGGCGGGCAATTTGAACGACGTGGCCGTTGGTCAGGCAGTGGCCCTGGCGAGAGGTTATTTCGAGGTAGACGCCGTTCTCAGCGGCGATTCGGGCCTCTTTGAGGGTGATGAAGCCTGGGTGGGCCAGGATGTCCACCTCGATGCACTCCACCGCCGTCCGGTTGGTGTCCCCCATCACTGGCTCCACGATGGTCTCCCCATGTACTATTATCAGTCCCGCTCCTAGCCTTCTAGCCCGCCGGGCCAGTTGGGCGATGCTGGCCGGGGCCATGTGGGTTAGCTCCACGCCTGGGACGAAGGTGAGGGGGAAGTCTCCTCTCTGCTCTTGGGCGAAGTGCACCAGGCCAGAAACGATCTCATCCAGGTTGGACGCATCGGCGTGGTCGGTGATGGCGATGGCTCCGTGGCCCTGGGCTGCTGCCCTTCGTAGGATCTCGCTGGGCAGGAGCACCCCATCGCTGAAGAAGGAGTGAACGTGGAGGTCAATGCGTTTTTCGCTGTTCAAGGTTGGGCTCCTGTGCTGAGCTGTCTGTAGATGTACTTGTTTACCGCACCTTTCATCCTACCACGAAGACACCAAGACTTCGTCGTGAGCTCAGTCGAACGATTACAGAATTACTGTATCTTCTTCGTGTCTTCACGGCTTGGTGGTGAATCTGAAGGTTGCTCGACGGTAAACAGATCCGCCTCATGGCTGACACTTTCCAGCGCCTGGGTGCAGCCAGGCGCGACTCACTGCCGGATCAACCGCGCGGCAACTTGAAAATGAACTTAGCTCCCCTGCCCGGCGCGCTTTCCACCCAGATCTTTCCGCCGTGGACCTCGATCACTTCTTTGCAGAGGTAGAGGCCCAGCCCCGCTCCCTCGGTGCGGCGGCTGAGGGGGCTCTCCGCCCGATAGAAGCGCTCGAAAATGCGCTCCTGTTCCGACTTGGGGATACCGATGCCCTCGTCGGCCACGTAGACGTAGACCCAATCGTCATCGGCCCAGCCGCCTGTCCGGATCAGCCCCCCGCGGGGTGAGTATTTGATGGCATTGGAGAGCAGGTTGGTCAGGACCTGCCGTGACCGCTCGATGTCGCCCCGCACAGCCGGAAAGTCAGGGGGGAAGTCCAGAGTGAACATATGCTCGTTCGACTGTGTTCGGAATTCCTCCATTACCTTTTCTGCTAGCTTGTCCACCTGCAGGTAGCTAAGCTCTAGCTTGAAGGCGCTGGCTTGAAGGCGCGAAGCGTCGAGGAGATTGTCTATCAGCCTGTTCAGGCGGTCGCTCTCCTCGGCAATGACGGCAAGGCCCTGTCTCAGCGTATCCGCGTCCCACTGAGCATCCTCGCGACGCAAGGTGTCGGCATAGCCCTTGATGATGGAGACGGGGCTCTTCAGCTCGTGGGAGATGACCGAGACGAAGGTGGACTTCATCTCTTCGGCCTCGCGGAAGCGGGTGATGTCTCGCACGTTGGCGATGACACTCACGAAGTGGCCTTCTCTATCATAGAGGGGTGAGTAGGTGATGCCCACGGTGACGATTGAGTCATCGGGGCGTTTGATGTCGCCTTCCACGTAGAGGTGTTCCTCTGGCTTGGGTTGCGAGAGGGGACACATGGCTTCGCAGATGTCCTTTCCCTGGCGGTCCCTCAGGGCCAGCACACGAGAGCAGGGTTGCCTCAGGGCTTCCTCGGTGGACCAGCCCGTCATCTCCTCCAGGGCACGGTTAAAGATCCGGATGCGGCGTTGGGGGTCCAGGATCATCACCCCATCAGCACTGTTCTCAATGATGGCGTCCAGGCGGCGCTTCTCGTGCGCCAGTTGCTGGTAGAGGCGGGCGTTATGGACAGCGATGGCCGCCTGGTCGGCGAAGCTGGCCAGCACCTGGCGGTCGTTAGCGGAGAATGTCCCACCTCGGGAGCGGAAGATATAGATCACGCCGATGAGGATGCCCTCCATGATCAGGGGCAGAGCCACCACCTGGCGCAGGCGGTGTCCTGAGCCCTTTGTCCCTGGGCACCGTACTGGACCGTACGGTACAGTGCCAAAGGACCAGGGGCCTGTCGAAGGGCCTAGTCCGATGGCCGATACCACTAGACTCAGCTTCATCTGCAGGTTAGGGATCGTCCAGCGGATAAGATCTTCGCGTTCAGCGTGGGCAGGGATATCGGTCAGTAGGGGCGCGAAGAGGTGTAGGAGGCCCCGCGGTAAGCCATAGCTTGCTTGCACTCGGAGGCTGCCATTTTCTTGGCGCAGGGCGATGAGGCCCGCTTGCCCCTGCAACATCTCCACGGCGTTCTCAAGGATCAGGCGTAGCACCGAAGGCAGGTCCAGCCTCGAGGTCATGGCCCGGCTTATTTCGAGAAGATATTCGCGCTGGCGCAGTTGATAGTCTATCATGGCCACTCCACGGTTGTTGTTGTCTGTGCTCCACACACCAGCGGAAGCATTCAGGTGCCAGGCACTTTCACGGCTGCTTCGATCTGAAGGTTCTCTTCCAGACTGTTTGTATCTCTCTGGGCGATCTCTCGGAAGTGCCTGGCACCTCGCCGTGCCTTCCGCGACCACCCCTCTGATACTTACGACTAGCGAATCTGCGGCTATTCTAGCACAAGTTACCCATAACCGCAATTGACGTCGGCGTGTCAACAGGTGAGAACAAAAGCAAGGCCACCAACGGTTTGAATGTTGATGGCCTTGTATACGTCCGGGGTTTTGACTCGCTAGATCCCCGCCTCCTTCTCGACCTCGGTCAGGGCCTCCTCGAAGATGGCGAGGCCCTCATCTGCAATGTCCTGGGATATGTTGAGGGCCGGCATGAAGCGGGCGATATTGGGGCCGCAGCCCAGGATAAGCAAGCCCTTCTTAAAGGCACGCTGAGCGACCTCATCGCGTATCTCCGGCGCTGGCTCTTTGGTCGCTTTGTCTTTCACCAGCTCGATGCCGATCATCAGCCCCTTGCCTCTCACGTCGCCCATGCTCGGATGATCGTCTGCAATCCCGTTTAAACGATCCATCATCCGCTGGCCCATGCGGGCCGCGTTCTCCATGAAGCCGTCTTCTACCAGCCTGATGGTCGCCAAGGCGGCTGCACAGCAGACGGGGTTTCCGCCGAAAGTGGTTCCGTGGGCACCGGGCGGCCAGGTCATCAGGCTCTTGCGGGCCACCATCGCTCCGACGGGCATCCCGGAAGCAATCCCCTTGGCCAGGGTTATGATGTCGGGCTCTATACCCCAGTGCTCGATGGCAAACATCTTGCCGGTGCGCCCGAAACCCGTCTGCACCTCGTCAGCAACGTACAGGATGCCGTACTTTTCCATCAATGCTTTGAGCCGGTTATGCCATTCTGGCGGGGGCACCACATAGCCGCCCTCGCCCTGGATGAGCTCGACAAAGATGGCTGCCACTTCCTTAGCAGGGACAAAATGGCGAAAGAGGGTCTTCTCGATATAGTCTACACAGTAGATGTCGCAGGATGGATACTCCAGGTTGAACGGGCAGCGGTAGCAGTAGCCGTAAGGCACGTGAGTCACGCCCGGCACCAAAGGCGCAAAGCCCTTGCGCTGCACATACTTCGATGCGGTCAGGGACAACGAACCCATGCTGCGGCCGTGGAAGGCTCCGATGAAAGCCAGCATACGGGGCCGTCCTGTGTAGTAGCGGGCCAGCTTGAAAGCTGCCTCCACTGATTCAGTGCCTGAGTTCGTGAAGAAGACCTGGGTCTCCTCTCCGATGGGGACCAAGGCATTGAGCTTCTCCGCCAGCTTGATCTGGACGGGGTAGTAGAAGTCCGTCCCGGACATGTGGATGAACTTCTCGGCCTGCTCTTGGATGGCCTTAACCACAGCGGGGTGGGCGTGGCCCGTGGCCGTGACTGCAATGCCGGCATTGAAATCAATGAAGCGGTTGCCGTCCACGTCCCAGACCTCTGAGCCCTGGCCGTGGTCCATCACAAAGGGGTAAGAACGGGTATAGGAAGGAGAGATGGCGGCTGTATCCTTCTCGACCCAGGCCTTTGCTTTAGGGCCGGGTAATTGCAATTTGTTGACCATGTTGATTCTATCCTCCTTGATCTGTAGGTTGACGTAACAATGTCACTTTTTGGGTTTGTGTTATTCCCCACCAATGGTAGAGGGCTATTCGGAGGCCACTAGATCAGCCGCCGGCGATGAGGTGAATGACTTTTACCTCGTCGTTGTCCTCAACCCTCGTCGGTCCGTACTCGCTCTTGGGGACAACCCTGCCGTTCACCGAGACTATGATCATCGGGAAGGTGAACTTGAGAATCGTCAAAAGAGAGTTGACGGTCATTCCCTCTTGCCACTCGACATCGAACTTGTCATTAACCCGTATCATCTCGCTCTTGCTGTCGCTGTTCGATGTGCCGCCTTACGAGTTCCACCATGTCGGGGAAGTCTATGTGCAGCCGCTTGAGCGTCTCTGGGGTGGGAATGCCGTTGGGTGTCCAGCCACGGCGTTTGTAGACGGCGTCTATCAGCTTCTCGTACTGCTCCTCGCGATACGCCCGCAGGGCTGCCATCTTCTCCTCGGTGGTCTTGCCTTCGGCGTCGTCCCTCACCAGTTCCTTGAGCTGCTTGTCGTATCGCTCGGCGCGGGATTCATATTCCTCGACCGTCACCGGCCCCATGGAGCGATAGGGGATGGCATCGTGCTCGCGGGTGCCGAACCCCATCTTCAGGTTGAAGACGCGCTGGAAGTTATATACCGTCTCCGACATGGTGATGAGGTCTTCCTTGGTCACTTCCCGTCCGGTCACGCCGGAGAAGAGCTCCACGTAGTTCTGCACGTGCTCCGGTATCTTGGGTGGCTCGTCTGTCTCTGCGTTGTCCGGCGGCACGATATCGTTCCAGGGCAGCTTGCACAGCCCACACAGCCCGAACCAGGTGCGCCACATGGGGAAGTAGTGCAATGCCTCCGCCTTGTCCTCGAAGGTGGGCAACTGGTTGTTGACCATGTCCATGAAGATCAGCCAGGCCTCGTCGTGCTGCGGCCCTTTGCTGGCTAGCCCGTAACCACCCTGTTGAGCCAGCGATTCCTTGGTCACGTACTCTGAGTACTCCAGTCCCTTGGCTTCCATCCCGATGTCGTGCATAAACTGGGGATCGCCACCATACTCCTGGGCGAAGATCTGCTTCAATCGGCGGATGCCCTGCCCGGCGATCAGGCCAAAGCCCTCGCCCCGCCCCATCTGGTGCAGCAGTTCAATGGCGGCGACGGCGTTGCCGAAGCTCAGCTCCAGTCCACCGGTGATCTCCTCGTTGAGGATGCCAGCTTCGTAGCACTCCATCACGAAGGCGGTCAGCGTGCCGAAGGAGATGGTGTCTATACCATAGGTATCGCAGTAGAAGTTGATCTCCAGCAGCGCATCGGGGTCGAAGATGCCGCAGTTAGAGCCACAGCCGGCGGTGGTCTCGTACTCTGGGCCATCAACGATCACCACTTGTCCCCTGTATGGCCCCGTCCTGAGCTCGTAGCCGTCCACAGCGTGGGAGCAGCTCATGGTGCAGCCAAGCCAGCAGCCGTCGGGGAGGCCCTGGGTGAATCTCTTTTCCCACACATCTCCCGCTATCTTTTCGGCCTCCGGGTGCGAACCGAACTTGAAGTTGTGCACCGGCAGAAGATCGTAGTCGTTCATGATGCTCACCAGGTAAGGCGTGCCCACGTTGCGCATCTTGTTCTGCACCGCATCATAATCGCGGATCTCCTTGTTGATCTTGGAGCCCACCCTGCTGATGCGCCCCCTGTCCGCAGGGTTGTTGGCGACTCCTTTGCTGCCGCTGTACTTGACCACCAGGGCCTTGATCTTTTTGTCCCTCAGGACCGTTCCGATGCCGCCACGGCCTGCCTGCTTGAAGCGCACACTCTTGCGGCGCACATCGTACCAACTGAAGTTGAGGCAGCCGATGAGGGTGTGATCGGCGCCGCTTCCCGCCGAGACGGTCGAGATGTCGCGCTTCTCCCTGTCGGTTTTGGCGAACATCTCCATCATCTGTTCGCCGATGAGGTGGGTGTCTACGGCTTCTTCAGGTGCCTCCTCGATAGTCACCTTTCCTGCGTTCCCATCAATGAAGACGATCACGTCTCTCTCGGCCTTGCCCTGGATCTCGAGGGCGTCCCATCCCGCGAACTTGAGCAGTGGGCCGAAGTGTCCACCCACGTTGCTGTCTATCACCGAGTGTGTCGTAGGGGAAAGGCTCACCACCAGCGATTTGCCAGAGCCGGGGTATTGCGTGGTTCCGCCTATGGGGCCGGACGAGATGACGATCTCGTTCTCCGGGTCGTTCCATTTCGTATCGCCTGTGACCCCATTCCACAGCAGCCAAAGGCCAAAGCCCTTGCCGCCGGTGAAGATGTCCTTCATCTGCTGGGTCACCGGCTTGCTGGCGATGGTGTTGTCGGAGAGGTTGACGTAGAGAGTTCGGTTGGTGTAGCCCTTCTCGACTTCGCCCAACTCGTAATCGAACTCGGCCTGCACCTCGTGGGCTTGCCTCATCTCCTGGATATCTTTAGTGCTCACGACTCATCTCCTTTGATCGTAATTTGGAAGCGGCCAAAGGATACAACAACTGGGGGCAAAAGTCAACATTTCGCGATTGGGCGAGGCATTCCCAACGTCGGGTGCCTCGGGCCGAGCTGCCTGTCCAGACGGGGGTTGTCTGCCTGGCGTAGACGCCCCGTTGGAATGCTTCGCCCCTACGATATTGATGACCGAGCCGGATACCAGATGCTCACATCCTCAAATAGGCGTCGGCGAAGATGACCTTGTTGGTCAGGATTTGAAGGGTCTTGTAGATTGCCGCCTGTTTGGGGTCCCCCATGTCCACCAACGACGGGTCCAGTTCCTCTATGGCTGCGGTGGCGTCGTAGAGGTTGACCAGGAGCTGGCCCACCGGAGTGCTGGTGTCTCGCTCCTCGACAATGCGGATCACCTCGTTTTGAGCCTCGTCCAGGGGATCGGCGATGGCCGAGTCGAGCCCCGCAGCCATGAGCATCACCAGAAAAGTTCGGTTGATCAAGCTGCGGTTCTCGCTGGGCACGCCGTTGGATACATTGGACAGGCCCACCACAGTCATGGGGGGCGGATCGCTGAGGACTTTGAACATGCGAATCGCCTCAAGGGTTTCTGGAGCATGGTCTTGCATCCCCTTGACTGTCATTACCAACGGATCGAGATAGAGGTTCTCCATCGGGATCCCGAGCTCCATAGCCTTGGGCAGAAGGACCTCCATGGCCAACTGCACTCGGCCGTCCGCTGTAGCGGGGATGCTTCTTGCCATGGTGAGAGCGATGATCTTAGAGCCATACTCTGCCGCCAAGGGCATGGTCCTTTCCAACCGCTCAGGATCGGCCGAGGCAGAGTTGATCAGCGCCTCGATGCCCAACTCCTGACAGCGTTTCAGGCCGGCTTCGATGGCGGCCGTGTTGGTGGTGTCAAGGGATAGAGCCACGTCGGGGGCCACTTTGTGGATGACCTCGACCAACCAGGGCATGACCTCGTGCCCGTCCTTCTTGCGCCGACCGATGTTGAGGTCTATCATCTGAGCTCCTCCCTCGACCTGCCTCTTGGCCAGCTCCTGGAGGGGTTTGGCATCCCTCTCCTCTACGGCCTTTCTGACCAGGTTAGATATGATTTGGATGTTCTCGCCAATGATACACACTTTATCCTCCTCTCTGTATCTATTGCTATTGAAAACGTTCCAGGCGGACGCCAGCCCGCCATTTACTCTATTCCGCCCTCCCCTCCAGCAGCCTAACTACCGATGGGAAGCTGGCTATGTCGGTGTGGGGCAGAAAGAGGGCTTTGGTGAACTCATCCATAAAGGTATTATCGGCCGATAGCTCCAAGTAGGTCATCTTGCTGGCAATGTCCACCATCTCCTGGCGCATGTCGGGGCACATGAGGGCCGTGTAAGCCCCCAAGGCCGAGGTGTTGCCCAGGAACTTGAAGCGCTCCCAGGGCATGTCGGGTAGCAGCCCGATCTGGATGGCCTTCTCCACGTTGATGTATTTGCCAAAGGCACCACCGATGAGCACCTGCTCCACCTCGGCCAACTCCAGCCCCACGCTGCGGGTCAACACTGAGAAACCGGCATAAAAGGCCGCCTTGGCCCGGATCAGGTTGGCGATGTCCACCTCGGTTATTACCACGTCTTCGAGTGGGCACGTGGTCTCGCGCTTACGTCGCGTCTCCTCAGCCCAGGCGACCACGTACTCAGGGCCGTGTTCACCGATGCGCACCCTCGGGGTGTCCAGGCTCTGATTGACCTTGCCACCCTTGTCAATGACCCCGGTGATGAACATCTCCGCCAGCAGCGAAATCATTCCCGAGCCGCAGATGCCCCGCGGAGGCACGTCGCCAATGACCCGGCAGGTAGGCTCGTAGGTTTTGGCGTTGATCCAGACGTCTTCGATGGCCCCTATGGTGGCTCTCATCCCCGAGTGCACCCCTGAGCCTTCGAAGGCCGGCCCAGCCGAACAGGCGCAGGCCAAGAGCCAATCGAAGTTACCTAGCACTATCTCGCCATTGGTGCCCACATCCAGGAAGAGAGTCAACTGCTCTGTCTGATACATACGGGAGCTGAGAACGCCAGCCGTGGTGTCAGCTCCCACGTAAGCGCCCACGCCGGGAAGGCAGTCCACCGTGGCTTCGGGGTTGATGTGTAGGCCCAGCTCCTGCGCCTTGACGGGCAGGGGGTGGGTGACGGTGGGCACGTAGGGTTCAAGGCGGATGGACTCTGGCCAGAGGCCCAGGAAGAGCTGGATCATGGTGGTGTTGCCAGCCACGGTCATCTTATCAATTTGCGCCGGGTCTATCCCCTTGCGCTCAGCCAGCCCGTCTATGAGCCCGTTCAGGGTCTGCTCCACCAGGCGCTGCAGGTGGTCCAGGCCTCCTTTCTGCTTGGTGGCGTAGATGATGCGGGAGATGATGTCTTCGCCGCAGGAAATCTGGGCATTGTATTCCGAGGCTGTGTCCACCACCTTGTTGGTCAAAAGGTCCACCAGATAGACCACGTTGGAGGTGGTGCCGATGTCCACGGCCAGACCCCAGGAGCTCGCCGTGCGGTCGCCGGGGCGTAGGTCAATAAGCCGAGGATGGCCATCGGGAGAGACCCAGGTGCCCACATCCAGTACGGCGGTCACCCGCCAGTCGGCATCCCGCAGGGTGCGGGCCAGCTTCTTAAGCATGGGCAGGTCGGCCACCAGCCCTTTGATGCCGTGTTGGCGGGCCAACCCTCTCTTAAGACGCTGGAAATCGGTGGCGTTGTCAGCCAGGCTGGGTGGCTCAATCTCCAGGAAGAAGGAGCGGATGGGGTTCTTCCGCCAATCACATTCCACGGGCAAGGTGATGACCTTCTCGGCCTCCTTCTCGCTGGGGAGCTTACGAAGGATCACCTCCTGAGGCGGTATGAAGACGGTTAGATCGCTTTGAACGATGGCCTGGCAGGCTAGAGCGTAATCCTGCACCAACTCCGTTCGGGAGAGGCGGCTGATGGAACGCCTTTTGACCGCTCCCTCTTCGATGACGACCTTGCAGCGGCCACAGCGCCCCTGGCCGCCACAAGGCAGGTTGAATTCCAGACCAACCTGGTCAATGGCATCGGAGAGAATGGCTCCGGCTTCTATTTCTATCTCATGGCCCGAAGGCCTGAAGGCAATGTGGCACCTATCTCTACTCATATTTGCCCACTTCGACCTGGGCCAGGAGCACGCGGTCGCCTCCCGACTTGAGGGGGAGGCGTTCCATGCCCTGGTCGGTCGAGTAAAGGCCCACCTCAATGGTATAACTGCCCGGAGGCGTGTCGGGGGGAACGAGGATTTCGTACCTGTCCCTAATGATTGTGCCCTTCTCCCAGTGGGAGGTGGGATAAGCATCGCTGGCTGCTATCTTGTCGTGCTGGCCGCAGATATGCTCATCGTCGCTGAGCAGGTGGGTGAAAACCAGGTAGTCCCGATCCATCTCCCTCAGAGCTTCCCAGTACAAAGCCAGATGTAGGGTTTGGCCGGGCTCAGCCCGAAAGGAGTCTAGATCGTAACCCAGGAGCTGAATTTTGTCTGCGAAGTTAGCTCGATGGCGATGCTCCGGGCCTGCCGCGAAGCGCGGCTGGTTCTCCAGGGAGAAGAGCAGCACGGCGAACTCGTGGTGAAAGTTGCGGCCAACTTCCAGGCGCGGGCAGTTCAAAATCAACTGATCTAAGATAACGTCAGTGGGATCTACAACGCGGTTCTGCCAAAGCACCAACCACAGCCTATCTCGCCCTTGCGCTATCGAGTTGAGCCGATCCGCCGCCTGATAATCGAGGGGTTCTCTAGTTGAAAGCACCATGCCTTCGGGGATGGGATAGATAGGAGATTTGCCTCGATAGTAATAGGTGAAGCCCGGAAGCATGTGCCCCCCCAGCAGGATGATCGTATCTTTGGCCTCGGCGTGTGAGCTGATGTATTCGGCCACTGAGCGGAAGTCGGGCCTGGCGTATTCATCGTCGAAATAATAGTTGGCCAGGGAGTTAGCCGATGCAACGCCGATAAAGCTCAGCGAGCAGAGCAGCCCAATTAACGCAGCAGTGCCAAGCAAGCGAGAACCTCTTGCCTGGGGCTGGCAGCTTGCAGCTAGTTTCCCCAATCCAACCGCCATCAGCAGATAGAAAGCCGGCAAGGCTGGCAGCAAGTAGCGCGGCGCGAACTTGGGACGGTGATAGGAGATAGCGAAAAGGATACCAACCGGTACCGCTAGATAGAGGAGTAGGAAAACGATCCCCAAAGCCGATGGACGGCTCGACTGAGCGGTTCGGCTGAGCCCTTCGTCCCGCTCAGGGCGGGGCTCACCGTCGAAGCCTCGCCGAAGTCTGGCCTCTCCCTTTACTTCGACAGGCTCAGTACGAGTTTTCGTTTCCCATAACGATGCCAACACGCCCGCTGCAGCCAGTGCCGCAAAGCCCAAAGCCACGAAGTCAGCAGCCTTCCCTCCCATGGTATGGCCCACGCTGAAGGTGGTTAAGGTGTCTTTGGCGGCGGTCACAAGGCCGAGAGCACCCTCCCAGTAAGTGGCATCGGCAGCGTAGCGGGTGGCTACGAAGCGAGCCCAGGGTAGGAAGAGAAGAGCTATGCACAGTTGGGCCAGGAGCCAGGTTCGCAACCTCGCCAACCCGTGATTCTTAGATCCGCGGGTTCGTCTCAGCACCCACTGGGCCAGAAAGGCAGTGTTCTCGAACAGGATGACAAAGGCGACGCAATAATGGGTATAAAGGCCCAGGGTCCCGATGACCACGAAGCTGAACCAAAGATAGCCCTGTACTGAACTCAGCCGAAGTAGCCGCGTTGAGCGTGGGGCTTTGCTTGCCCCTTTCCTGAAAAGGAGAACGAAGGTATACACCGAGACTAAGCCGAGGAGCGCGGCCAGGGTATACATTCTGCCTTCTTGGGAAAACCAAACGTGGAACGGGGAGATGCTAAGTAGGAAGGCGGCTAGCAAACCCACTCTTTGGTTGAAAAGCTCTCGGCCTAGCTTGAAGAGCAAGGGTACTGACAAGACTCCGCTTATCAGGGAGAGGAACCTGACGGAGAACTCACTTTGCCCCGCCAGTTTTAACCAGAAATGAAGAGTGAAAAAGTGCAGGGGAGGGTGATTGTCGGTAGAGACGCCAGCGATCAAATCCTTGAGGCTTTGGTTGGCGAAATAAATGCTCACCCCCTCATCGTACCAGATGCTCTGGTGATCCAGGCGATAAATCCGCAGGGCAAAGGCCAAGATGATGATCGCGATTACGGCTATCTTGCCCAGGTCAAAGCGCAACAAACTAGATTCCAGATGCTTGCTCATCTACATGTAGGCTAGGCCAGGTAAAGCCTACGCCCAGTCCTGATAATCAGGCTTATTATGGGATCAATGAATCCGCCTTTTCTTACCACGAGGTAGGCAGACAGAGCACCGAGCAGCGCCCCGGCGATAATGTCCGAGGGGTAATGAACGCCGCAGTAGATGCGGGATAGGCCAAACAACGTGGCCAGCAGGAGGAGCAGAGCCCCCAGTCGGCGGTTGTACAGCCAAATGGCAGCAGCCACAGAAAAACCAACAGTGGCAGGGTTGCTGGGGAAGGATGAATCCGTGGGGCGATAGAAGAGTAGATTAACCTCGTGGTCAACGAAGGGGCGTGGACGAAAGTAGACCAGATTGCACAGCTTCAAGACGATGTTGGCCACAAACAAGACTATGATAGCCCGGAGTATGGCCCTTTGATTTCGTTCCCTTCGATCCCGATCCTGGCCTTCGAACCAAAAGATCACCAGGATCAAAGACATCGCCGTAGTCAGAAAATAGTCATTGACCAACAAGCGCATCAGGCCATCCAAGAAAACATTGAGGCCAGCCAGATTATTGATCCACTGAAGCAACTGAAGATCGAAGGACATGCTACAGATTCTCTTTGAACCAGCAGGCTACCAGGGTGGATGTTACTGAGCTACGAGGCAGGCTGAGATGCCCCTCTCCAGGCAGTGACTTCAGCCTTCCTCGTGCCATTTCCTCGCCGAGGGTTACGCAGGCCCTCTCGGCAGGAGTTATGCTGTCCTGGTCGCCATAGATCAGGAGCAAGGGGCGGGAACCCAATTTACTGACGTAATCTAATGCAGCCAACTCAGCCACCAGTTTTCCTCGCTTCCGAAAACTGGACCAGCGGAGGGCTTCCAGATAGGACGTCTCCTTCAGGATGCTCAGCCCTGGCTTAGTGTTGACCTGGTTTAGAAAAGGAGCCAGAGCCAGCACAGCCGCGATCTGTCGGTCGGTCCCCGCAGTCCGGATGGCCAAATCGCCACCCAGGTCAATTCCCAGGACGCCGATGCGCTCAGGGTTGACCTCGTCCCGCCGCGTCAAATAGGCCACGACGCCGGGCAGTAAGCCCAGCACCTCAGGATAACGAATCTCCTTTTCAGGGCCCCAATCTATAGCCAGGACGATGAAGCCTTCCCCAGTCAAGTCGGCCACTATGGGATGCAGGGACAGAGTTCCAGAAGGGCTAGGCAGAACGCAAATAACCGGTTTAGGCTCGCCTGTGTCTTCTGGTAGATAGAGCGTTCCCCTCAATTGTTGCCAGGAGACAGCTTCACGGCGAAAGCGATCATCGGCCTTCAGGTTAGACCTCTCTTGATGTTGGACCCCTTGGAGAGCAGAGGATGAGATCAGAGTGAAGGCCAAGGCGCAAATCCCGGCTGCCCCGAAGAGGACCACCAGTTCGGATCCGGCCAGGCCGTGGATGAAGACTTCCGGTGTGGTGGCGAAGAACCAAGCGAAGCCCCCCACGATGAGGGCTATGGCCAACAGGTAACTCCAGGTGGGTTTCCTGGCACTTCCGACCAAGGTAAGGCCAATCAGTCCATGGCGGGCAGCAACTAACTGCAGAGCCCCCACGATGGTTGCGAAAGCCAAGATGAAATAGTTTATGGCCAGGTGCGGGGATACGAAATTGAGCACGCAGTATACCCTCTAGGGTGGTTAGGTAGCCAGGTGGTTAGGGTCTCGACAGCCCAACTGTCCAACAACCCAACCACCTAGCCACCTAAGTGTGCCAAAGCTTCAAATAGACAGGGAGATCAACGGCTTCGCGGGGGCCGACCAGGACCTCCCAGCCAGGAAGCTCATCCTCCAACTCGCCGGAGACAACGGCCACGAAACCGGGGATGACGATTTTGCGGTGAGCGATCTTCTCCGCTATGTTGAACTGTTTTACCATCTTGGCTATGACCTCGGCGTCGAAGTTGCCCGCTGCCCAGGCAGTGAGCACGCTCATACCCTCCGAATCGCAGACCAACAGCCAGCAAGGTTTCCCCGAGCTCTCTACCTCACCCGCCACGCTGAAATAGGTCAGTGAGAAGTTGGTGGTGGTCAGGAGAGGCGAATCGGCCGTTGGCTCGCCGAATTCGTAGATTCCCGGTTCCATCTGGATTGGCTTCTGGGGGTCGGTGTAGATGTTCAGCCGCAGGGTCAACAGGGGATACATGGTAGCTGGATCGAAGCGGTCGAGGACGATGAAACCGCCGTACTTGGCGATGTGCTGGGCAGCGAGGACCACCTCCTCAGCCTCCGATGCGGCCCCCTCGCCGGGGAAGGTAATGATTGGATACCCCAGCAACCGGAAGTTCTTCTTCAGTGCCAGGCGGCGAAGCTGGGTCAGGCTAATCAAGGTATCTACAGGCCCTCTTGCTCCAGGGTCGAGGACGATGTCTTCCAGGCCAGCTTGCTTCACCTGCTCCACGAGGTTGGCCAGGGCGGTGAGGTCGTTCTGCCCACGCACCGCCAGGGGCAAGTTATGCTTCTTGGCCAGCTCGGCCATGGCTTGCCAGTTGTCCTTGTCGGCGGCGTAGAGCAGAGGGACGGTCCCCTGAAGTTTAGCTAGAGCAGCTTCCATGGCCGCAGGGTCCTTGGAGATGAGGACGCGGGGCAGATCTGCTCTAGCCCTTAAGGCCTCGACGCGCTCAGCGAATAGCGCAGGGTCTCCGGAAGCGTTCTCCACAGCGAATCCGCTGACGTTCAGCTTCATCCCCACCCGCTCTACAGAGTAACTGGCCGCCTTGGTTATGACCTCCTCGAACTCCTCCAGCGGTTGGGTGTCCTTAACCCGCACCAGCAGACCTGGCTCGTGGTAGAAGGTCTTCTCGTGGCGGAACATCACCGTCTCGTTGCCCACCTCGATCTGCCTATCATCGCTGGAGATGGTGATCAGGCGGATGGGCGGGGTCGCTGCAGCGGCCAGGGCTGCCTGCGCCTCCTCGGACACGTGGGGGCAAGCCGCAAGCTCGGCCTGCTTCGCTGCCAATTTCATAGCGAAGGCCAAGCAGGTAGGAAAACCACACTCCTTACAGTTGGTTTTGGGCAAAAGCTTATAGATTTCAAGACCGCTCAATGGCATTTTTCCGTCTCCTTGCCAGATACTTGCTATTATTTCACTTGTCTCTCTGCTTAATACTGCTTCCTCTGATCGATTACCCCTTTTCTCTTGAGCGCCAGAGGCTTTGAACCATGTCCCGCATTGTAACCAGTACACCCCGCCCATTCAGCTTCTGTAAATTGAGCAACTGCTTGCATCACTCTCCGATGAATCTTGCGCCGATTTGGCTGCCGAAGACGTATGATCAGAATGCCATGATGTTGACTCATCACGGTGCTGTGTGAACCATTTGTCAGTGGTGATAAGCAATCGTCCTTCTCGCTGAACCATCTCCCAGAGAGCATCGTCTGTCATACCCTTATCTGCTGTTCCGCGAATGTCTAGCACGTCATGACCCAAATCACGCAGCGCCTGAACGGTCATCAAGGGTATATTCTCGTCCGCGAAGATCTTCATACTACACCCGCTAGTGCCTGAGTGGGCGTAACCTGCTCTTCAGTTAGTGCAGCAGCATGGTCAAGGCAGGCGAGGATATCTTTACGCTCAAGTGACGGATAGTCCGCGAGTAGCTCCTCAATTGTGTCTCCGTTGGCCAGCATGCGAGCAATCTGGTAGACAGGGATGCGGGTACCTCTAATACAAGCTTGTCCGTGACAAACTTTCGGATCAATTGAGATAAGTTCGTACATGACAGCACCTCCATCCATTTTCCCCTCAGCAATCCAAGCGGATGCGGGCTCCCATGCCCAGCCATCTTCCTCTAACTGCCTGCCATCAGCTTTCCAATGAGACCCTTGACAATTTCCCCTGTCTCAGGGTGGCGTATGGTAACGATATCGGCCCCGGAGTGGAGGACAGTAGTAGCTGTCATTGCTTCCCAGGTGACCCCGCGCTTGGCCCAGTCGCCCCAGGCCTCTGGCACGCCCTCGCCCGCCTTGGATTCCTTCTGCCGCCAGGACTCCTCGCCCACGAAGCAGATCATAGGCTGCTGGGTCATGGTGTCGCCCGTGAGGGCAGCTATGCGCAGTCTTTCCATAACCGAATAGCCGTATTCTATCCCGTAGCCCAAGGCCCCAGTGGTGGGGTCCATCAGGATGCGATCCAGGGGAAGGGCCATGTCACTGATCAGGATGATGAGCTGCTTGGATAGGTTAACGTCCATGGGGGTGCTGGAGATCACCAGTTGGTCGTGGGCTAACGCTGCCGCGACGATGGTACGGTAATTCTTGTCCTCACAGAGGCCCAGCGCTATGCGCTCGCCCTTGGCAGCCTCGGCCACAGCCACCAAGAGCTCGTTGTCCAGCTCAGCCTGGCCGGGCCCGCGCACGATAAGGGGGAGCCCTGTCGCTGCCAGTACATTCTTGACTGTAGTGGCGGCTTCCTCAGGAGTGGTCTCATTGTCCTCGTTATCAACGCCCCTCAGCCTTAACGTGATGAGGTCGGCACCGTATCCCTCGGCTCTCTCGGCCCAGATGGCTGGATCTTTGAGCGCCTCGCCCCAAGCTTCCTTAAGAAGGGGCGACCAATCCTCGGGGTAATAGTCCTGGATTTCGATAGCGATGGCCGGCGGGTTGGGCATTTTGCCCTCGAAGTGCAGGAAGGGAAGGGTGGTTTCCCCGCCGACGGTGACTGTCCTGGCCCGTGTCCCTCCCTGCTCGGCGGTGGCACCAAGGGTGACCTCCCGCACCGAGCCCGTCCACTTCTCCGTGGGCGTCTCTACTGTGACAGGCATCCTCGTTGTGTCCTCCTTACTAAACTCAGTATTTCGCTAGAACAACGGTGGCATGCTCAAAGCCGGATGCAACTTCTCCTCTAGGAAGGGGAGAAGCTCCTCCACAGTGGTGGCCACTCGCTCGTCCGCGATCTTGTCTATGATGTCAGGATCCCCCTCTCGCTCGGCAGCAGCCTTCAACTCCTCGCCCATGGATTCCTTAAGGAAGCTGGACATCCAGACGACCCGCTTGAGTCCCCCGTCGGCGCGGATGAACTTGTTGCTGACGATGAAGAACTTCCCGTGCCCCATCACCCCAGGGGTTTGGATGCCGCCCCCGCACATGCCAGCCAGGGTGGAGAAGGTCATCCCCGCTGGAGTCATGCTGGTATCCTCACGGCTAACAATCATAAAACCGTTGGCCTCGGGGATGATCATCATGATGCACTCGAAGCAGCCGCAAGCCGTCATCGGGTTCTCCATGGCGGAATACATCGCTACTTCTTCCACCGACCCATGGGAACCTACTCTTGCATAGTCGTTGATTCCCTCGAAATAGCCCTTGACTGGGTCTATGACCTCGCCTTTTAGAATGGGCTGATTTGGCCCGGTGGGGTTGATCTGGAAGGAAGCCTTGCAGTCCAGCCAGTTATACGCGCCGCAGAGCCCCAGTCGCTCTGGGCTGACCACGCAGACGTGGTCGGGGGCGAAGCTCTGGCAGAGAGTGCAGCTATAGAAAGTGTCCACGCTCTCATCGGTCATGTCGGCCAGGCGCTTGTTACGGAAGTCGTAAGCCACGCGGGCTTTCTCCAGCCACTGAGCGTACAACTCGGGCTCGGTGATGATCGTGACCTGCACCTTGTCCACAATGGCTCCGAAGTCAGCCTGGAAACGGGCATGGAGGATCTCGCCGAAATGTTTCAGAGTGAATCCCTTCTCGGCGGCAGTCTTGCTGAGGCGGATCCAGGCGATGTCGCGCTGGCCAATGTGCTGGATGCCCGACGCACCATTGATGAAATAGTGAATCTGTCGCTCCAGCACAGGCTCGAAGTCCTCCTGCATCTTCCGTCCGGCCACCTCGACGATGATCCCCAGGTCCATGTAGCCACCTTCTTCGATGTCCTCGAAGCCGGGGCCGATGACCTCGATCTTGCCGTCCTCCACCTCGTCCATGGGACTCATCGTCAGGTACTCGAAGGCGCGAGAGTACTTGCCGCCGAACTCAATCCTCATGTCGGCCCGGCGCACCCTTTCCCCTTCGAAAGCGCTGCCGTAGGGTACTGGGATAGGCACCTCGGTGATCTTCACCTTGACGCCGCGCACCTCGATGCAGCGCTGCACCAGCCGCCTGGCCTTCTCGGCATCTGTCTTCCCCTCGATGTCATCGAAGGGCATGGAGATAACGTGCTCGTACTGGGTGACGCCGGTGGGCAATATCTGGGGGATGACGGTGTCGGCAATGACCGGAAAGCCGTAGTTAAGAACGCCAGCGGCGGTGGCGTACTTCAGATCATCCACCTCACCCAGAGCCAGGGCAAAGGCAAAGCACCGGAACTTGTTGTATAGTAGCATCCCACGCGCCTGACCACCTTTCACGCCCCCAAAGGTCAGGGCCGCCCGGGTGGCGAAGCCGGCGGCATAGATGGCGGAGATGGTGTCGGTGCCGAATGGTACGATGTAGGTATCGTAGCCCATTTCCACACCCTCTTCCATCAACTGATGGATGATGCTCCGCCCGTTGACGCTGCCAGAGAGGAAGATGAGAATGTTACGCTGTTGAAGTTCGCGGATGATCTGTACCGCTGCCTCGTTGGACTTGGCGGCGCCGATGATGGCAGCGAAGCCAGGCATCCGCCCGTCCACGAGCTGGATGCCCCAGGAGCGCAGTTGGATGTCATCAATGGGGCCGTTAACATAGCCACCTGCCTCCTCACCCTCCGTGTCGGGGCTGGTGAAGCTGGTGCCAGTGAGCTGCAAGCCGGGCATCGGCTCTGGCTGCTGCCCATAGGCGAAACGGATGCCCTCGATAGCCTCCTCTGCAAAGAGCGTGGCCACCCCGCAGTCGAGGGTCTCGCCCAGATAGGGCAGCCAGATGCTACCCTCAGGCTGAGGGTGCAGCAACGCCTTGGCCCGCTCAATGACAGGAGGGAGATCGCCGATCTTGCTCACCTCCAGGCCAGTGAACCCAAGGATGACGGGGAGGTAGTACGCCGTGTTCGGGAATTGAATCGGCGCTTCGGGCCCCAGTTCTTTCAGAGCCTTGTGCAGCAGGTCATCGGCCTCTTTTACGATACGGTTAGCGCCTCGGATGGCGGCGGCAGCGATATATCGAGACATTTGTTCCTCCTCACGTTGGTGATTTTACAAAAACCTCAACTTTGTCACTCTAGGGTCGATTATCACTTCCTACGGTGTCTGGCTTCCTCTTGAGGTGTCATCTCGTGAACCCCTCCCAAGTCAATGCCAACGTCCCGGCGGCGGGTCTTTCCGGCATTGAGCGAACCCGCCCGCCTCTTACTCCGCAACCGGCCTTGCTGACTTCAACTTCTCAAGCACATCCACCCTGGCCAGGGAATCGCTCCAAGTGACTTCTATGCCTGCATTCTCGTAGCGTATTTCCGAGTGACAGCTCTCTTCCCCCGTGTTCACCCAATGGATTCTTTGAAAGTCATTAAGCCTCACCACCAGTTGGCCCGAAGTCAAAGGAAAACTCGCCTCAATATCCCGGCGCGACGTTAACGCTTCTAGAAAACGCTCCACGTCCCTTACATTAGCAAACTCACAGCGCACGGTAGCTTCGCAATTCACACCGCACTCATCGCTTCCGTAACCAGAGATAGTAATCACCTGATCCCCAAGCTCGATCTCCAAATCTCCTATGGGGGCGGTGGTAATACGTTGTTTTTGCATTGAATTTCCTCGCTAGCCTCCACTCGTAAGCCTTCTGTAAACTTCATCTGGCTCCAGGGACCTGGCTGAGCCTCTTTTTGGCTCTATCCGAGATTGTCACCTCGCATACTAGCTGCCCCCCAGGCCTAACTCCTTGACCACGTCCTCGAAGGCATGAACCTTGCCCTTGGCTATCTCCCGCCTGGCCTCATCCAACTCCCTGGCATATTCGGGGCGTAGGCACCCAATCGCTGTAGAAGGCCTTGTAGCCCTTCTCGTCAATGAAGTAGGCTCTCAACCTCGCTGGCTAGCTTGCCCTCCTGCTTGTCCAGGCAGTCGGCATAGGCGTCCTCGCTGAGGAAAACGAGGCAGCCTTCTTCGTCAATGTAGTACTCTCGGTGCCGCTCTTCTCTGACTACGGCTCTCATCAGCTCCTTCAAGTCGCCGACGGTTATGGTGCCAACGAGTTGATCTAAAGCCAGTTTCGGCATTCTTCCGCTTTACCCCATCTTGACCGAACCGCCTCCCCGAAAGCTACGGCGAAACTTCGTTTGGGGGGCACTCCAAGCACTATAAGTGTCTCCGCCGGCCTGGGGTTACACCGCCTCAGCTTTCGGGGAAGCAGATTTATGGTATCCTGGCGCTATAGAGGCTGACCGGTTGGCCGGCCTCCAGGGCCTCCAGGAACTGAAGCATCAGCCTGTCGCCGCTCTGGCCGAAGCGGGTCGGGTCGTACTCTACCAGGCCCAAAGCAGCTCGCTTCCTGTCTATGTGCTCCAGGGCCTTCCTGACGGCCTCCTTGAGATCGGGGATGAACTCTAGCTTGCCGCCGACTTGCTCCTCCCAGCCCTCACTGATAAAGCGATCCACTACGGGGCTGTTGGCCACTGGCGATTCGCTGCAGAAGATGGTGTAGACGCCGGAGCCGACGAAGTAGCAGCCGATGGAGATGGCCTTCTCGCTCATCCACTCCGGGGCGAATCCCACCCCCGGTATATCGGCGATATCCTCGCCTAGCCCGCCCTCGGTAGCCATTTGGCTCAGGGTGGTGAGGATGCGGGTGTTGTCCACGCAACTGCCAACGTGCAGCACCGGCGGGATGCCTACTGCTTCGCAGATTTCTCGCAGTCCGGGGCCGGCGTACTGGGCCGCCTCTGGCGACAGAAGCCCGTACTTGGCGCAGGCGATGGCTCCGCAACCGGTCATCACCACCAAGACGTCGTTCTTAATCAACTCGCGCGTGATATATTCGTGGGAGGCATCATGGCAGGTGCGGGGATTGTTGCAGCCCACCACTCCTGCCACACCCCGCAGCCGTCCTTGGACCACGGCGTCATTCAGGGGACGGAACGAGCCCCGATAAAAGCCGCCCAGGGCGTAGTTGATGTACTCGTGGGAGAAGCCAGCCACCAACTGGTTGACCTCCTTCGGGATGCGCGTCTCCTTACGGTTGGGGAAGTTATCAATCCCCATCTTGACGATCTCTTTGGCGATCTCCAGGGCGCGATGCTCGTCGAACTCGACGTGAGTGGCCCCTTCGATGTGTGCCTTGGGGGAAGTGGTAACCAGAATGGTGTGGAACTGGTCAGATAGGGGAGCCAGGGCCTGCATGATGCACTGGATGTCCACGATCATCAGCTCTATGGCCCCGGTGACGATGGCCAGTTCCTGGCTGAGGAAGTTGCCGATGGTGGGCACTCCCTGGCGCATCAGCGTCTCGTTGGCCGTACAGCAGATGCCCGTCAGGTTGATGCCGTTGGCCCCTTTCGATTTGGCGTACTCGATCATCTCAGGGTCGTTCACCGCCACCAGGATCATCTCCGATAGGACCGGCTCGTGGCCGTGGACGACGATGTTCACCTCGTCCTCGCTCAGGGCTCCCATGTTCACTTTGGCCGTGAGTGGGACAGGGGAGCCGAAGAGGATGTCGGTGATGTCGGTGGAGAGCATGCTTCCCCCCCAGCCGTCGGAGAGGGCGGCGCGCAGCCCGGACATCAGGATGCTCTCGTACCACTGGTCGTTTCCCACGTGGGTGCGGTGCATGACCTCCACCACCTCGCGGTCAATCCCCCGCGGGGCAATGCCCGCCCTGCGCCAGACCTCCTGACGTTTCTTTGGGGCTCGTTTGAGGTAGAGGATCTCCCCCTTCTGCTGCCCGAACTGGGCCAGGGCCGACTCGGCCACATCCTTGGCTATCTCCATCGTCTCGCGATCCTTGGTGGGCACATCCAGAAGCTCTGCCACCTCCAGCAGTTTGTTCACGTCCCGGACTGTGTAATCCGGGGCCTCACCCTCAGCGGCGGCGAGGAGCGTCAGGGCCATGTCACGGCCGTGGTCGGAGTGGGCGGACGCACCAGCGGCTATCATACGAGCAAAGTTGCGGGCTGCTACCGTCTCGATGGTGGCCCCGCAGATCCCCGTTTGGCCTTCCTTCACCAGGCGGCAGGGGCCCATGGAGCAGTTCCCACAGCAAGCCCCCTTGTGTCCGATGGGGCATGGTTTCATTGCTTCGGCGCGAGAGAAGGCAGTGGAAATGCCCTCGGCCTCGGAAATCTCCAGCATAGCCTTGATGGTTGGATCGATGGTCTTGTTATTCGTCATTATCGAACTCCTCTATTTCGAAAGCTACAAGCTGGGAACCAGAATCCAGCTTCCAGTCTAATATTTGCGGAAGTCTCCGGACATTTGCAGGTCGAGCACGTTGGTCCTGGTTACCCGTTTTATCATCTTGAACCAAGCGGAATCGTCCTCCTTGCCCTCAGGCGGGCTGGGGATTTCCCAGTCCTCTCCTGGCCCATAGCCGGCTGCTCTAAGGGCCTCTTCTATCGTGCCTGGCTCCAGGCGGGCCGAGTCATAGCCAACGATGACTCGCTTGAAGGCGCTGCTGGCCAGGACCTCCTCCACGCCATCCAATTGCAGCAAAGCGTCACGCACAGCTTTGACGTGATGGTCGGCGTACATCTTCGGTACGTGCAACACTGTCTTTTCCACGTTTGTATTCCCTCCTCCCATAGTTAACGCATAGCGAGGTTTATTATACCACAGACCTATTGTCTGCGAAAATCATATGATTGCTGGGGCTTGCGCAGCGATTCGGCGCAAGCTACTACATATAGGGGTGAGAAGGGAAGCGAGGGGACACCGCTCGGCTGAGTTCGCGCCTAAGCCCCTCGTACTCCCTGGGCTTTCGCTGCGCACGCCCTTGTTGGCCCCTATCGCTTGAAGGCGGGGAGAGCGCCATTGCTCCCCCCGCCTTGATAGCATTGGGCTTAAGACAGGCCCAACACCTTGCCCGTCTCCAGATCAATATCAATGTCCGTGAAGACTGGCCTGGTGGGCAGGCCGGGCATGGTGCGCATGGTGCCGCACAGCGGGAACAGAAACCCGGCGCCTACGCTGGCCCGCACATCGGTGATGGGCATCCGCCAGCCGCGCGGCGTGCCCTTGATGGCCGGATCGTGAGTGAACGAGAGGTGGGTCTTGGCCATGCAGAGCGGCAGATGGCTCAACCCCATGTCGGTAAAGAGCTTGATCTTGGCCTCCGCCTCGGCCGTATAGTCCACCCCGTCGGCGCGATAGATCTCGCGGACGATGGTTTCGATCTTTTCCTTGATGGACATTTCGTCAGAGTAGAGGAACTTGAAGTTGACCGGCTTTTCGCAGGCCTTGACCACTGCCTGGGCCAGCGCCGCGCCGCCCTCGCCGCCTGTAGTCCAGACGTTGCTCTCGACGGCGTCCTCGGCGCCTGTCTCCTTAGCCCGCTGGCGAATCAACTCAATCTCGGCGTCGGTGTCGTTGCTGAAACGGTTGATAGCCACCACCACTGGCACGCCGAACTTGAGCGCGTTTTCGATGTGCTGCAGCAGGTTGGGCAGGCCCTTCTCCAGCAATTCCAGGTTCTCGTCGGTGTAGGCCTTGCTCAGTGGCTTGCCAGCGACGACCTTGGGGCCACCGCCGTGCATCTTGAGGGCGCGGACGGTGCAGACCAGAACGACACAGTTGGGAACCAGCCCAGAGACGCGGCACTTGAGGTTCATAAACTTTTCCATGCCGCAGTCAGCGCCGAAGCCGGACTCGGTGACCACGTAGCCATCCGGCCCCATTATCTTGAGGGCGATTCTGTCGGCGATGATGGAGCTGTTGCCCTGGGCGATGTTGGCGAAGGGGCCACAGTGGACAAAGGCCGGGCTGCCCATCAGTGTCTGCATCAGGTTGGGCATGATGGCCTCTTTGAGCAGCACGGTCATCGCGCCGGCTACGTTCAGATCCTCAGCCGTGATCGGCTCCACCGGCCGCTTATGACGCAACCCCCCCGGCTTGCTCGTGCCGATGATGATGCGGCCCATGCGCTCGCGCAGGTCGGCCAGGTCGCTGCACATAGCCAGCGCGGCCATGATCTCGGAAGCCACGGTGATGTCGTACCCCGACTGGCGTGTGGGGCCATCGCCTTTCGCACCCAGGCCGATGATAATGTTGCGCAGCGCGGCATCGGACACGTCCACCACCCGCCGCCACTGGATGGCGTCGGGGTCAATGTTCAAGCGGAACATCCGCTCCTTGTCCTCGTAGCTTAAATCGGAGGGTTTTTCCGACTCGATGCCCAGCTTCTCCAGCCGCTTGCGCATGCTTGGCGTGTACTCGTCATCTGGGCAGATCGCTTTCGCCAAGAAGCTGGTACTCCAGCGGGCTTCTTTCGCCAGTCGGTTGTCAACGGCGGCCGCCAGCAGGTTGTGGGCCGCGCCGACGGCGTGGATGTCACCCGTCAGGTGCAAGTTAAAGTCCTCCATGGACACGAGCTGGGCATAGCCGCCGCCGGCCGCGCCCCCCTTGATGCCGAAGGTCGGCCCCTGGGAAGGCTGGCGGATGCAGGTGAAGACCTTCTTGCCGATGTAGGCCAACCCCTGGCTGACGCCGATGGTGGTGACGGTCTTGCCCTCGCCCAGCGGGGTAGGTGTAATGGCTGTCACGTCAACGTACTTGCCGTTGGGCCGATCCTTGAACTTCTCCAGCACATCCAGGTAGACCTTGGCCTTGTACTTGCCGTGCAGGTCCATGTCATCCTCGGTGAGACCGATCTCCTCGGCCACCTCTCGGACGGGCCTCATATTGGCCGCCTGAGCGATCTCGATGTCGCTAGGTACTGGCGACTTTACGTCTACTATCATTTGTTCCTCCTTGTGAGATTTGTTTTATTGCTGGCATCATGCTTGTCAAGGGCATGATGCATTGCACTTATCTGGCTACCCGCAGCACCGCGCTATATTACCACAGCGGAGAGGGATTGTCAAACTGCTTGCGCCAATCGCTGCTCTAACGCGCCATCTGCCGTCTTGCTGCCTCGAGCACGTTCTTCATCAGCATGACGTTGGTCATCGAGCCCGTACCGCCAGGTACGGGGGTGATCATGCCGGCTACCTCCTTAGCGGCCTCAAAGTCCACGTCGCCCACCCATTTGTCCCCCAGGCGGTTGAAGCCAAAGTCAATGACCACGGCCCCGGGCTTGATCCAATCGCCTTTGATCATCTGCGCCCGACCCGCGCCAGCGCACAGGATGTCTGCCTCACGGCAGACCGCATCCAAGTTGACGGTACGCGAATGGCAGATGGTCACCGTGGCATTCTCCCGCAGCAGGAGAAGGGCCATTGGCTTTCCGACTATGTTCGAGCGGCCGACAACTACTGCCCGCTTGCCCTTGAGTTCGACGGCGTGCCGCCTGAGGATTTCCATCCCCCCAGCAGGCGTGGCAGGCACAAAGTAGCCAGAGACTCCTGGCGGCCTCCCTGCCGGAGCCACCTGGGCCAGGCGTCCGGCATTGGCGGGGTGTACGCCGTCAACATCCTTGTCAGGCGACATGGCCTCAATGATAACCTCCGCCCTGATGCCCTGGGGCAGTGGCTCTTGAATCATGATGCCATGCACGTCTTCGCCGGCATTCAGGTCGGTCACCAGTGCCAGAAGCTCGCCTTCGCCAGCCGTCTCCGGCAGGGCATGCAGCTCAAATTCCATTTCCGCTTTCTCAAAGGACCTTCGGATCATTTTGGCATAGCTTACCGAGGCCGGATCCTCCCCCACCCGTAACACGGCGATGGCTGGGGCGAAGCTACGCTCCTGCTTGAATTCGGCCACCTCGTTGGCAATCTCTTCGGCGATTGTCTTGGCCAGAGCTCGACCATCCAGAATCATTGCGGTCATTACTGCCTCCTTTTTCAGCGTCCAAGCGTCCAGGCGTCTTAGCGTCTCAGCGTTGTGTTGCTTAGATGCTTAGGCGCTAAGACACTTGACTCATAGCTTATCCACCACCACCTGGTAGACCTCGTCTCTCATAGCTGGCTTGCCTTCAAGCAGAGCATCCAGCTTGGCCCTGTTCTCAGCCACGAAGGCTTCGTCCTTGATCCACGCCAGGTTGATGAGAATGTTAAGGGCGGCGCTGCGCAGCCCGGCTTCTGCCATCAGGACAGCCACCCCCGCGTCACTGACGGCGTTAACGTTCCCCTTCTCGGCCGCTGGCTGGCAGAGCTCCATGACTTCGACACATGCCTCAGCCACTTGCATCGGTACATCGGTAGCAGCCTTGAGGGCCTTTTGCATGGTCACAGTGCGGGCGGCCTTCTCTTCGTCAGTAGCGCGAGGCATCTTCATGGCCCTGGAAACTTCTGTGTAGACCTGCACATCGGCCTCCAGCAGCTCGACCAGTTCCTTGCGCAGAGCCTCCGATTGGGCCAGCAGGGCCTTGATGTCTTCCTGCACGTCGGCATATTTCTTCTTGCCCACGGTCAGGTTGCAGACCATGCTGACCAGGGCTGCTCCCAAAGCGCCTGATAGGGCCGCCACACTTCCTCCGCCAGGGGCGGGAGCTGAACTGGCTAGCTCGTCCAGAAAGGCAGTGACAGGTTTCTCGGTTAACATCATTGTTCCTCCCTTCGTTGGTGTAATAATAAGACAAACTGGATAGGATTACCAGAGGGGACAATTTCCAAAATCGCGAGGATTGGAGAGGATGTCTTACAGCGGAGTATGAGAGCTAGGGCTCCAAGAGGAATGAGCTCGCAGATGCGTTTGGTTTGGCTGAGGGACATGCTCTCCTCCAGAGTTAGAATGGGAACCTCAGATGCCCATTACCAGTTGACAGCATAAAGAGACAGGTCTGTCTGCCCGTCTCTTGGCCTGTGTATTATATCACAAAACTCCCTAAGAGGCAAACAATTCTTGGGGTGACCAGTGGGCTGGGATGGACATTTTGGTGGAAATGGGGTAGAATGACGCCAGACGCGAAATCGCGAGTAGGGGCCTTGAGTTCTGTTTGTCAAATGAGCAAAGCCAAGGGGGCTGCCGTGGAGACGCTGGCTAACCAAAGCTATATATTGTTCAATTTGCTCTTCCTCAGCCCGGCCCTGGGCTTTTTGGGCTGGATCGGCAGTCTAATTCACACCTACGTGACCACGGTGTCTGCGGAGATTAGGGAGCAACTGCGGGAGATGGGAAGGGGGATTACCCTCACCCTCTTGCCCTTCATCATTATGCCCGTGTCTAACATCCTCGCGGGGAAAGCCTTGGTAGATGCTCGCATCGTCGTCACATCTGCCATCGCCTTTCCTATGGCCCTCACCCATGCCATCCTTAGACGGCGCTCGTTGCTGGACATAGACCGCCTCGTCCATTGGGGGTTGGGTTACACCATGCTGGGGATAACCGTGGCAGCCCTTTATCTTTTGATGGTCGGCCTACTGGCGCGCCTGGTCAGAGCAGCCATATCCTGGGGAGCCTTGGTCATTACCCTAATCGCCGCCGTAATCGTCGCCTTTCTCGCTGCCCCCCTTAGGAACAGGCTGCAAATCCTGGTCGAGCGCCTTTTCTGACGGTAAAGCTTGTTGGACAAAAGCGTCGTTTTGGGATATAATAGATTTGCCTCAGACAGCCTTTCTGATCCTCGTTGCCCTCCTGGGAAAGAGTCCGCTTTATTTCCCTAAAGAACTTGAAGCCGAGACAAAGTGGTAGAGACTCAGATTCAATGTTAAAAGGAGAGGAGTAATCTAAATGGGTAGAAGATATGAGAATCCCCCGATTGTCGAGGCTCTATGCGAGTTTCAGTTTGAGCCAGATTCTCCCTGGGATCTTGTTATGCCGGGTCTTGTATATGAGAAAGTGCGGGACACTTTCTCCAAGAGACGTCAAGTTAAACAGCTTGCTGTAGGTATTTCGGCTGGCCCGGAGGGAGTCGAGCAACAAGTTCGAACTACGGATCGAATGCAGTTTCTGCGCGAGGATGAAAAGGCCTTTGTTCAAGTGGGTCCACATCTTCTGGCCGTCAACCATTTGAAGCCATATTCCTCGTGGCAAGAGTTCTTACCCTTGATCAAGAAAGGTTTTGGGGCCTACTGCGACGTAGTAGATCCTAAGAAGATCCATCGTATCGGTTTGCGGTATATCAATCGCATTGAAGTTGCGGGCCAGGGCATCGAGCTGGAAGATTACTTTGAGTTCCGCCCTTTTGCTGGGCCAAGTTTGCCTCAGGAATTTGGTCGATTCCTGGTGGGGATCCAGGTGCCATATGAGGACTCAAGGGATATTCTGAGACTGCAGTTAACAAGTGCCAGCGTAGAGACACCTGATACTGCTGCTGTGATACTGGACCTCGACTATTTTCTTGCCAAACCGGGAGAGGTTGCGCTAGAAGGTGTTTTTGAATGGGTTGATGCTGCGCACGATCGCGTTGAAGACGCCTTTGAAGCCTGTATCACGGATCGACTGAGGCAGATGTTCGAGGAGGTAACAGAATAGGTGCCATATCTAGCAAATTTCCAGGAATCGGTGCGATCAGCTTCTCAAGGGGCTCTATTCCTTTTGCCCAAACAGGCGCAGTGGTCACCAGGACCTAAGAGGGTTTCAGGGAACGTGACGGACTGGCTAATCTTTGCTGTGGCCTTGCGAGAACCTCTAGAGTCGATACGAACTTGGCAAGAAGTGGGTGCTTCAACGGTTCGCGTCCCTCAGGCCGTGATCCAATGGCTTGAACGATTGTATACCTTCAGGGAGCGCTCAGAGGTTCTGTGGTTTCTTGATAGATATCCATTTCTTGCCTCTCTATTGTTGGAAGCGTACTATGAGATTGAAAAGCACTTCCCGTATTCACAGGTGTTTCTTGAGGTCGTCACCGATCCGGAAGAGATAGACGACTATCAATTGGTAGCATCCATTGCCACAAACTTTGCCCCGAATGAGGCTGTCGACAGGCTTGAGCAATTCGATGAGGATTGGTGGTTGGATGCCTTAGATCGAGCGCAGAGCAAGCTCTGTATCGATGTGGAGTTCTGATGAGCTTTGATTGGTTAGAGTATCTCAATCTGGCACAAGAACTCGCTGGGCAAGCCACAAAGCCTTCGAGTCAAGAAGCCAAATTGCGTTCTGCAGTCAGTCGGGCCTACTATGCAGCTTTCTGTAAGGCACGAAATCATTTGCGGGGTGAGGGACATTCAATCCCGCGGTTAAAGCGCCACCGATACGTGATAGATCAATTCCTGGATAGCCCTGACAGAGTGAGTAGGAGGATAGGGGCGCACTTGGACCGTCTGCGAAAAGATCGAAACAAAGCAGATTATGACGATAGAGTCGTAAGGCTATCTGATATGACCAGGAAGGCTCTAAAGCTGGCTGATCATGCAATAATCGGAGTGGGCAACTTATGAGGAATCTCAAGACTATAGACACCACCGCATCGCCTGACAGCGCATAAGACAGTCCAACAGAATCGCCTTGAGTCCAGGCAGACGAAAGCATTACACAACCGAAAAGCTTCGTCAAAAAGACAATGACGGAGACGAGTAGGCAGCGCTAGACTTCCAGAGAGTCGCCCATTGGTGGAAGGCGATAGTCCAAGGCTGCTGAAATCCCCTCCTGAGTCGCCAGCGGAAAGGGCAAATGGCAGATAGCAGATAGCGAATAGCCGATAGCAGATGGCAAATAGCTATCAGCTATAAGCTATCGGCCATTAGCCAAAGTATGCCAGGCCGGGCGCTCCCGTTATCGAGCCGGAGTCCAGGGACTCCATAAGGTTGCTGACCGCGAGGCAGCAACGAAGAAAGGTGGCACCACGAGCGCTCTTCGTCCTTATCAGGAGTGAAGAGCGTTTCTATTAAAACTAGAGGAGGTTTATCATGCTCGATCTAAGTTTCATCCGCGAGAACCCAGACCAGCTTAAAGAGGCTCTGATCAAATTGAACACCGACGCGCCCATTGACGAGATCCTGGCCCTGGACGAGGAACGGCGCACTCTGCTGACGGAGGTAGAAGCCCTGAGGCATCAGCGCAATGTCACCTCTGAAAAGATAGGGCGCATGGAGAAGGGAGAGGAACGCCAGGCTCTCATCGCGGAGATGCGCCGAGTGGGGGAGCGCATCAAAGCCCTGGATGGCCCGGTAAGCGATGTGGAACAACTGCTTCGAGAGGCCATGCTTCAGGTGCCCAACATGCCCCACGAGACGGTGCCAGTTGGCAAGGATGACAGCGAGAACGTGGTGGTGCGTACCGAGGGGGAACTCCGCCAGTTCGACTTTGAGCCGCTGCCCCACTGGGATTTGGGGCCGGTGTTGGGGATCATTGACTTCGAGCGGGGAGTGAAGCTCTCCGGCACTCGCTTCTACGT
>Ga0209991_10000098_pt1 | contig 37699 bp, 35 predicted proteins | sample ChitaG_FD_183167 | JGI IMG/M metagenome (GOLD analysis project Ga0209991, IMG submission 183167) | Deep subsurface microbial communities from South Pacific Ocean to uncover new lineages of life (NeLLi) - Chile_00310 metaG (SPAdes)... | ecosystem: Environmental > Aquatic > Marine > Oceanic >... | reverse complement strand
TCAGTAGTCCGACGGCTGCCGCAGGGACAACTGCGATATTCGCCCATGGTGTGGTGAAGTGCGCCAGCAGGTTCGTCAGCGCCAGCACGACGATGACGATTGCAATGTCGGCGTAGATCCTGAAGTGGTGCAGCGCGGACAGCTGAGCCACAAACGGGTGGGCTTCTTGTGGTGCAGCGACCACGCTGAGGTCAGACATGACCGTCTTAGAGTACCCGCTTGTGACATCGGCGCAGCTCAGTTGTGGTTCATTTCACCAAGACATGATTCCCCGCCTAACGTGTTGCCGGCCCGATGGCGCGAATATTGATCCTTCGCAGCGTTATGGTGATCAGTCGAGAGCAGCAGAAGGGTAGGGCGGTCGATGACCGAGGGATCGTTGCTGACCTCCGTGCGTGTGCTTGATCTGTCGTCGGGACACGGTGCCGCGGTCGGCAGGCTGCTGGCCGACCTGGGCGCCGAAGTGCTCAAGATCGAAGCACCCACCGATACAGCCGCCCGGCTCGCGACGCCCACCGTGGCTGGGGCCAGCATCTTGTTCCTGCTGAACAACGCTAACAAACGCTGCGCCCGGCTGGATCCGGCGCGTTCAGACGATCGCCAGCTGCTGATCGAACTAGCCAGCACTGCCGATATCGTCATCGATTCTGGAAACCCCGGCAATGCAAAGGCATTCGGCACATCGCTGGAGTCCCTGGCAAAACAGTTCGACCATCTTGTCGCGGTGTCGGTCAGCGACTTCGGCCTAGCGGGGCCCTACTCGTGCTGGCGGGCCACCGACGCGGCGCTATACGCGATGTCATCGGCGCTATCCCGGACCGGGCCGACGGTCGGCACCCCGGTGCTGCCACCGACCGGTGTCGCGTCAACGACGGCGGCGGTGCAGGCGACATGGGCCGCTCTGGTCGCGTACTACGATCGATTACGCTGCGGAAAAGGGGAATTCATCGACTTCTCCCGATTCGAAGCGGTAGTGCAAGGACTCGATCCGCCCTTCGGTGTCGAGGGCCAGGCCGCCGCCGGCCTCAAAACCACCACTGAGCTGTGGCGCGGCCGCCCCCGAAACCAACAGATCTACCCCATCTTCGAATGCTGCGACGGACACGTGCGGATCTGTCTGTTGTCGGCCCGCCAATGGCGAAGCATGCGGGCCTGGCTGGGCGAGCCAGAACAGTTCTGCGACCCCGCTTTCGACACCATCGGGACGAGGTACGCCGCCTCCGGGGAGCTCAACGCCGCGATCGGCCAGTTGTTCGAGCGACAGACCATGGCATCCCTGGTCGCACAGGGCCAGGCTCGCGGCGTGCCGATCGCCGCAGTGCAGACACCGGCAGCCGCGCTGTCAGCGGATCATTTCAGGGCAACGGGCGCATTGTCCGATGCCGAGGTAGCGCCCGGGGTGACGGTTACGATTCCGGTGGGCCCGCTGGTGATCGATGGTCGTCATCACGGTTACCACCACCCGGCTCCTGCGGCGGGCGCTGACCAGCCGAAGTGGGCGACCCCGCGGACATCAACTGCGCGGCCGGTCGGGGAGGTGACCAACCGACCGTTTGACGGCCTCCGGATCCTGGACCTCGGGGTGATCGTCGCTGGCGGAGAACTGGGTCGGCTGTTCGCCGATCTAGGCGCCGAGGTCATCAAAATCGAGAATCCGGCGTATCCCGACGGACTACGGCAAGCGCCGGCGGGAAAGCCGATGGGTAGGTCCTGGGCACTGAGCCACCGCAACGAGTCCAGCCTGGGCCTGGATCTGCGGCAACCGTCCGGCGCCGAACTGTTCAGCCAGCTGGTCCGGGGCGCCGACGCTGTCTTCGCCAACTTCAAACCGGGAACCCTGGCTGCGCTCGGATTCTCCTACGATCAGCTTCGGGCCCTAAATCCTCGCATCGTGCTGGCCGAGAGCAGCGCATTCGGCGACCGCGGGCCGTGGAGTGCACAGATGGGCTACGGCCCGCTAGTTCGGGCGGCGACCGGCGTCACCTGGCTATGGACGTCGCAAGATGCAGAGCCGGGCAGGTACTACGACGCAACGACGATCTTTCCCGACCACGTCGTCGCCAGGCTCACCGCGATCGCCGCCTTGGCCGTGCTTATTCGGCGCAAGCAAACCGGGGTCGGCGGATACGTGCACATCGCGCAGGCCGAAGCGGCGATCAATCAGCTTGCACCAGCCTATGTGGCTGAATCAGCCAGGGCTGCAGGGGTTCCAGTAGCCGAGGATGAGGCAATTCACGCGGTGTTCCCGTGTGCCGGTCAAGACGAATGGTGTGTCATCTCGATAGAGTCCGCACAGCACCGGGCGACCCTGGCCGGATTAATCGGGCACGCCGACCTGCCCGAAGACCGCCGCAGGTTGATCGCGACGATCTCTCGATGGACCGCAGCGCGGGACAAGAACGAAGTCGCCGCGCAGCTGCAAAGTCTGGGCATCTCGGCAGCGCCGATGAACCGCGCGGCCGACGTGATCAACGACCCGCAACTCGTCTTCAGACAATTGTTCAGCGAGCTCGAGCATCCACTCTTGGACGCAGCCATACCCACCGAAACCGCACCGGCACCGTTCACCCGCATACCCCGGGCATCGCTGCGGCCAGCACCCATGCCCGGCGAACACACCCGCGCGATCTGCCAGAAGGTCCTAGGGTTGAGCGCCGACCAAATCGATCGGCTGGCGGCAGACAAAGTGATCTTCACCGGCCAGAACCTCTAGGGAGCCCCAATCGATGCCCCTACACCCCAGGACGCCGGTACTCGTCGGCTACCAGCAGATCAACCAGCACACCGAGAATCCCAGCGTCGAACCGGTCGACCTGATGGTGGCCGCGGCGCAGGCCGCCGCCGACCCCCGCGTACTCGAGTCGGTCGACACGGTGCGCATCGTCAACCTGCTTTCATGGCGCTATCGGGATCCGGGACTGCTTCTCGCACGACGTCTCCGCGCCGACAAGGCTAGGACCAGCTATACGGGCGTCGGCGGAAACGTTCCCCAAACTCTGGTGAACCAGACCTGCCTGGACATCCAGCAGGGGATCGCCGATGTCGTACTGATCGCGGGAGCGGAGACCTGGCGGACGAAAAGCCGGATGCGGGCAGCCGGGACCAAGCCCGACTGGACACGGCAGGGCGATTCGGTACCAATCGCGCCGGGTTCCGACGCCCCGGTGCCGATGGCCGGGCCCGCGGAGATCCGGATCGGGTTGGTTCGGCCCGCCGACGTCTATCCGATGTTCGAGCAAGCGTTGCGAATCGCTGAGGGTGAGTCACCTGACCAACATCGCCGTCGCATCGGTGAACTGTGGTCGCAGTTCAGCGCTGTAGCCGCGACCAATCCACACGCCTGGACCAGGAAAGCATTATCGGCCGAGCAGATCTGGCGGGCAGCGCCCGACAACCGAATGATCAGCTGGCCCTATACCAAGCTGATGAACTCCAACAACATGGTCGACCAGGGCGCGGTACTGATCCTGACCTCGGTGGAGAAGGCGACCCAGCTTCAGATTCCCACGGACCGCTGGGTCTTCCCATACGCCGGGGCCGACTCGCACGACACCTACTCGATCGGCGAGCGGGCGGAGTTCTTCACCTCGCCGGCGATCAGGATCGCCGGCAGGCGGGCGCTGGAACTTGCAGAGGTCGGGATCGACGATATTGAGCTGGTTGACGTGTACTCCTGCTTCCCGTCAGCGGTTCAGATCGCCGCCAGAGAGCTCGGGCTACCGGTCGGAGATCCGAGCCGCCCGTTGACCGTTACCGGCGGCCTGACCTTCGCCGGGGGCCCGTGGAACAACTACGTCACCCATTCCATCGCCACCATGGCCGAGCAACTGGTATCACAGCCGGGCAGTCGCGGCTTGGTCACCGCCAACGGCGGCTACCTCACCAAGCACAGCTTTGGCATCTACGGGACCCAGCCGCCCAAGCACGAATTCCGTTGGGAAGATGTCCAACCCGTGGTCGACCGGGAGCCCACCCGCATAACTGTGGCCGATTGGAGCGGAGTGGGCACGGTCGAATCCTGGACAACACCCGTGGACCGGGACGGGAAGCCCGAGAAGGCATTTCTGGCGGTTCGGACCCCTGAAGACGCCCGTGTGCTCGCAGTGATCCCCGCCGGCGCCGACGCCGAGGCCACTGCGCGCGACGATATCGCGGGCGCCACGGTGCGGGTCCATGCTGACGGCACAGCGTCACTGGAGTAACTGGTGGCCGATATTCGGCGAGGACCGCGGGCGGCGAACAGCTGGCCTCGATTTTCGCCACCCGACACAGCAAAGAGCCTGCCGTTCGGGGGAAACGGCAGGCTCTTTGAGTGTGATGACGCTAGGCGGCGTTCTGAGCGCCCAGTACCCGCTGGATATCGGGCTTCATCTGCTGCAACTGCTGACCCCAGTAGCCCCAGCTGTGGGTCCCATTCGACGGGAAGTTGAAGACACCGTTCGTGCCGCCCGCCGCAATGTAGTTGTCACGGAAGCTGATGTTGGTCCGCAACGTGAATCCCTCTAGGAACTGCGCGGCCATCAGGTTCTGGGTAGGCATTCCGGAGTCCAGATCCGATGGAGTTCCAGTGCCGCAATACACCCAGATCCGGGTGTTGTTGGCCACCAGTTGAGCGATGTTGACCGTGGGGTCATTTCGCTTCCATGCAGCATCCGAAGACGGACCCCACATGCTCTCGGCGTTGAAACCACCGGCGTCGTTCATCGCCAGACCGATCAGCATCGGCCACCAACCCTCGGACGGGTTCAAGAAGCCGGACAGTGAAGCGGCATAGATGAACTTCTGTGGGTAGTAGATCGCGTAGTTCATCGATGCGCTGCCGGCCATCGATAGGCCCACGACCGCGTTTCCGTACTGTGACACACCGCGGTTGACCTCTAACCAGGCCGGGAGTTCCTGAGTCAGGAACGTCTCCCACTTGTAGGTGTAATTCTGGCCGTTACCCCGTGAGGGCTGATACCAGTCGGTGTAGAAACTCGACTGGCCGCCCACCGGCATCACCGTTGACAGGCCGGACTGGTAGAACCACTCGAACGCTGGGGTATTGATGTCCCAGCCGCTGTAGTCGTCCTGTGCCCGCAGGCCGTCAAGTAAGTAGACCGCGTTGGGTCCACCGCCCTGGAACTGAATCCTGATATCGCGATCCATCGCCTGGGAGAACACATCTAGGTACTCGACTGGAAGACCCGGCCGGGAAAATGCTCCCGCGGTCGCCTGACCCCCGGCGAAGCCGATCAGCCCGGGCAGTGCTGCTGCCGCAATGGCCGCAGCGGCGACCCGGCGCACCCACTTACCTCGAAACTTCTCTTTCAACTTCATAGCGGCAACCAACCCACCTTTCTGTACAAGTCCCGCGTGCGTAGCAAAGGTGCCGTCTCTTTGCACAAGCAATGCAACACGTTCGGGCCAGCCGAGCAGCCTTGCGACACAATGAAACGACGTCGCGTTTGGCTAACGATTCCGACTCGAGGCGGACTCGCGACCAAACAGCCAATCTCACAACCACTGCCGAAGTGGATAATTTCTACCGCAGCGCGAGAACGGCTGAGCTCAAGGGTCAGCGCGGCACCAGCACCAGCCAGCCATGGGCTGGAATCACGGCGTCGATCAGTACTTCTAGCCCAGGTGCGCCCGAACCCGCCACCACCTCGGCGGCGGCGAACCCAAGTTCGGGCAGCGACACCCGCATCGCCTCGCTGCCGACGTTCAGTGCGACGACGAGTGCGTTGTCGCCGTTCTGCGTGGCGTAGACATACCCGTGATTGGTCACGTGCAACGGCGTGGTGCGCGCAGTGCGCAACCAGGGGTGACGCCGCCGCAGCCCGATGAGATGCTGGTGGGCGCGGAACACCTGTTGCCCGTGCTCACCGACTCCCTCATGGGGAGAACCGAATTCGGGTCGTACAGCATCATCACCACCGAACCGTTCCTCTTTGATGCCGCGGTAGGCGGCCTCATCGCCGGCATAGACGCTGGGTGTTCCGCCGGTAGTCAGCAGGATGGCCAGCGCGTGTTCGACATGGTCCGGGTTCGCCAACATACTCGCGATCCGGGTCACGTCGTGGTTGCCGATGAACGTCATCGGCACGAAGGTGTCCAGGAATTGGTTGTGGCGGGCCAGGGTCCAGTCAAGCTCGTGGAAATTTGCGTCGTTGAGGCTGCTCCAGATGGCTTTCCAGAGTTCATACTGCGTGACTGAGTCGAATCCGGTGGCGCGCACATAAGCGCTGTAGTCCCCGTGGATTACCTCCCCGACGAACCACGCCTGCGGGAACTGCCTCCGTACGCGGGGAAGTACCTGCGCCCAGAAAACTTCGGGGACAACGTATGCGGCGTCGAGGCGCCAACCGTCGACTCCGCGACCAAGCCAATGGCACATGACATCCACCGTGTAGTCGATGACCTCGGCGTGCCCGTGGTCAAGGGCGATCAGCCCGTCATGGCCTTCGAAGGTCAAAAAGTTTTCTTCCCGCATCTGGAACCACGATGTGTCCCCGCCGCCTGCCGCATCGCGGTAGCGGGGGAAGTCGGTTCCAACATGATTGAAGACACCGTCGAGCAGAATGCGCAGGCCTCGATTTTGCGCCTGGGTGACAAGGTGATCGAAGTCGGCGTCGTCGCCCAGCCTGGGGTCTAGTCGGAAGTGGTCGGTGGTGTCGTACCCGTGGCTGCGCGAGGCGAACACTGGGCCCAGCGCCAGTCCTGAGGTCCCGAGTTCGACGGCGTAGTCCAGCCAGTCGACGATCCTACGGATCCGATGTTCGTCGGGCGTCGGCGCGGGGTCCGCCGGGTAAGCGCCGAGGAAGCCCAGCGGATAGATCTGCCACCAGATGACGTGTTCGACCCAGTCCGGTTCGGTCATCCGCCAAAAGTCCCCGCTGGCAGCCACGGGAGAAGTCTACGGATCGGATCAGGGTGGCGCCGATAGCCAACCCGCACCCGGCTGTCGCCCAGTCCGCCAAACTACATAGTGGCATCAGCGCTCCACCACGGCCGCCGCGTGGAGATCACTTAGCGAATCGTTGTGGGCCCGGGACTGACCGCAACTATCGACAGGTGGCGGGTGATGGTGCCGAGTTCAGCCACCAGAACGCGTGCCGCGCCAATCTCGGGCCCGCTCTCAGATACCGCGTCGCGCAGCCGCCCGTCAGCGTCGGTCAACTCCACGGTGTCCACGGTCCACGCCGACCCCGGTGTCGGGGGGTCACCGCACAGCGATTCCACATACTCGTCGACGGCCAGCACAAATCCTGGGCTCCAGGCGCCGCAGAGGTTGCCCGGAGAGTTGACTTCCAGCGTCGTGCACGAAGTCGTGATCGCATCTAGGGCCGCGCGATAGGAACTCAGCCAGTGGCGCAATTCTCGCGAGTCCATTCGGGTGGCACCTGCGGCGGCCTCGAACGCAGCGCGCGCGCGATATGCCCGCTGCCACGACGCCGAGGCCGCGTCAGCTGGGTTCTCAAGCTCACGCACATAGCCTTTGATTACCGTTGCCGCGTAGTCGATTTCCGTCCTCAGTAACTCACCCGCGCGCTGCCCCAGTCTGGTCAGAGCGTCATCAGGCAACAAGACGTGGACGAGCACCGCTAGTACGCCACCCCCGAGGGTGGCAAACAGCAACTCACCCATGGTCGCGGTGTTGGGGGCTCGATCGATGTTGATCAAGAAGACGACCGCAGTGGTTAACGCCGCTGACAGCGCCAGGAATCCGAATCTGGCGACGACGTGGACAACGCCGACGGACGTGATGGCTAGCACCGCCGATATCACCGGTCCCGGATGCAGCAGAAGTAGCACAGTAGATGCGGCGATGATTCCAACGCTATTGCCGGCCACTCGCCCGATGCAGCGAGTGTAGGTGTGCGCGGTTTCAGGCCGAAGGACCAACAATACTGTCAGGGGGATCCAATATCCCTGTCCAACGCCGGTATAGCGCTCGATAGCGGACCCGGCAGCCACCGCGACGCCCAGACGTACCGCGTGCCGGAACACCGGTGAGTGCGGATTGAGGTGGCTTCGCATGAGGTCCAACACTGACCGCGCCGAAGTTCTCAGCTCCGGCCGTTGGATACGCAGCGCATCGGGGGAGGAGGGCACGAAATCGCCCAGCCGGATCGCCATCGCTTCGTGCAGCTGCATGGAGAGACGGTGCACCAGCGCCGAATCCGGTCCAGCCACGTCAGCTGCTGCGGTGTCCAAACGGCGGATCATGGCGTCGGCGTTGCTGCGAGCCGATCGGCCGGTCTGGGCGACCGCCGCCAGCGTGTCGGCCGCCGCAGCCAACACACTAGTGAGAGAAGGCCTGCCAGCCATGCCACTCAACGTCGTGGCGATGCGCTCGGGCCTGCGGTACCACTCGCGATACTTGGCCGGCCGTCTGGCCTTGGCGTCGATCAGCATGAATGCGGCCCGCAACTTGATCAGCGGTTCTGTGTCGACCGTCGGCGCCGCCTCGGTTCCCTCTTCGGCCAGCCGCCTGGCGTCAGCGGCCAGCGACCGATAGACGACGGCGAGCGCCTCGCGCTGCACCCGCCAGCGCCGCCGCGGCCAGAGCGCGATAAGGCCCGCCTGCACCAGGCCGCCGGCGACAACCAGCGCCGACGCACCCAGAGTTGAGGATAGTGTCGGTGCGCCAGGGGCGGTGATGACCATCAACGCGGCCGATGCGGCGGCGATCAATCCCGCATTAGCGCCCAACCCCCATGGCATCGCTGCAAGGAAGCACCAGAGCGCGACCATCCCGACGAATACCATCGAATTCGCCGACGCCAACGCGCCCAGCAGAACTGCGCATCCCATCAGCAGGGAGACCACGACGACCAGCAGGATTCGACCCCGTGGGCTGTCCTGCAGCGCGGTGGCACCGGCGATGGCCGCCGCAGCCGTGATTGCGGTAGCCGATCCGGCAGGCCCCCAGTTCAGCGTGACCACGGCGATCGCCACGACGCCCAGCAGGCTACGCACGATCGCAGCGAAGTCCGGCAGCGGGGGCAGCGTCAATCCTTTGAGCACTCCTCCATTGTGGCCCGGGTTATCTTCAACCTGTGGAGAAAGTCATCATCATCCTGCGAGGAATACCCGGGGACGAAGCTTGGTGCACCCGGTTACGCACCGATGTGACCCAGAGGCTCCTCGACACCGGCGCACCAGGCCTGACGATCAATATCCGCGACGCCGTGGTCAGCGAATCGCTGATGACACTGACGACTCTGAATCCACCGGTGACAGCGGTAGTCAGCATGTGGACCCACCAGTGCTACGGAGACCAGATCCGTGCGGCTATCGCGCTGTTGAGCGATACCTGCGAAGATGTCGCTGCATACCTGGTGACGGAGTCGGTACCACTGGCACCCCCGCAGACCGAACCCGGCGAGCGAACCCCTGGCTTTGCGAACGTGGCGCTGCTGCGGCGGCCGGCCGATCTCGACGAAGCGACCTGGCTCGCACGCTGGCAGGACGATCACACGCAGGTTGCGATCGACACCCAGTCGACGTTCGGCTATACGCAGAACGCGGTCGTGCGGGCGCTCACTGAGGATTCTCCGCCGATCTCGGCGATCGTCGAGGAACTGTTCCCAATACAGACGGCACAAACCCACAAAATGCCTTTTCAAAGCATATTTTTGGGGGACTCTCGCAAGGATCGTGCCAGATACGTGCCAGATTGAACTTGGTGCGGCGGCGCCATGGGCGGCAAAGGCGTGCTCAGGTGACCGGCCATGGATATCGGTGTGGCCGTCCGCCCCAGCGCGCTGACTGATTCCACGACCGCCGTCATCGCGCCGGCCTAGCATCAGTCCATGGGCGAAGCTCCCGACGACGCCCCCACCGATTACGCGCCCACAGAACTGGGCGCGGCGATCGATGAGACCGAGGCCCACAAAGCGTGGGCACTGGCGGACGAGCCTGACGAATGGCCGCGGTTTGCGAAACCATTACGGTTCGGTTCCTAGCCGTTACGCTCCCCGTAGGCGCTGTTCGAACAGCACTTCGCCAGAGGAACCTATGACGTATTGCAAAAAGGTACGACCATGAGCATGCCGGGCTGGTACGCGGACCCGGGTGGCGATGGGCAACGCTACTTCGACGGCGCTGCATGGTTTGAGCACCGGCCCGTGCCAAAAAATGGATACAGCACGGAAGAGCGCTCAGACATTCTCGATCAGGTCTTCGCTTCACAACATGCACGGGTCTTGACCCGCACCCCCACCACTGCGGACATCATGGTCGGAAAGCCGGTGAACCATATCCCGCATCTACTGCTTTCGGTGCTCACGTTGGGCTTGTGGGCACCGGTCTGGATATTAGTTGCCTCCAGCGAGAAATCCGGAGAGAAGCAGGCCACAATCTCGGTAGACCCAAAGGGGCACGTGCACTGGCGCGGACCGGGCGGCGCGTTTTTCAACCCGCCCGCAGGGTTCAATCAGCCCGTAGCGTCGGGTAAGAACATCAAGAAACGTTGTTGACCGGGCGGCCATACACGACGACCCTGTGGAGAGCTTGGGGCGGCCCCTGGAACGGCAGCTGCGGTGGCCGTAAGAGGCCGGTCCAGGGTTCTACGGCCACCGCAACTAGATCCGTTTAACGCGCTGCGGCAACGCCCACGGGGAGCCACTCCACCGAGAAGGAAGGGATCGGGTAGCGGCTCAACCCGCAGGCGTCTCGGCGGCCAGCGGTGACGCGCCACCATGCCGCGTTAGACCGCGAGCAAGGCTCCCCCCGAGAACATCGAGTCGTGGACCTCGATTGATTCAGGCACCGCACCTCGTGGGATGTCAAACGTCAAACTCGCCTCGATACTGAGGCCGGGGTTGATGTCCTCCAGCCAATTATCGTCGGCCATCGATACGGTCGCGTCGTACTTTTTGCCGTCGACGATCAGACGCTGGAAGCCCGCGCCAAAGCTGTGGGCACCGTCACCTATGTTGGCCACCCGTAGCTGGACGATGAAGAACTCCCCCTTGGGCTGCTCCTGGGGCAACAAGCCCTCTTTCGTAGCCAACCGATCGACCCCGAGAACCTGGAACTCGAACTTGCCATCGCGGACGATCGAGCCTACGGGGGCGGCCACCTCGCTGTGGGGCGTCGCACGGGTCACCGTGGGCTTGTCGGCGATAGACGAAGTCGGAGTGGTCAAGTTGGACTTGGTTTCGGCACTCTTCTCATTGCTGCCGATGATGTCGTTGCCGATGACGATCAAGACGATCAAGACGAAAACTGCCATTCCTACTCCGAGGCCGATCTGCATTCCTTGGGACATGCCAGTCTTCGCGGGTTGGCCAATGCCTGGTGCCGGTGAGCCGAATGGCTCGTAATGCTCGGTCCATTTGTTGCCGTCGAAGTACCGTTGGCGCCCCGGCACACCGGATGGGTCGGGGTACCAGCCCGCCGCAACCTTCGGAGGTGGAGGTGGTGGCGGTGCCGTCATCGAGGTGACGTTACAGCGGCGAGCCGACGCCCGAGGCGGGTCGCGCTGCCTGATTCCACGGGCGCCTGCAGCCTGCCAGCCCGTTAGAGTTCCCGCCGCGACCCATCGCCTAATAGTCTGCGGGTGAACGTCTGCCTATTCCGCGGCTTTTTTATCGACGCTAGGCGCAATCGGGATTTTGTGTTCTGAAGCACGGATTAGAGGTTACTCCCGGTAGAGTACGGCTATATTGCCCGATTATTACGGGCCGAAGTATTTGCTGTGCTTTAACCATAGAAGGACTATCTGGCCTGGTCAGGGGCACGTTATCCGAGAGCTTGCGGTGTTTGTTTACGTGTTGTTTACATTAATTGAGTGTCGAACATGCCAGACCTATTCGAACCTACCTACATTGTAGTTACATATCTTCAGGCGACCTACATTTCGTACCTACATTCTGAAACGGCCATCAGAATTTATTGTTATTCAGTTCAACTGGAAGAGGCGCCGTAATCCCGATATCGGCATCAGTTGCCCTCAGCGATCTTCGACAACCCCGCCGCGAGGTGCTTGTCTCGCTCCTGACTGGCGTGCTGATATCGCAGCGCAGCCGCGGGAGTCGAATGGCCCAGGCGGGCCATCAACTCACGGAGCGTCGCCCCCGTAGCGGCAGCCAGCGTCGCGCCAGAATGTCGCAGATCGTGCCAGCGGAGGTCGGGGAGGCCGACCTCTGCGCGGACCCGATAAAAGTCCTTATACAACGTTTTGGGTTGCAGGTAGCGGGTCGGGTCGGCGGTCGACGTGAACAGCAGCGCATCATCGCCTACGGCGGTATGGATGACCAGATGCTCGACAAACCTATCGAGAAGGTGCGGCGGAATCGCCACATCCCGAACTCCCGCAGACGATTTCGGAGTGTCCACGGTGAGGTGGCCATCGACTCGCACGACGGCGCGGCGGATCCGAACAACACCGGCATCGAGGTCAACGTCGCCGCGCCTCAACTCCAAGGTCTCGCCCAACCGCATCGCCAACCAACTCGCACACACCACCGCCAGTTGCAGCCTGTCGGGCATCTTCGCGGTCAAAGTCTCAATCTCCGCTGGCGTGGCAGTCTTGGCGGTGCGGGAACGAGCCTTGGTTCCTGCGCCTGTGATACGGGCAGGGTTGCTTTCTATGTATTCGTCATTCACGGCGCCGGCCAGGATTGAGCGGAGCAAAGAGTAGGCATGGGAGCGCATGACGGGCTTATCGGTCAGCGTCGCCGAGTACCAGAGCCGAACATCTTTCGGCGCGATGGCTGCCAGCTGTGTCGCCCCGAAGCAGGGCAGCAGATGGTTGGTCAGGATCTGCTGATAGTGCTCCCGCGTGCGGGCCTTGATTGGGCGGCCAGCCACCTGCCGGTTAGCGAGCCAACCCGTGGCGTAGTCACCGAACGTGAGGCGCTCCACCTTGGTCACGGTGTTGGGATTCCATAGCTTCGCATCGATGGTGCGTCGTTGGTCGGTCAGCCAGGCCTCGGCGTCGATCTTCGCGGCGAATGTGTGCGGCGCTGTGATCTGGGCGCCGTTAGGGGCGGCGTAGCGGGCTTGGTATCGCTTGGACGGTAGGCGCCTAATGCTGCCGAAGGTGCGTTTACCGCCCATTTGCCCCGCCTAGTTTTCGTACTCCGTGCCAGATACGTGCCAGATACGTGTAGCTGATTGTATACCAACGCTACCTTATGTGACAGGGCGATCTGGGAAGCAACAGCAGCTCAGAGGCTATTCCTACTGGCCAGGCGCCTCTGTAGAAACTGGGGGTTGTCTAATCCCAATCCAGGCAACCTCCGATCTGCACGCGTTCTTCGATGCCGCCGACGACGCTGATCTCCGTGACCGCATGGCACGGATGGTGGCCAAGCACGGCAGCGTTCGGCGCCAACCGCGACGTCGATACAGTCCCGACAAGCCGTTATGTGTTTCGTGCCGCATTCGCGCCGACAGCTAGGCTGCGGCGGTGACACTGCAGATCAGCGACGACAACAGGGTCCGCACTCTGGTGCTGGACAGGCCTGAAGCCCTCAATGCGTTCAACGAAGAGCTCTACCGCGCCTGCGCCGCGGCACTGCGGGATGCCGCCGACGATCCCGATGTCGCCGTGGTGCTGCTCACCGGCGCGGGTCGTGCCTTCAGCGCGGGCAACGATCTCAAGGAGATGCAGGCCCGCATCGCCGATTCCTCGCTGACCAGCCAAGGCAGTCACTTCTCTACGATGCTTAGCGCGTTGACCGACCTGCCGAAGCCACTGATCTGTGCGGTCAATGGTGTCGGAGTGGGCATCGGCACGACGATCCTCGGATTCGCCGACCTCGTGTTCATGTCGTCCACCGCCCGGCTGAAGTGCCCGTTCACCAGCCTGGGCGTAGCGCCGGAGGCGGCCTCGTCGTATCTGCTGCCGCAGCTGATCGGCAGGCAGAACGCTGCGTGGCTACTGATGTCCGCGGAATGGATCGATGCGGCCGAGGCTCAGCGGATGGGCATCGCTTGGAAGGTGTGCGAGCCAGACGAGCTGCTGTTGGAAGCTCGCAGGCACGCCGAGATTCTTGCGTCCCGTTCGATTCCGAGCCTGGTGGCCGTGAAGAAAACCGTGGTCGCTCCGTATCGCGCTGGTATCAGCGAGGCCACCCAACGCGAGAACGCGTATTTCAGCGAATTGCTCGGCGGAGCTGCCAACGCGGCGGCGCTTGCCGAATTCACCGGACGGGACTAACCCTGAACCGTTAGCGGCTGATGCTCTTGGACTTGCAGTCGATGTTCTTGGACTTGCAGTCGGTGTTCTTGGACTTGCAGTCGGTGACCTCTGGATGCGCCTCGATGATTGCCCGCAATGTGCGCCGGCACCGACCGCAGTCGCCTCCGGCGCCACATGCTTCGGTGATGTCCCTGGAAGTTCGTGCGCCGTTCGCCACCACCTCGTCGACGGCGTGGCTGGTGGCTCCGGTGCACAGGCAGACAAACATTGGTGCCCTACTCCTGCTCGCCGATACTCATCAGATGGGCGAACCTGCCGACGAACCGGGTGGGGTAGGCCCCCAGACCGGAATTGGTCATCCACTCCGCGGCGGCATCGGGGTGCTCGATCCACTGCCGCGCGCGGAGCTCGTCACCGATCTCCTGCAGGATCAGCACCTCGCGCCCGTCGTCGAGGGCGCGGTAGACCCAGATTTTTCGGAGGCCCCTCTCCTTGAACCGCTCGAGTCCGTCGTGCACCTTTTCCATCAGGGCCGCCACGTCGTCGACCGAGGACATGGCGCCCATGACGATCTCGCCGATGTGTTCTTGAGTTGACGGAGGGCCGAAATCGATCTTCTCGATGACCTCGCCCCCGAAGATCGGTGGAATATCGTCGACGCCTGAGATGTCGAACCATTCGAAGATCGCCGGCGATCGCAATACATCCCGAATTGACCGGGACTGTCGAATTCCGATTGTCACTAGCACGCGACGCGGTTCCCAGATCGATTCGTACATGGCGACATGATGAGCCCCAATAGATTCCAGGCCGTCGTGATGCTTTTGGAGCCATCCCCACATCCGGTCGACGTCGTCAACTTGGAAATCACAGGCGAGAATGAATGACCGCAGACCATCCTCGCCCATTGGTTACCCTTGCCTATCCGGCGCGCCCATGAAGTTAGCAGAGTCTAACCTAAATTAGCGTAGGCAGTCCAAGCTAACGGCCTGATCTGGGCCTGACAGCACACCCCGGCCGGCGAACCTCGCCGTGAAACGCCACACACAGCCGGGATGGGGTGCGATCGGCGGCGACTGTGCACTAGATTTGAAAGGGTCTCGCACACCGCCGGTGCGGTGGGCGCACAACAGCATTCATCACAGCGTTTAGGAGCCATCATGCAAGGCGATCCCGAAGTTCTGAAATTGCTCAACGAGCAATTGACGAGCGAACTCACGGCGATCAACCAGTATTTCCTCCATTCCAAAATGCAGGAAAATTGGGGCTTCACCGAATTGGCGGCACACACGCGCAAAGAATCCTTCGAAGAGATGGTTCACGCCGAGCAGATCACCGATCGCATCCTGATTCTCGATGGCCTGCCCAACTATCAGCGGCTGTTCTCACTGCGGGTCGGTCAGACGTTGCGCGAACAGTTCGAGGCAGACCTTGAGATCGAATACGAGGTAGTCGGGCGCCTCAAGCCGGGCATCATCGCGTGCCGCGAGAAGGGCGATGCCACGTCAGCGAACCTCTTTGAGAAGATCCTCGCTGACGAGGAGCTGCACATCGACTACCTCGAAACCCAACTGGAACTCATGGGCAAGCTCGGCGAGGAGCTGTACTCGGCTCAATGCGTGTCCCGCCCGCCCCAGTAGCGGGCCGATAACAGGTCCCGAGCCCACCTGGTTGGCGCCGCGTAACCTGAGACGATGAATCGAATAGGGGATTTCGCCGACGACGACATCATGGGTTTCGCTGTCAAATCGCCGGAATTGGGCGCTGCGATGGCCGCGTTCAGCCAAGCCGTGTACGCCAAGGGCAGGTTGCCGATACGTGTCCGCGAGGCCGCCCGCATCGTGATCGCACATGCCAATGAGTGTGTGGTCTGCCAGAACACCCGGGACTCCAAGGGCGAGGCCGGCGGTGTCGACGAAGAGTTGTATGACCATGCGACGCAGTGGCCGACCTGGCCTGGCTACAGCGACTCCGAGCGCATAGCGATGGAGTACGCCCATCGATTCGCCACCGACCATACCGGACTTCGCGATGACGAGGACTTCTGGGAGCGCGCGAACATGCACTTCGACGACGAAATGCTGACGGATCTGGCCATCTCGTGTGCGATGTGGGTCGGCATGGGCCGCATGTTGCGGACCCTCGACATCGGCCAGAGCTGCAGGATAACGCTCTAGGTGTTGGCGGCGCCGCACCGAGCCTGGTAACGATGGCTGACATGGCCACCAAACCCCTCGCCGCCGCAGCCATCGCTCAGCTGGAGGCCGACGGCGTCTCAACTCTGATCGGGACTGTCGTCAACCCCGCCGGGCTCACCCACGCCAAGACCATTCCTCTACGGAGGATGGCAGCGTTCGCCGATCCGGGACTCGGAGCAAGTCCGGTCTGGCATGTGTTCGCCATCGACCAAACCGGCATCGCGATGGGTAAATCTATCGGAGTGGTCGGCGACGAGCGGATCCGTATCGACTTGGGTGGATTGCGGATTCTGGGTGACGGATTAGCTTGGGCCCCAGGCTCTTTCTTCCGACAGGATGGCACGCCGGATCCGTACTGTCCCCGTGGCGCACTGACCCGCATAGAGGGCAAGTTGAGTGACGCGGGCATCGCAGCAATGGTTGGCCACGAGATGGAGTTCGTCCTTGTGGGCCCGGACGGCGAGCCCCTGCCCTCACATCTGTGGGCGCAGTACGGCCTGGCTGGGGTACTCGAGTATGAAGGATTCGTCCGGGATGTCACCAACGCCGCTACCGCCTCGGGTGTGGCCATCGAGCAATTTCATCCCGAATACGGCGTCAATCAGTTCGAGATTTCATTGGCTCCACAGGAGCCCGTGGCCGCGGCCGACGAGCTGATACTGCTGCGGATCATTGTCGGCAGGGTGGCAAGAAGGCACGGAATGCGGACCAGCCTGTCACCGGTTCCCTTCGCGGGAAGTGTCGGTTCTGGTGCACATCAGCACTTTTCGCTTACCCGCGCAGAATCCCCGCTGTTCGCTGACGGTGCGGGCCCTTCGGGTATGACGGCGGCGGGTGCCTCCGCAGTGGCCGGGATACTCGCCGGGCTGGGACAAGCGCAGGGCGTGCTGTGCGGCTCGATCGTGTCCGGGCTACGCATGCAGCCCGGACATTGGTCGGGTGCGCACATCTGCTGGGGTACTGAGAATCGTGAGGCAGCGGTACGGTTCCTGCCAGGGGGACGGGCCAACCCGCGCGGCGGCAACGTCGAGGTCAAGGTGATCGACCCGTCGGCGAACCCTTACCTGGCCTCGGCCGCGATCCTCGGCCTGGCGCTCGACGGCATCGACCGCGCGCTGGCGGTGCCCGACCAGGTGACCGTCGACCCAGCCACGCTAAGCGACGCCCAGCGCAAGGAGGCTGGCATCGTCGCGCTGACGCGGAACCATTCCGAGACGATCGACGCCCTCGACCGATCCTCGCTGTTGCGCGGTGTTCTCGGTGACGAGGTGGTCGACGCTGTAGTCGCGGTTCGGCGGTATGAACATGACAGTTATGCCGATCTGCCGCCCAATGAGCTTGCCGAGAAGTTCCGCCTCGCCTGGAGTGTGTAAGTGACAGCGCTGCGCGAGCACATCGGGGAAGTGCCCCTGATCGATCACCACGTGCATGGTTGCTGGCTCAAGATCGGTGACCGCTCCCGGTTCGAGAACGCGCTAAACGAGGCCAACACTGAGCCACTCGCACCGTTTGACTCGGCGTTCGACACTCAGCTCGGCTTCGCCGTCCGGGCCCACTGCGGCCCGATTCTCGGCTTGCCCCGTCACGCCGACCCCGATGCGTACTGGCGACGCCGCACCGAGGTCCCGGCGCCCGAGCTCGCCAAAATATTCCTGTCCGCAGCACAGGTGTCCGATTGGCTGCTCGACACCGGATTCGCTAGCGGAGTAGCCGATCTCGAGGCGATGGCGGCGCTGGGGGTCGGCGAGGTTGCTGAGGTGGTTCGGCTAGAGTCGATCGCCGAACAGGCGGCGGCGACACCTGGGGACTATGTCTTGGCGTTCGACGACATCTTGGCGCAACGGAACCGCGACGCGGTGGCCACCAAATCAGTCTTGGCCTATCGCGGCGGCTTCATCGGCGACCTCTCCGATCCGTCCCCCGCCGAGGTCGCTGATGCCGCTACCCGGTGGCGCGACAGCGGCGGCACGCACCTTACCGATCGGGTGTTGCTGCGCTTCGGACTGCACCGGGCCCTGCGATTGGGCAAACCGCTGCAGTTCCACGTCGGGTTCGGCGACCGGGATTGCGACCTGCACGCTGCCAATCCCGTTCACCTGCTGGATTTTCTACGAATTAGCGGCGACACCCCGGTCATCTTGCTGCACTGTTATCCCTACGAACGCGAAGCCGGCTATCTGGCGCAGGCATTCAACAATGTCTACCTTGACGGCGGCCTAGCCATCAACTACCTCGGCGCGCGTTCCGCCGCGTTTGTCGGGCGTCTGCTCGAGATGGCCCCGTTCCGCAAGATCCTGTACTCGTCAGATGGATTTGGCCCGCCCGAACTGCACTATCTGGGCGCGCACCTGTGGCGCGCCGGTATCGCCACCACGCTGGGGCGGTTCGTCGAGGCCGACGAGTGGAGCTGCGCGGACGCGGTCCGGGTCGTGGACTTGATTGCGCACGGAAATGCCAGGCGCGTCTACCAGCTCGGCTAGCGAACCCCGCGGATCAGCCCACCAGGGCGTGCTCCGGTATCAATTCCATTGCGCCGGGTCACCACGCCACTGACGACCGTCGCGTCATAGCCGGAGGCGCCCTGGATCGCCGGGTAGCCGGGGGGAATTTCACCCCCCGGCCCCCACAGATCCGGACGTGAGCCTCTCGGCTCATCCGGCTCTTGTCGTCTTGATCACCAGGCCGAGCTGAGGGGGGCCGGGGACAGGCTCCCCGTCGATCGCGCGGTGCGCTTCTGTGCGCGAGGTCGAGAAGCCGAGCGCGCCCGCTTCCACCGCCTCCTGGACGATGCGTGCCATCGCCGCGATATCGTCCGCAGTAGCCTCCTCGTTGCGGGCGCCACGTTCGCCCATCGCATAGCCGCGGACAGCACCGTGGGCGATCTGGGTTCCATAATCGACTGCAAGGTTGCGCTTCTCGATGGCGTCCAGGTACTCGGGGAAGCTCTCCCATTGCCAGGTGATGCCCTCGGCCAGTGCGGTGCCGGGGATGTCCTCGACACCTTCCATCATCTCGATCAGCCATTGTTCGCGGCCGGGGCGCACCGGCGCGAAGCCGACGCCGCAGTTTCCGCTGACCACAGTGGTGACACCATGCAGGCTGGAGGGCTCCAGGGTGTCATCCCAACTCACCTGTCCGTCGTAATGCGTGTGGACGTCCACAAAACCCGGTGTCACGAAACGCCCAGCCGCATCGATGACCTGCGCCGCTTCGGTCTGTAACCCGTCGGCGTCAGCACTGCGGCGACGCACCTCGACGATCCGGCCGTCCTTCACCCCGATGTCGGCGGCGAAGCGGTCTGCCCCGGTCCCGTCGACGACCGTGCCGTCGGTGATCTTGAGATCCAGCATCAGTTACCCCTCACACCAGGCCGGTAGCGTCGAAGACCCACGACATGTCGGCGTTGGCGAAGTCGTCCAGCCACGTCGGTGGCGCATGGTCAGCTAACGCACCCATATCCCAGTAGTCCTTCCACAGTGTGATCTTGCCGTCCTCGACGCGATGTACGGTGACGAACTCCAGAACCGCAGATTCACCTGTCTCCCAATGCCATTCCTCCCGATGTTCATACATGACGTCAACGCCGTTGCTGACCATCAGGCCGGTGAAGTTCTCATAGGAGGCCAACGGCTCCAGCCCGATCTTCAGACGTTTCACTATGTCGGCTGGTCCGCGCGCCGCCGCTGCAGCCCCCACCGGCATATCGAGATAGAGGCAATCCTGTGATAGGTAGCTCTTCACCGCCTGCCAGTCACGGTCTGACAACGCCGCCCACATCCCGTAGACGGCTGCTTCGACCTGCGTCTCTTGACTGCTCTCAACCGACATGGGCGAACGCGCCTTCCTGCTCCGTCACCGCCGGGGCTGTGCGCGCGGCGCGCAGAAACCTTCCGGTGCGCTGTGTTCCGACCAGCGCTGTGGGATGACCGTCGAGGAATACCGCCCTGCCTCCAACGAATACCGCTGTCACGGTGTCGTTGTTGCGGTTCACCATCCGGGGCAGGCCGCCGTACTGATCGACCGGCTCCTCGGCGTAGGCGTCCAGAACCGAATCCAGGTGTTCGGGGTCGATGATGACGAGATCGGCACGATCACCAACGCGCAGGTGGCCTGCATCGATGCGGTACCAGTCCGCCAGTTCACCGGTAAGCCGGTGCACCGCCTGCTCGATGGTCATGAACGGAGCACCTGATCGCTCGGAGTCTCGCACGTGGCGCAGCAGTCGCAGCCCCATGTTGTAGAAAGCCATGTTGCGCAGGTGGGCACCAGCGTCGGAGAACCCCATCTGGATGCCGGAGTCGCTGGCCAGCTTCTTGAGTACCTCTGGGCGGTGGTTGGAAATGGTCGTACGCCATCGCAGGGCACTGCCATGTTCGAGTACCAGGTCGAGGAACGCATCGACCGGATGCACGCCACCGCGGTCACGGCCCACCTGACCGAACGACTTTCCGATCACCGATTCGTCTGGGCAGCCCACGATTTCGGCATCGAAGAAGTCACGATGCCACACGCGCAGACCAAACTTGCTGTCATATTCCTTCCTGAACTGCCGACGGTAGGCTTCGTTGCGCATCAATTCGTCTCGCTCCAAGGCGTCTCGCAGATGAAGAGCCTCCGCACCTGAACCGAGCTCCTCGAAGATGACGAGGTCGATACCGTCGGCGTAGACCTCGAACGGCACGGGTAGGTGTTGCCAGCGAAAGTTGCCACCCAACTTGTTGATCAGCCTGGCAACGGGGCCCATCATCTTCACCGCGAGCGGATTGGACTTGACGTCGGCGGCGGAAAGCAGGCTGGTCTTGAGGGAATTACGGAAAATGCCGAGCGACTGAGCAACCTGAGAAGCCAAGTTGAGCGGGTTCTCGACGTCGGGCCCAGACTGCAAGATCCGCCCGGAGCGGCGCAGCAGCGCCTTCAGGCGCCGCAACTCGCGCGGTTTCGCATAGGTCGACGGCAAAGTGCGTGAGCGGCAGACCTCTCCGTCTACTTTGTCGAAAAGTAGCTGCTGAGAGGACATTCCGACGAAGCCGGCGCGCAGTGCCTCGGTGAGCATGCGCTCCATTTGCGCCTGTTCGCTCCTGGTCGGACGCTCTTCCTTGCGGGTGGCCCGGTCCAGACCCATCGTCGCGGCACGCATATCGGAGTGGCCGATAAATGCTGCGAGGTTGGGCCCGAGCGGGCGCGATTCCAGCGCCGTGATGTATTCCTGGCCGTTCGCCCAGTTCTTGTGTTGATCCACCGCGTCGATGACGTATTCACGGGGGATGGCTTCCACGCGACCGAACAGATCCCCGGCGTCCACCCCGTCGACATAGACGGTCGATAACGAGCACGATCCGAGCAGCACGGTAGTCACGCCATGGCGTAGCGATTCCGAGAGCGACGGCCCACCCAACACTTCGACGTCGTAGTGCGTGTGGATATCGAGCATGCCGGGCAGCACCCACTTACCCCTGGCATCGATCACTTGAGGGCAGTCGGTCTCGTCTATTTCGCCAGGGGTGATCGATGTGACGTGCCCGTCGCGGATGCCGAGGTTGCGCACCGCCGACGGCGCTCCGGTGCCATCGAACCAGCGGCCGTTACGGATGATCGTGTCGTATCTCGTCTCGGTGCTCACAATGCCCAATCGAACAGCGCAGGCAAGCCAGTGTCAACGAAATCAGTGAACAGATTTCTTGTTATGTCTACTGCCTCTGTGACCTGCGGCGACGCCATTCGCCGGCATTCGGCCCCGATGTGGCTTACCATCCATGAATGTTTCGGACGTTCATTGTGTTGGCAGCCTCCGCGCTGGTTCTCGGCTCGACTTCAGTAGTGGCCGGTGCCCAGCCGGACCAGTCGGACCAGCCGGACCAGTCACCATGCAACTACACGCTGACCCCACCCACCGTGGTGAACGTGTCGGGCACCGACATGGTGACCGCAACGGTGTCGATAGGGGCATGTGACGGGGCGGTCCCCTTCCAGACGGTGGCGTGCCTCAAGATGCAAGGTGGCGATGGCCCGGGCCAATGCGCAAGAGGCCGCGGACTGGTTCCCGCGCAGGTCTTCTACCAGCCCTACCACCCGGGCGCCACTTACACCTCGACTGGGCGCGGCTGCGCCTCCAAGGGGAACCCGCCGCAGAAGTACTGCCAAGAGACCGGGCCGAGCGCCGCCACGCTCTGAAGCGCGCGCCAGCGCTTCAAACTCTCCACGACACTGGCAGCCGTTTAATCCCGTGGATGAACGCTGAATGCAGCCGGTCGGGTTCCTCGCTGACACGAATATCGGGAATTCGCCGATGCAGTTCCTCGAAGGCCACCGTAATCTCGCGTCGTGCCAGGTTGGCACCGAGGCAGAAATGTGCGCCGCCGCCACCGAACCCGACGTGCGGGTTGGGATGCCGGCGAACGTCGAATTTCCACGGATCGGCGAACTTGGACTCGTCACGGTTGGCCGAGCCGTACCACAGCGTGACCTTTTCTCCCGCAGCTATTTTCACGTCGCCGATTTCTACATCGCAGGTCGTGGTGCGCCGCATGTAGGCCACCGGGGAGGCCCAACGCACGATCTCATCGACCGCGGTCGGCGCGACCACGCGGTAATCCGACCACCAAAGTTCGCGCTGCTCGGGATACCGGCTGAGCGCCAGAACGCCGTGGCTTATCGCATTACGGGTGGTCTCGTTGCCCGCAACGACCAACAGGATGAAGAACGAGGCTACTTCAGACGACGACAACCGCTCGCCGTCGAGTTCCGCCTGGACCAGGCTGGTCGTCAGGTCGCTGCCCGGCCGTTCCCGACGATCCTCAGCCAGCTGTTTGGCGTAGGCGCCGATCGCCCTCGCGACCGAGACAAATTCCTTGTAGTCGGTAGCGATACCAGGGTCACCGAAGCCCAGGATCACGTTGGTCCAATGGAAGACCCGGGCGTGGTCCTGCTCGGGTATGCCCATCATGTCGCAGATGATCTGCAGTGGTAGCGGACCGGCCAGCTCCGAAACCAACTCTCCGTGCCCGTCGGGGTGCCTGATAACCATCTCCTCGACCAGGCGTCGCGCACGCCGCCGCACCGAATCCTCGATGAGCGCCAGCACTTTGGGGGTGAATGCGCTGCGCACGATATTGCGCAGACGGCTGTGCCGCGGGTCATCCATCGCAATCATCGAGCCGAAGTACTCGTTCAGGGCGGCGGCCTGGTCACCGATCGTGATGCCGCTGGCTGAGCTGAACAGCTCGGGATGTCGACTGGCGTAGAACACGTCGTCGTAGCGGGTGAGGGCCCAGTGCCCGGCGACCTCGGGATCGCGGTCAGCGACCTCAGCATCGCCGCCGGCAAGGACGATTGCGTCGTGGAACGTAATCGGCGCTTCTCGGCGAAGCGTGGCAAATGCCCCGTCGCGGATGTCGTCGTCGAGGCCCCAGAACTCCCAACTGCCCAGGTCGATGCCGGACAACGGAACCCTGGGTGGAGCGACCCCATTGGTTCGGGTTACGCCCTTCACGAACCGCTGATGTCGGGATAGGCGCGTGCCGGCGGCCCCGGCTCATTCTGGGCGGCGTCTCGGCGCCGGGCGGCCATCCCCGCAAGTGCCTCCAAAACCACCCGATGGGCGGCGTTGACCGTCAGTTCGGCGTGGTCATAGGCAGGTGCCACCTCGACGACGTCTACGCCGGCGACATCGTGCTGATAGCAGAGTTGGCGGACCATGCGCAGCAGGTCCGCAGTCGTGATGCCGCCCGGCTCCGGGGTACCCGTGCCCGGTGCATACGCCGGATCAAGTACGTCGATGTCGACTGAGACATAGAGCTTGTCGGCTTTGGCCAGGGCTTCACCCACCGCATCGCGCATTACGTCTTTGAAGCCGCGATCCCAAATCTCCTGCATGGTGTGCCATGTCATTCCCTGTTCGAGCATCCACTCGAACGTGTCTTGGGGCGGCCAGTATCCGCGCAAACCGACCTGGACGAAATGAGTCCCAGGTACGGCGCCGGATTCGATCAGCCGGCGCATCGGCGTGCCATGGCTTGCCAGGTTGCCCTCGATCTCGTCGGCGGTGTCCGCGTGGGCGTCGAAGTGCACAATGCCAACGTTGCCGTACCCGTGCACGTCGGCCACCGCGGTAGCGGCCGGCCAAGTGATCGAATGATCGCCGCCGAGGATCACCGGGACGATCCCGCGCTCAGCAAGTGTGCGAACGCGCTCGCGAATGTTGCTGTGCGACACCGCAGTCTGACCGTGCGGACAATAAGCGTCGCCGAAATCGACAACCTCCAGCCAATCGAAGATCTCAAGTCCGAGGTCCAGGTGGTAGGTGCCGGGCTCATAAGCCGTCGCACGGATCGCGCGCGGGCCGAAACGTGCCCCTGGCCGATTAGTGGTCCCGATGTCGAAGGGTGCGCCAACGATCGCCGCATCCGGTTTCCACGCATCAAGCTGTTCGACCTCTGTCAGAAACGGTCGGTGACCGAAAGACGCCAGGCCGGCGTGGGCCAGATCAAGTTGCTCAGCCATCCCCGGCGGAAGCTCGCGCTGATGGTCGTGATCGTGCCCCATGAGAAGACCGTACCGGGCATCGAGTCGCCCGGAGGCTCGATGTCAGCTAGTCGCCGACTTACTCAGCGCACCGCGCAACGCCTCAGGAATCGGCTGTTTGGTCCAGTCTTCGGTAGACACCACGACATAGACGTTGTGCCCTTGCACGGCGATCTGCTCGTCAGCCCCCGATGCCTTGCGGCGCACACCGAATCCCACAGTGAAGCTCGTCACGCCGATCCGGGTGCACTCCGCGGTGACACGCACCCCGTCGCGCCACCGCACCGGTGCCAAGAAGTCGATTTCGCTGTGCACCACCTGGAAGTCGTAGCCAGCCGAGGTCAATTCCGGATATGTCAGGCCGAGGTCCTCGATGAGCCCGGTGCACGCCTCATCGAACCAAGTCAGGTAGTGACCGTTGAAAACCACGCCCTGTTGATCGATCTCGGCGTAGCGAGGCACGATCGGCAGCGAAAACGCGGTCACAGAAATCACACTAGCCACCGGTGTCGGCCAATCGGCCCGCGCTGACAAGTGTTGAATCTCACGTTCGCCCATCTACAGCGTGGCCCCCGACGGGATGGCCACCGTGGCCGAGGACGAGATCCGCTCGACACGAGGTGGATTGGCATAAACGAGCCCATCTGGTCGGAGAACCCCGCGGACCACCGGCGATGGCCGCCTAGCGTCACGGCCCGACACCGCCCGGAGCAACCGTGGTGATCCCTTCTAGGCGGCAATATCGACCCGAAGATGCTCTTGGATATCCCGCCTGAATGGCTGCCTGGGGGATTCCACAGGTGTGCAATTTCGGTTAGGTAATCGGGTATCGTCGCCCGGAATTGCGTCACATCGTCCCACTGGAGGACCGTGGACGTTCGAAGGAGTGTTTTGTGGACGCAGTACTGGGCTTATCGGTGACACCGTCTGCCGTCGGTCTGGTTCTTGTACAAGGACAGGGCGCCGACAGCACAACGGTGGACGGCGCGGGCTTCGAGCTCGATGGCAAGGGATCGTCGAGCGCACTTCAGACATCTGACCAGGCAGCTGCGGCGGTGTTGCGCAGCGAGGCGATGGCCGCGGAGCGGGGGCACCGGGTGCACTCCATCGGCGTGACCTGGAGCGACGAATCCGACGCCGAGGCTTCCCTGTTGCTGAAGTCCCTGAGCGATTCCGGCTTCGACAACATCGTGCCTGTCCGCCTTTCAGAGGCCACAGACGCGCTGGCCCGGGGAGTTGCCGGGATTATGGGGTATCAGACCACGGCGGTGTGCGTCATTGAACCCGAGCAACTCATCGCATTGATCGTCCAGACCGATGAAGGCGCGGTACAGACCGCGGTCAATCACGCCGTCGTGACCGAAGAGGATCTCGTCGGATGGTTGAGCGCGGTGTTCACCAAAGCCGACTGGCAGCCCGAGGCGCTCGTGCTGCTTGGCTCCGCCGAGGATCTCGAGGGATTGTTGCCCGTCCTCGAGGAAGCGCTCTCGGTACCTGTGTTCAGCCCCGCTGAGGCGCAGCTCGCGCTGGCACGAGGTGCCGCCCTGGCGTGTGCGCAGAACGCGGATTTGAGGTTGGCCGGCACTGGCCGGGAGGGCACTGTCGAGACCAAGCAGCCCACGACGGCGCAGCGGACAGTCCGGCGCCTTGTTTCGGTGGGCCCGGCAGCCATGCTGGCCGCTGCGATCGTCACGTTCGTGGTGTCGGCGTCCGCTGCGCTCGCATTGCACGCGGCCCCCGAACGGTCCGTGCCGCAAACGCGCCCGTCCGCTGATGACTCCGCTCAGGTGCCCGTCGCGGAAAGTAGTCCCGCACCCGCGCCACAGCAGTCGGCAACCCCGCTGCCCGAGCCGGCCTCTCTCCCCGCCGCCGAAATCGCAGAAGGGCCGCCGCCCGAGGCCGAACCCGCCCCGCAGGCCGAACCGCCTGACCCGGAAGCACCGCTGGCACGCACGATGCTCCCGCAACCTGACGTCGTTGCCCCTGCGCTAGACGCACCGCTAGACGGGGCGTCGCCGGGCTTACCAGCGCCGGAAATGATGCCGCCGCCGGAACCTGAAGAATCCGCGGAGATTCCCGGGGGAATGGCCGCCTTCGATGACGACCCGCCGCCACCCGGGACCCCGTTGCTGCCTTAAAGCCATCCGGCTGTTGTCTTAGAGCCATCCGGCTGCTGCCTTGGAGCCATCGGCGTTTCTGCGCGCGTCGACGTGCTGTGAAACATTCCGTCGCGCGAGTTCGATAACTGATCAGAAGCAACGAGAAATCAACTTCGGTTCGCCCCGCGACAGTAACGTTGGCGCCGAACCTGAACGACGGACTAGGATGGCAAGGTGCGCAGCGCTCGTCTGCAGCGAACTAAACCCCCGCACGGGGTCATGCAACACGTGGGGGCGGTCCTGGGTGCTGTACTGATGCTCACCGGGTTATTCACAGTGGGACCGGCGGCCTCAAGCTGGGCTGCGTCGACTTCCCCGGCAACAGTTGCAAGCGTGTCACCCCTCGCGGGTCAGACCGTCGGCGTCGTGCACCCCGTGACCGTGATATTCACCGGCCCCGTCAATAACCGGGCCGCGACGGAGCGCATGATCACCGTCACCCCCGCGGGCACTTCCGATCGAGCCTCCGGGTCATTCACCTGGCTCGACGACCACATCGTCGAGTGGACTCCGGCCGAGTTCTTCCCGGCCTACACGCCGATCAACGTCTCGGTCGGCGGGTTCGCCACCAGCTTTCAAACCGGTGCATCCGTGGTCAGCGTCGCCGATATCAGCGCATACTCGTTCACCGTGAGCATCGACGGGGTAACTGCACGGCAGATGCCCTCCTCAATGGGCAAATACGGGTTCGCGACCCCGATCGGCCGGTTCAGCGCACTCAGCAAGGAGCGCAGGGTCACGTTCGATTCACGCACCATCGGGATTCCACTCGACGACCCCGAGGGCTACCTGATCAAAGGGGAGTACGGCGTCCGGGTGAACTGGGGCGGCGTGTACATACATTCCGCGCCATGGTCGGTGGGCTCGCAAGGTTATGCCAACGTCAGCCACGGGTGCATCAACCTCAGCCCTGACAATGCTGCCTGGTACTTCAACACAGTCCGCGTGGGCGACCCGATCATCGTGCAGGCCTGAGCCTGCCCGCCACAGCCTGCCCACGACGAAGTGCTGATGCACGATGTAACGATTTCAGGGCCATGGCAGATGCACCCAGTGACAAGTAGCGCAACTGCGGAACCCGGAGGGTGAATCGGTGAAGTTCGTATTCGGCGCGAAGATCGTTTCCATCGTCGTAGCGGCGGCTTTCACGGCGTTGGTGGCTGGCGCAGCGCTCGCCGCCGCTGAACCGGCTCCAGCGCCGCCCCCGATCCCGACTCCGGCGCTGGTGCCTGTGGACGCGCTGCCAGCGGCAGCCGACGTGCCCTCGCAAGCCGTCACGAATACTGCTGGTGAACCGGTCGCCGAAGGGGTACCTCATCTGCCCAGCCCAGAGAACCTCCCGCCGGGCACCAGCGTTGCCCCGGAGAATCCGAATCAACCGCGGTTGACCTACGTGCGTGATCTGTGGCACGCGATGCGGACGCAGGAGGTCAGCGGTGGCGACGCACTGCTGCTGCTCACGCAGCGGCCGATGGATGCCGACGCCACGTCGTCACGAGGACTGCCCTCCGGACCCCAGACGCAGTTGCCCGCAGAACCTGCACCCGACGTGCCAGTGCCGGCCGACGCGCCGCCGCTCGCACCTTAGTTACCTGGCCGCCCCAGCCAGCGGCGTAGCCTCAATGCGCGCCGGGACATGCTTGTGCCAGGGCGTTCCAGCGTATGCGTCGCGCCAGTCGCTCGACGTCAGGGAATTTGGCGCCACGCCGGGAACGAGCTCTGTGCCATCCCGGTCGATGAAGTCGAGCCCGTATCCGTTGGGCAGCGACGCGTGCCCAGGAAGCATCGCGTCGCTGATCTCGACCGTCGCGTCCGCCGCACCTGCGGCGGTGGTGATTCGCGCGTGGCCGCCGTCGTGGAGGCCCAGCGATTCGGCATCCTCGGCACTGACTCGCAGCGATCCCTCGGCGTCGCGTTTTCGCCACGACGGGTTACGCATGATGTCGTTGGCGGTGTACGCGCGGCGCTCGCCCGCCGACAGGACAATCGGGAACTCTGGCGTGGTCAGTCCGGGCGCCGCTTCGGCGAGCGCCCGCACGTCGGCCAGCATCTGGGGCAACTCCAGAGCGATCTTGTGATCCGAATGCGTGATCAACGCGAAGTCGTCCTCGTACTCGTGGACGGTAAATGTCATACCGGAACGGCTTTCGAGAATCGCACTGAACAGCGCGTTACCGTCCGCATGTCCGGCGCGGCCAACCGCCTCCGGGTAGGTCATCGCCGCCTTCTGTGCCAGTCCCCACAGCGCCGCTGCCCCTGAAAGTCCTTCGGGCAGTGTCGGTCCCAACGTCTCGTACAGCACGAAGGGCAGCGCCTTGCCCAGTCCTGGATTGGTGCCGACGGCCTCGAGGAAAGCGCTGGCGTATACGGCAAGGCCCGACTCAGCTGCCCGGCGCAGGGGGGCCAACTCGGACTCGTCGACCACCCCGCGTGCACGCATGAGGCGGGCCCAGATCTCGGGCTCGGGCAGGGTGCCCGGCAGCGGTTCCATCAATCGGTGTCGCAGGTGGAAAGTGTTGTGCGGGAACTCAAGGTTGAAGAAGGTCGCCTCGACCTTCTCGTACTGGGTCGCTGCGGGTAGCACATAGTGCGCCAACCGGGCCGTCTCCGTCATCGCCACGTCAATAACCACGAGCAACTCCAGCTCCGCGAACGCCCGACTTACCTTGTCGGAGTCCGCGATCGAGTGCGCAGGGTTGCTGCTCTCCACGATCATCCCGCGGAACCGGTCGGGGTGCTCGGTCAGAATCTCCTGGGGCACTGCGTTGCTGGGCATCAGGCCACCGATGATCGGCGCGCCGGTCACCGGTGTCCGGCCGACGCCGCCGGGCCGGAACAACGGCGCGAAGGACGAATGAAGATGCTGGCCACCACGTTTAGCGAAATTGCCGGTCAGGATCCACAACATCTTGTTCAGGTACGAACACAATGTGCTGTTGGGCCCCTGCTGAACCCCGAGATCCTCGAACACCGCCACGCTGCCCGCCGCACCGATTCGGCGGGCAGCGGCGCGCAACTGATCCTCCTCGACGCCGCAGCGCTGTGCGTAATCACCGACCGGCACCTCCCCAAGAACCTCACGTACCGGCTCCACGCCGGTGACGTGCTCGGCGAGAAACTCCTCGTCGCACAAATTCTCTTGCACCAACACCGCCGCCAACGCCGCCAGACACCATGCGTCTGTTCCCGGCCGGACCCGCAGGTGAAACTCAGCCATCTTCGCGGTGTCGGTGATGACGGGATCGATCACTACCATTGACCTCGCCGGATCCTTGGCGATCTCGTGCAGCACCACCCGGGCCCGCGGAAAACTCTGCGACATCCACGGGTTCTTGCCGATGAACACCGACACCTCCGCGTGCTCGAACTCGCCGCGGGTGTGATTCCCATAGAAGTGGGCGTCCACCCAGTGCTCCCCGGTCTTCTCCTGCGCCAGCGCGTTGGAGCGGTAGTGGGAACCGAGCGACTTGAGGAACGCGCCGCTGTACGCGCCGCCGAGATGATTTCCCTGTCCACCACCGCCGTAGTACATGATCTTGTCGCCGCCGTGAGTCTCGGCGATGGCACTGAATCCCGAAGCGATCTCCGAGACCGCCGTGTCCCAGTCAACCTCTTCGAAAGTTCCGTCCGGCCGACGGCGCATGGGGGAGGTCAGGCGGTTGGGGTCGTTCTGGTAGTGATCAAGACGCAACGCCTTGTTGCAGGTGTACCCGCGAGAGGCGGGGTGGGCCTTGTCCCCGCGTATGCGGGCCAGTGCGCGGTCCTCGACCTGTACAACGATGCCGCAGTTGCATTCGCACAAGATGCAGGCAGTGGGCTGCCAGTCGGTGGTTTGGTCGGTCATTGCGAGGTCCGCCTTGTGGTGGGGGGTGGTAGCTCGGCACTGAGAAGTGACCGGAGCTGGGCATGAACTGTGTCGAGTGGCTCGAGCTCGCGCAATGCCCGCGCGATGACGACCGCGCCTTCGAACGAGGAGAGAAAGAGGATCGCCAGGGCGGCGGCGCGCGTTGCAGGAACACCGTCGCACTTGAGCCGTTGCTCAATCTCTTCGCGCCATCGGAGGAAGGCCGCCGCCGCACGGTCGATCACGGGTTTCTCCGGGTCGGCGTTGGAGGGGTCACCCGCTTCGACGGCCACCGCAACAACCGGGCAACCCGCACGGAAATCACTGCGCTGCAGTTGCTTACGGTAACTGTCGAAGAGTTCATCCAGCGCATCACGCGTCGATTCCGCAGCCCTGAGCTTGGCCGCCATGTAGTCACCGGCGTAATCGACCGCTTCGCAGAGCAATTGTGTGCGGCCACCAGGGAAGTAGTGATATGCCGACCCCCTGGGGGCGCCGCTGTGCTCGAGGACATCGGCGATGGCGGTGGGATGAGCACCCCGTTCCCGAATCAGCATCGCCGCAGAAACAATCATGCGTTCGCGTGGACTTTTCACAAGCTTGGACTTGTCACAACGAGACCGCCTTCATCGACTATGTATGCCACATTACATAATCTAGAGCGGTGCGCAAGCGTCCACCTCGCCCGCCTGTGCTGCGCCCGCCCGTGTTGCGCCCGCCGACTCTGCTACGACGCTGCTAGGACGGCAACGCCGATCAGCCGGAGCCAGCCTCGTTGAGCTCGTTGAGCGTGCCAGTGGCCTCCAGGTACTCCTGCACCCAGCGTTGGATCACAGTCGCGGTCTTCTCTACCTTCTCGAACTGACCGACCACCTGGCCGACGGGGTTGAAGGCGACGTCGACAGTCTGGTCGGGATACTTGTTCGTGGCGGACACCGCAAGCCCGGACACCATGAACTGCAGTGGCATCCCCAGCGGCTTCGGGTTGTCTGGGGCTTCCCACGCATCGGTCCAGTCATTGCGCAACATGCGGGCCGGCTTGCCAGTAAACGAGCGGCTTCGGACGGTGTCGCGGCTGCCTGCCTTCACATATGCGGCCTGCTGAACCGTAGTCGTCTGGGCCTCTTCGACCATCAGCCACTGCGAGCCCGTCCAGGCACCTTGGGCCCCGAGAGCCAGCGCCGCGGCAATCTGCTGGCCGCTGCCGATGCCGCCCGCAGCCAGTACCGGTATGGGCGCAATCTCCTTGACCACCTGGGGCCACAGCACGATGGAGCCCACCTCCCCGCAGTGCCCGCCACCCTCGCCGCCCTGCGCGATGACGATGTCGACACCTGCGTCGACATGCTTGCGCGCCTGGCTCGGCGACCCACACAGGGCGGCGACCGTGCGGCCTTCTGCATGAATGCGCTCGATCATGTCCGTGGGCGGGGTGCCGAGCGCATTGGCGATCAGCGTCATCTTCGGATGCTTGAGCGCAACCTCGACCTGGGGTGTGGCGGTGGCCTCAGTCCAACCGAGCAGCTTCAGCGTGCTCTCGTTGTCCTCGGCCGTGAGCGGGACGTCGTGGTCGGTGAGGATCTTGCGGGCGAAGTCGAGGTGCTGCTGGGGCACCATGTCGACCAGCATCTTCGACAATTCGTCTGCGGACAGGTCCGAATCCATGCCCTCGTATTTGGTCGGGATAACGATGTCCACGCCATAGGTGTGGTCGCCGATGTGCTCGTCGATCCAGTTCAGCTCAATCTCAAGTTGTTCGGGGGTGAACCCCACTGCACCTAACACCCCGAACCCGCCGGCCTTACTCACCGCAACAACTACGTCACGACAGTGCGTGAACGCGAAGATCGGGAATTCGATGCCGAGCTGGTCGCACAGGGAAGTATGCATAGTCCGCTCCTGGTTCGGCCGGTTGGCACGATGATCAAAACTGAAACGTGTTCTACTTTAGTGCACGCCGCCGGTAACCGCGAAGGCCCTTCCCTGTTGCGGCCATCTGCAACACCGGCCATCCCTGCTCAGCAGCCATTTTGGCCAGACCCCGGCGTGGGTTCACCGGCCGGGGAACACCCACCAGTTTCATCAGCGCGGCGTCCTCGTCACCATCAGCGTAGAAGTAGCTGCGCGTCAGATCGACGTCGTTCGCCACGCAGAACTGCTCGACAGCGGCGGCCTTCTGCCTACCCCAGATCACCGGCTTGGTGATCCAACCGGTGAGCCGGCCCGCGTGGTCAACGTCGAAGTGGTTGCACAATACGTGGCCGATATCCAGGTGCCGGGCGACCGGCTCGGCGTGGATCGTCAGCGCCGAGGAGCTGAGCACCACGGTGTGGCCGCGCCGCTGGTGGGCCGCCACGACCTCGCGCATGACGGGGAACACCCGCGACTGCACCCGTTCACCGAATATCCGTTCCCCGACCTCGTCGAGTTCCTCCAGGGACTCACCGCGCAGATAACCTGCGGCGCGCACCAAAAGCGGTTCGAAGTGCATGCGCCGCAAGCGATACCGCACCGAAGCCTCGACCACACCCAGCACCTCGCCAAGGCTTGATTGGCGGCGCCGCATACGGTCGCCGGCATGTGCAGTCGCGGTGAATCCGTCGACGAGCGTACCGTCGAGATCGAAGAAGGCGCCTACTTCCGGACCGGGTGGACTCGCCTCGATCTGCGCGATCGGATCGACCAGATCTAGGGGATCTGCGGCCTCCGTGGTCACGTTCTCGCTCCTCTTCCGACGCTGCGACGGATTGTCACGGGTGTCAACTCGCCATGCTACGGGCGTCGCCTGTGCTCCATACTTAAGTCTGCGCTCTCGACTTAAGTTCGTGGCCGGCCGAAGCAGGCAGTCACCTGAGTTTAGGTCTTACCAATTTTGCCTGCGAAGGCCCAAACTCTGGCCAGCTCGAGGCGGGCGTCCTCGATGAGTTGCCGCCGTGCGCGGCGGCGTCTTTTTCGGCTCGCGTCAGCGCCACCCCAACACCGATAGCGAGCAGTATGCGTGCGGCGAAGGACAATTGGAAAAGGTTCTAGTGAGACATTCGCGTTGCGGTAGCGTGACGCCCTATGGGACGCGTGGACGGAAAAGTGGCACTGATCAGTGGCGGTGCCAGGGGGATGGGCGCCGAAGATGCACGGGCGTTGGTCGCCGAAGGCGCCAAGGTCGTGATCGGGGACATACTCGACGATCAGGGCGAGGAACTGGCCGAGGAAATCAACTCCAGCACAACCGATTCCGCGCGTTACATCCATCTCGACGTCACCGAGGCCAGCCAGTGGGAGTCGGCCGTCGCCGCCGCGGTAAACGACTTCGGCAAGCTCGACGTCCTAGTCAACAACGCGGGCACGGTCGCACTGGGTCTTATCGGCCAGTTCGATATGGCGAAATGGCAGAAGTGCATAGACGTCAACCTCACCGGCACGTTCCTCGGTATGCAGGCTTCGGTCGATGCAATGAAGGCCGCAGGTGGCGGATCGATCATCAATGTCTCTTCGATCGAGGGTCTGCGCGGCGCAGTCATGGTGCACCCCTACGTGGCATCGAAGTGGGCAGTACGCGGCTTGACCAAATCCGCGGCACTTGAGTTGGGGGCGCACAACATCCGGGTGAACTCGGTGCACCCCGGCTTCATCCGAACCCCCATGACGAAGTACTTCCCGGACAATATGCTGCGGATCCCGTTGGGCCGCCCGGGGCAGCCCGACGAGGTCGCGTCATTCGTTGTTTTCTTGGCCAGTGACGAATCGCGCTACGCCACTGGCGCCGAGTTCGTCATGGACGGCGGCCTGATCATCGACGTGCCCCATAAGTAGTCGCTCCGCGGGTGTCCGTGCGTAGTGTCGTTTCCCGTGAGTGCACGCGTCGGAATCGTGGTGACGGGGACTGAAGTCCTCACCGGACGGGTCCAGGACCGCAACGGTCCCTGGCTTGCCGACCGGCTGCTGGAGTTGGGTGTGGACTTACGCCACACCCTGTTGTGCGGTGATCGCCCCGCCGATATCGAGGCGCAACTGCGCTTCCTTGCCGATCAAGACGTAGATCTGATCATCACCAGCGGCGGCCTCGGCCCGACCGCTGACGATATGACTGTCGAAGTCGTTGCCCGGTTCTGCGAACGGGAGCTGGTACTCGACGGTGCGCTCGAGGTCAGGATCGGCGAAATCGTCACCGGGCTGATGTCGAAGTTCCCTGGTGTTGATCTCACCGCCGTACGCGAGGCGAATCGCAAACAGGCCTTGGTGCCGGCCGGCGCCGTCATTCTCGACCCGGTGGGCACCGCACCCGGCGTCGTGATCGCGGACGCACCGACGCCGACCGTGGTCGTGCTGCCTGGCCCGCCGCGGGAACTGCAGCCGATGTGGCGCGCAGCCGTTGCCACCGAGGCGGTCCAGTCGGCGATCTCCGGCCGCACCCAATTCCGGCAACAGATGATCCGTTTGTTCGGCCTGCCCGAGTCCGCTCTGGCCGACACCCTGCGCCACGCCGAGCTCAGCGTCGAGGGTTTCGAACGGTTGGAGATCACGACGTGCCTGCGGCGTGGTGAGTTGGAGATCGTCACGCGATACGAGCCGCAGGACGCGGGGGCTTATTCACACCTGCTTACGGTGCTGCGCGATCGGCACGCAGACACGATATTCTCCGAGGATGGTGCTCTGGTCGATGATCAGATCGCGGGGCTTCTCGACGGCCGCACAATCGCCACGGCTGAGTCGTGTACAGCGGGACTGTTGGCCGCCAGATTAACCGAGCGACCCGGATCGTCGAGCTACGTTGCCGGTGGTGTGGTGAGCTATTCCAACGCAGCCAAGACAGCACTGCTGGGCGTCGATTCCGCTCTGATCGAACTGCACGGCGCGGTGTCTGAGCCGGTGGCAGACGCGATGGCACGAGGTGCGTTGCAGCGATTCGGCGCCGACACCGCGGTCGCGATCACCGGGATCGCAGGCCCTGGAGGCGGCACGGCAACCAAACCGGTAGGCACGGTCTGCTTTTCGGTGGCGCTAGCCGATGGCCCGGCACAAGCCCGGACGCTGACGCGGACGACGACTCTGCCCGGCAACCGGACAGATGTCCGCGAGCGCTCGACAACGGTGGCAATGCATTTGCTGCGTCGAACCTTGATCGGCGATCTGGCCAGCAGGCAGTAGCCGGCGTGAAGGTCACCAGAGACTGGCGAAGGATTGGCGGCGGACTGGGGGAGGATTGGCAGAGGATAAGGTGGCACCGACCCAGCCCCGATATTGAGGAATCATCGATGGTAGACACCGACGAGCGACAGATTGTCTCGGCGGCCGCCGAGGAAGCCGGATGGAACCACCGGATCGCCGATCGCAGTGACTACTTCGACAGGGGAGTGGTCCGAGTGCATATCGTCTGGCGCGGCGACACCGTGGTCACCGGCGGCTCGCTGTACCACAGCGACTTTCTGCAGACCTACAGCCGGGATCTGCCGACGGTGCAGGGCTGGCTGAAACGCTGATCAGATCTACCGAGCCATCCTTCACCGCTTGAGGTCGCACCTATTCCACAGGTCAATCATGGTCGCCATGATCGCCTCGGCCTGTCCCAGCCCGCCGAGGTGGCTTTCGCCATGCAGCGGGCGGAGCTCGGCTTCGGGAAGCATGGCGACCACGTGCTGGCCGTGTGCGTAGGGCACGATGTGATCCTGGTCGCCGTGCCACCAAAGGACGGGAACTTTGATCTCGTCGAGCCGAAACCCCCAGTCCCTGGCGAACACAACGACATCGGCGAACGGCGCCGCCAGCTGTTTGCGGCTGCCGTTGAGGAGGTCGTCGAGGAACATCGCTTTGAACTCGGGGCGGACCAGCAGGCGCCGGTCACCCTCAGGAGAAAACCTTGCATACAGATTCAGCGCCGGTTCGGCGACCGGCCTGATCAGCCGGATCAGTCCGGCGGCAACCATGCTGATCGGAGCCCCGACTTTTTCGAGCACGGGAGCCACCGGGATTCCGATGTTCCCCATCAAGCCACCGCCTATCCCGTCGCTTCCCCGCGTCGGTGCCACGCCGCCAAGCACTCCGATGGCAGCGACTCGGTCGGGCATGGCCGCAGCACATCCAAGGGTGTAGGGCCCCCCTCCAGAGAGTCCGATGATCGCCATCCTGTCGATGCCCAGGGTGTCGGCGATCGTCTGTAGATCCTCGGCGAAGGCGATCACCGTCGCGTACTCGTGGGGGGTCGAGGACCCGATGCCGGGGCGGTCCACACCAATCAAACGTATGCGGTTTTCCTCGGCGAACAGGCGCGCCTCGACTGGAATCTGGCGACGGGCACCAGGAGTGCCGTGCAGCCAGAAAATCGCCCGGCCCTGCGGATCGCCGAACTCGGCGAAACCGATTCGACGGTCGGCGCCAACGGCAACGTTGCCTTCAAGCTTGGGGCGGGCTATCTCGATCGGCATAGGCAAAGTGTTGCACGTGCCGGTGTTAATTCAGATTCACTCCCTGTCTGGTGGGGGCATCTTGTGGGTGACTTGGCGCGACGACGCAGGACAGTCCTTTCCTGAGCGAAATCCATCGCGATTGGGCTTCTCATAGCGGGTGTTTTAGCGTTCGCAGTCGGCGTCGGCGCCGCGGTGGCTACCACCCCTAGGGTGGCGTTAGCCAAGCCTGCCGACAGCAGTTCCTCTGGTTCGTCATCGGCTTCGAGTTCGTCTACACAATCGGCGGGGAGTTCGTCGCGTCGAGAATCGACACCAGCCGATTAGCTGAGGCGACCCCCGACTAAACCGAGGTTCCCGCTGCCGACCAAACCGAGGTTCCCACTGCCGCCGCGACGGCGGTACCCGCTGAGCTACCGGCCGCTCGGACACCGTCTGCA
>Ga0209991_10000097_pt1 | contig 37907 bp, 40 predicted proteins | sample ChitaG_FD_183167 | JGI IMG/M metagenome (GOLD analysis project Ga0209991, IMG submission 183167) | Deep subsurface microbial communities from South Pacific Ocean to uncover new lineages of life (NeLLi) - Chile_00310 metaG (SPAdes)... | ecosystem: Environmental > Aquatic > Marine > Oceanic >... | reverse complement strand
ACTATTCTTCCCGCATTTCTTTCCCACACTATTCCTATCCGCCAACCCAGATCTATATTTTCTTAAACCAAAAACGAATAACGATAAACCCTTTCTTGTCCTTACACTTGTTCCCCACACCTATACGCTATACGCTAATTTCGATTCCTTCCTTCAACTTCTCCACCACATAATCTATCTGCTCTTCCTTCAAATTATTAAAAAATGGAAGAGCAATTGTCCTTCCCGTCACATCCTCAGTAACCGGAAAATCACCTTCCTTATATCCAAACATCTTCCGATAAAATGGTTGCAAATGAATGGGTGTAAAATAAGGCTTGCATTGAACTCCTTCTTCATTCAGATACTTAATTACCTTGTTTCTATCTATCCCTCTTTCCAACCTGACAACATAAACAAACCAACTCATTCTGCTTACATAAGGAGCAATAAAAGGAACTTGCACTTCCTCCACTTCCGCCAACTTTTCCCCATACACCCCTGCAACCTTTGCTCTCTTATCTAAAATCTCCTCAATCCTCTCCATCTGAGAACATCCCAAAGCAGAACTTAGCTCATCCATTCGATAGTTATATCCCAATCTTTCATGATCCAACCATTCTCCACTCTCTCCTCTGCCTTGACTCCGCATGCTTCTCGCCAGCCTGGCCAACTCTTCATCATCAGTCACTAGAACTCCACCTTCCCCGGTAGTGATTTGTTTATTGGGATAAAAAGCAAATACACCCGCTTCGCCAAAAGATCCGCATTTTCTTCCCTTATATTCAGAACCTAAAGCCTCTGCTGAATCTTCAATCAAAAGCAAATTATATCTTCTGGCAATTTCCGTAAAGCGATTCCAATCAGCCGGCTGCCCAAATGCATCAACCACAATCATCGCTTTCACTTTATCTAATTCTTCCTGGCTCATCTTTCCTAATTGCTCATCTGTCTTATCCGGATCCAAATTCAATGTTTGCTCGTCAATATCTACAAACAAAGGCCTACCCCTCTCAAATAAGATACAATTACTGGAGGCAATAAAACTAAAAGGAGTAGTAATGACCACATCTCCTTCTCTAATACCTAGCCCTTTTATTATTAAATGCAAGGCACTGGTTCCGCTGTTTACCGCCACTGTATATTTTGTCCCCGTAAAACTTCCCATCTTCTTCTCAAACTCCACCACTTTGGGCCCGATACTCAAATATCTGGTCCTCATAACACCCACTACAGCATCAATATCTTTTTCCACAATATCCGGACTGGATAATGCTACTTTTCTCATAATATTTAACTCCTTGTACGCCATTCGTCAAAAAAACAAATAGTTATTTTTTACTTTTATAAACAAGTTATAAAAAGTCATCCCTCTTTTTTCCCGATTTTAAATACTCGAAATATTTTTTATTTTTTATTGGTTAAATCTATAAATTGGAAAATACTTTATTTCTTTTAAATCAATAGGATTAATAAGTAAATTATTATTTAATAAATATTTTTTAAAACTTTTTTCAAATATTTTATATTTTTTAATATCATAAATTTTCCTTCCCACAAAAAAATCCTTTACACCGTTTTTAGAAAATGAATGTTTATATTCAAAAATTCCATCCTCGGGGTGATACCCACCTCCTATTAAGTAATATTTTATATTTTTTTCTTTTGCCCATAGTATAAGTTTATGCTTAAGTAGATTGTTAGGTCTAAGTGGAAAGTATTCCGATAAAGAACCTCCAAGAAAGGAATATATAATATCTTTATCATAAATTGCTAATTCTACTGAAACTATTTTGTTATTTACTTTAGAAGCAAATAAAACATAATTATTATTAAAATTTGTACGAATAAATTCAAAAAATTTTTTCGGGAAAAAATAATATTTGTTGGCGTTGTTTTTCTTCATAGTTCCATGGTAAATTTCTAAAAATTCATCAAGAAATTCAAATTTTGCATCTACTGCTACTTCTATATAATTTCTCAAGGCTTTTTTGATATTCTTGCGATTATTTCTTTTATAATTTTCCCAAAGTTCTTCTTCGGCTACCGATAGATCTACATAAATTATAGAATTCATTTTTTCTATCTCTAATCTACCAATAAAATTTGCATGATTTTCCATTAGAGGGTGAAATCGAATAAATTCTGATACAATTTTATTTTTTTTACAAAATAATGAAAACTCCTTTATAAATCCTTCTAAAAGTAAATCTATGCCACTTTCATTGTAAGGTTTTACTAGAGGACCTCCGTAACCATAAGGACTTGTTATATCATAAAATATTTCATCAATTTTCATTTGTTGAAAAAATTCGAGGTCATTTATTTTTCTAATAAGAAAGGGATATAAAACTAGTCCGTAATTACATTTATAAAAGAAAAGTTTAGCTTCCCCATCTCCATTTAATTCCCACAACCTAAAATATTCTGGGGAAAATAAAACGCTACTTATACTATTCTCATTTAATAAATCTTTCCAATATTTATTTGATGTATAATCTAATATTTCATACATATGTACAAATCCCATTAAAGCACGCTATATTTCAAATTCTTTCTTTAAATATTTTAGCAAGTAAAAATACATCTCGATATGTTCCATCTATCCATGATTCCTGCTTTAAAATTCCCTCCTGCTTAAAATCATTTTTTAGAAAAAATTTAATCGATTGTTTATTTTCTTTTACTACTTTAGCAAAAAACTTCGTTATACCAAGCTCTTTAAAACCTATATTAACAGTTTCTTTTAACAACCAAGAACCTAAACCTTTAGAAAAATATTTTGGAGAAGCTAAAAAAATATAGACCTCAACTATTTTATTTAATTGATTTATATGGGTTAATCCAGAAAAAGCAAAAATATGATCGTCAAATATGCCTACATAGTCCCTTCTACTATTATCAATTACTACAGATTCTAACCATTTTTGCGTTCTAATTCTAGATACATTTGGTAAAACTAACCATTTATTTATATCAGGATTAATTATCGCTTTATATCTTGCTTCTAAATCTTCTCTCTCTATCAATCTAATTGTTTTCATTTATTTAACAGCTACCTCCTATGGGGTTATTTTCAATTTATAAATAATTATAAATTTAATATCTTATAATATTATTTCGATATCTTATTAAAATTGGAATTATTATACAATCCTTCTCCTTTTGCTACTATAAATAATGTTTTAAACAATATCTTTATATCTAACCAAAATGACCAATGTTCTATATACCATATGTCTAACATTATTCGTTCTGGCCAAGATAAAAAATTTCTACCATTAACTAAAGCCCAACCAGTGATTCCCGGTTTAACTAATAGTCTTTTTCTTTGAAAATCATTATATCCTTTTACTTGACATAAAATAGTAGGTCGAGGTCCAACAAGAGACATATCACCCATAATAACATTTTTCAACTGTGGCAACTCATCAATTCCTGTTCTTCGTAAAACCTTACCAATACGTGTAATATAAGAATTTTTCTTATCTATTGGATTATTTCCTGTCATTTTTTCTGATTCCAAAACCATCGTCCTCAACTTATAAGTTTTAAATATTTTCCCACCTTTTCCTACTCTCTCCTGAATAAAAAATACAGGTCCTTTAGAATCCAGCTTAATAAATATGCCAATTATAGCAAATATAGGCAATAATATAATCAATGCTATCCCGCTTGCCAATATATCAAATATTCGTTTTAAAATATTTGTAAAATTTTTTTTTATTTTTAAAGCCTCCTCAATTAATGATTCAACGAGTAGGAGGTAGATAATTAATTTACCTAGCGTTTCCTCATACTACCTTACATACGGTGCGGTATACGGTGGTTCACAAAGTGTTGCGAATTTCTCCTCGGGATTTATCTTTCTTTTATGTCGGATATATACTCAAGCTCTTTTTAATTAGTCGGCAACTATATCGCTTTCTTTTCAAAGTAGCACCAAAGATTCCACCCCACGATGTACACCCTTGCTTTGTTAAATAGACTTTATTGAAAAAGTATTAAGTTTATTTAATGTTAGTTATTTAACAGGACTTGCTGTTTAGCTAATGGTTGCTATTGCTAACCCTATAGCAGACTTCTCTGCTAAGTTATTATTCTTGCCAGGCGCACCATTCATCCACGGGTAAACCTATAATATTTTGCAGTTTGAGTTAATGATTTAATTATCAATTAATTAATAATATTATTGTCTATATTCGTCTTGCTTATCAATTAATTCATATATTTTTTTATAGGAATTCCTCCTATTAAAATATCTTTCTGCTAATTTTCTTGCATTTTCTCCGAGTTGTAATCTTTTATTTCGATCATTATATAATACTTTAATGTATTTTTCTAATTCTTCACAGTTCCCAGGCATATAATTAAACCCCAATTCGTAGTCAACAACCATTTCCATGAACTCATTATTTCTACTACTGTTTAATATCGGTAAACCAGCAGCTAAATAATCACCAATTTTATTTGTGATGCTTTGTTTTGCTTTTTTATTTATAGCATTTGCAGCGATATCTGATTTTACTAAATATGAAACCATCTCATCATACATAATATATCCCATAAAAACAATTTTAGCTTTCAAATCTTTAGCATACTTTTTTAATGTTTGTTCAAAAGGTCCTTTGCCAATGACCATAAGTTTAATATTGTTAAAACCAGCTTTGTTTAATTTTCCAATCACTTTTATGTATGTTTTTAAATCGTAACTATAACCTAGAGTCCCGATATAAGTAATCCAAAATTCTTTTTTTGGCTTTTCTATATCAAAAGCATTTTTACATTTGTCAAAATATTCCAAATCAGTGCCTATATAAACGGTTAAATATTTTTTTGAATTTTTATTTGCTTTTTTTGCTCTATCTACATAAGTTTTCGAAACTCCTATGGTATAATCAGCCATGCTGTATATTCTATTTGCAAATAATGTAAATGGATAAATTAGGAAATCTATTAATTTTTCTGGTAAATTAATTGCACATTTTATCGATTCAGGCCATATATCCTGAACATCTAAAATAAAATAAATATTATTTAGTTTTGCATATCTCCCAGCTACAAAGGCTGCTCCCATAGTTGGATATGCGCAATATATTATATCAGGTTTATTTTTTAAATATTTAAGATATTTCTTAAGATTTTGACTAAAATTTATATGACTTTTTACTCTATCTAATCCAATATTTTCCTTATATCCTGTTTCTTTTAGAAGTATAATTTTATAATTTATATCAATGCCTAATATCCGATTATTATTTCTAAATTTTTTATTTATATGACTAAAATTACTAGTAATTAAAGTGATTTTATGACCTCGTCCAGTTAAACCCTCTGCGATATATCGAAATCTATTGAAGCCTTCTTCCCCTGGTAAAGTAGTAAAGGGGGCTATTATTAGAATATCTTTCACAATTTTATCTCCAACTATATTTTATATATTAAAAAATCTAATCTTTTAGTTTTTACTATATAATTCTTTTTTTCTTCAATTCACTATTAATATATTTAAAATTCCTTTCACAATTGCTTTTTTTAACTTCATTAAATTTTTTATTTACTTCTTCTCTTTCTTTTTTATAATAATTTATATTTAATGATAATTTGTAAATCTCTTTTAATAATTCATCTTGCGTTTTAGGTTTTGGACCAGGGCTAAATTCGTTATAACAAAAATTTAGCCCTCTTTTGGATATATATTCTTCTAAATCATAAGGTAAAAATATAATTGGTCGCTGAATCAATAAATAATCTATATATATTCCTGAATAATCTGTAATTAATAAATCAAATATATTCAAAATCTCCATGATATCTTTAATTTTATCATTATTCATAAATTTAATTCTTTTTGATTTTGATAATGTATTTTTTATATAACTTGATTTATGACTTCGAATGAAAATTACTATTTTTTGTTCCTCTAAAAAATCATTTAATTTATTGATATTAAAATCTTTAAATGGAAATAATGTCACCCCTTTATCATCCCTAAAGGTGGGAGCATATAAAATTACTTTTTTATAATAAGGTAGATATTTGTACATTGATTTTAAAATATTTTCTCTGTCATTTTTTATCCATAATAAATCATTTCTCGGTTGGCCTAATATTTTTATTTTTTTTTCTTCTACTCCAAAACTTTTTGCCATAATTGGAATAAATATTCGAGAAGTAGTTATTATTGCTGTATACTTTTTTGAAAATATTTGATTAAAATATATTTTTGTAAATTTAGAAATATTTTTCTGTAGTAATGCGATTTTTTTAAGGGGCACTCCGTGCCATAGATTCAAAACAACTCGTCTTCTATCTGCTCCTAAAAAGTATACAGGTAACCCTGCTGAAGTAACCCAACATCCTGCGTTTAACACTTCTAATATTCCTTTAAAACTTTTTGTTTCTATAAAAAAGTCTCCAATCTTATTCCGAAGTTTTTTTCTTTTTTTATCATCATTTATCACATATTTGCATTTATAATCTCTATGATTTTTTAAAATATATTCAAATAAGTATTTTGAATTGTAATCATAATCTGTATTATTAGATGATGAAAAAATTATTACATGGTAATTTAATTTTCGAAATTTATTTATAATTAATAGTACTAGACTTTTTAATAAATATAATATTTTTCTGTACATAAAAAATCCTTATTTTTGTTCGTTTATGCTACACAAATATTTTAAAGATTATATAATTTTTTTATTTTTCTTCTTATTGATAATATTTTTCTCCAAACATAAAACGAAGATAGAGCAGAAAAAACTCGTCTAGATATCCTTGGTTTCTCTAATCCATTATCTGTCAAAACCCAATCAGCTTCCCTTAAAGTCAACATATCAGAATAATTACTAGTTAATTTAATATTTTCTTTATCTTCTAACCTTGTAATTTTTCCCCTTCCCCCGTATAAATAATTCAAATAATCATGATTCTGATGAATAACTGTTATCACTTTAGTTGCATCAATTATCGGAATTTTTAAAGTACGGGTATAGTAAAGCAACCAGGTGTCCCAACCCAAGCGCCCAACCGCAAATTGGGGAAGATTGTATTGCAAATTAACAGGAAAAACAAAATAATCGATACCAGAAAAAGTACGTAATTCCCCTTCTTTGATTACGCGCTCATACAATTTACTTTCCCAATAAATATCGATAAAATCAATTTTCTCTTTTATATCAAAATTCCATCGTCGACCACACATTAAAAAGGAATCTTTATTAATTTTTTGAATCCCAGAAATAAAATCTGATAGTAAAATAATATCAGCATTAATATAAGTTAAAATAGGGGTTTTAGCTAATTTTTGAGCCAAATCAAATGCTGAACTTAGTAATGGTGTCCCATATTTATTCTTTTTGATCTCTTTAATATGTAAAATATCAAATTCTTTTGCTACTTCGGCTAATCCAATCTCATCACCAAATAAAATAACGGTACATTTAGGTGACAGCGCTAACCAGCTTTGTATCGCATTCCTTTGAATGATATCTATATGGCCTTTAAATGGTTTAGGGATACTAAAAATAGTAACCATATTTAAATATACTCCATCCCAATATTTTTTATTAAATCAAATTTATTTTAATAGTATTAGCTATTTTCATTAATATTTATCACTACTCAACTACTCTTAACACTTCTTTAAAATTCATTTTTTAAATTATTTTTTACTCTTATAATTCCATAAAAATAAAGTCATAATTGCAGCAAAAATTGCACCACAAATCCAAAAATAAAAACCAGCATTCCACCCTAACTTTTCTACTAAATAACCTGTTCCCACTCCAGTTAAACCTGCTCCTAAATATCCCATTGCATCTATAAAACCAGTTACCGAGGACGCAGCTTTACGGGTGCCTAAATCTGCAGGTAAGGCAGCCACTAACAATATATGAGGGCCAAAAGTAAAAAATCCTATAAATAATAAAATAACAAGACTTAATACCCAATTATCACTAGGGCATACTTTAAAAAAATAACAAAAGATGGCCAATAAAATCAACATTATAAATGCAATTGGAGCCCGACGGCTTTTAAATACTTTATCGGACATCCAACCAGCAAATACTGCACCTAACCCCCCAGCAAGAGGGAAAGCAATAGCCTTATAGGCAGCTAAAGAAATTGTAGCACCTTGTTCTTCAAACATAAATGTAGGAGCCCAGGACATAAAACCATAGCGCACAATATTTAACCCAAATAAGGCTAATCCAGCAAACCAAATATAAGGATTTAAAAGTGTAATTTTAAGAGTATTACTAAAACCTATATGGTTATCTTTACGAATGTTTCTGTTTTCAAAGCCTTTTTCTTGTTCCTCTAAAGTTGGCAGACCTACTTCTTCTGGAGCATTTCGTGCACGAATATACCAATGTATAGCAATTAATATACAAAATATAGAAGGAAACCAAAAGACATAACGCCAATTAAAATATTTTATAATAGTACCAGCTAAAAACCAGGAAAAAGCACCCCCAATGATATAACACGTACCAAGAAGTCCTGAAATTCGTCCTCTTATTTTAACTGGAAACCAATTTGCCATCGCTTTAACAGTTGGACCCCATCCCATTGATTGAAAATATCCATTTAAACCCCATATTATTACCATAATAATTAATATACCAGCATTGAAACCGAAAACAACATTTAATATCGCGGATGATAATAAACCCAATGTAATTATTTTTCTTGAATTTAATTTATCTCCAAGCTGACCATTTATAAATTGACCTATAGCGTATAATAGAAATAAACTACTTAATACTATTCCCATTTCTGTTTTTGTTAAACCGTATTCTTCCATTATTTTAGGCATAGCAATGGAAATATTTACCCGACAAAGATAAAAAGAGGCATAAGTAATCCACATAAGCCAAAACATTTTCTTCTGCCAATTAGCTATTGTTTTAGATACTGATGTGTTAGCTTTTTCTTTCATTCTTTAAGTACCTTTTTTATTTTTATATTTAATTCTAACTGTTATTTTTTATTATATTTTTTATTTCTGTTGATGATTGAGAAGGATAGTATGGTATCACGATAACTTTACCATTAATGCTTTTCATATACTCCCTTTCCTTTTCAATTTCTTCTTCATTGTGACTTGTACTTTCCATTAAAATATCAGGTTTAATTTTCATAACATTTGGCAGGGGGGAATATGTCTCTTGGGCAACTGCAACATCTACATACTTTATTGCACTTGCTAATTCAATTCTTTCTTCAAAAGGCATTGTAGGTTTTGATTTCTTTTCCATAACTGCCTTATCGGTTAGGACTCCTACAATTAATTTTCCATCTTCACCTGCTATTGCTTTGGCATTTTTCATCATCAATAAATGCCCTTTATGAACAATATCTAATACATAATATGAATAAACTATTTTCATTTCCATCCTCCTCTTATTAAAAAAACCTAAATTAAATTATACTAATTTTAGTTATTATCTTTATACCACTCAATCGTTCTCTTTAAGCCTTCTTCAAAATCCATCTTAGCCTTAAAACCGAATTCCTGTTTTGCCCGGCTGGTATCTAATTTCCTTCTGGTCTGTCCATACGGTTTTGTGGTATCCCATTTTATTTTTCCTTTAAATACCACAAACTTGGCAATCATCTTGGCCAAATAATTAATAATGGATATTTCTAAATCAGAACTTAAATTTACTGGTTTACTCTTATTATACTTTCCCGCTGGCAGTAATACACCCTCTGCTGCATTTTTCAAAGAGCATATATATTTAAATTTGCTACTTAGATTAAACTTGTTATATTAAAGCTCTATTTTTAGGGAATAATTATACTATGAATATATGTCTATATTTAAATACCGTTTAAGCTTAATATTGTTATAATTTTGTCATATTTTGCTTTCCAATTGCATCTAACTTAATAATATATAATTGTAAAGCTATAATATAAAAGAAATAGTATGATCTTAATGCAGAAATATATGTTGTAGATATAATCAATGGTCCACCATTTATAGCCCAAACAATAAAAGTAGTTATTCCTAAGCTTAGCATTAAACTAATTTTTTTCAATTGATAATTATTAGATAATTTTCTGAATTTAAAACATGCCCTATAAAACAAAATAATAATTCCAATGAATATTAACCAAGTTAAAATTCCTCTTTCTACTAAAATATTAATAAACATGTTATGTGCACTTGTGAATTCAGTTGGACTAATAAAGGGATGATTACCTATACCTACGCCAAATAATAAATTTTTTTTAATAACTGTAAAAGCATTTTCCCAAATTTGCCACCTGCCACTTTCAATGGTGTGCGTTACAAATTGATCAATTTTAAAAATATCACTTCCAGCAAATCTATTAATAATCATCTCTGTGATATTACTAAAAAAAATAAATAGCAAAACAAGGATTAAAATAATGATAATATAATAATATCTTTTATTATTACTACGGTCAAAAAGAAGTATAAGTATCAACGCAATGAAAAAAGTAAAATAACCCCATCGAGATAATGCTACTATAATCCAGCATATGCTTAATATTCTAAATGCTGATAATAGTAATTTATTTATAAATTTATTATTGCTTACAATCTTATTAACAAATATTAAAGGTAATATAAAAGAAATCATTCCAATTGTTGAATTAGAACCAGCTGCTCTTAGATCAAACAAAGTTGCTGCTTTATTAATTATATACTGATATCTGAACCTTATAGAAAATCCATACAATAATGCTACGATTCCAGAAGAAATTAATGATAATAACAGAAAGTTAAATGTTTTATAATTGACCTTGATTTTACTTGAAATAATATAAAATACAAATGCTGGACCTAATACTCCCACAATAAAGAGTAGAAAACTTCTGTAAATATTTATTGAAAAAAGTGTCGAAAATAAATTCGCAATAACCCATAAAAGTATTAAATAATTAAAATCTTTTAATATCTTTTTATGCCTAGTTTTAATATATATTGCATTTTTTGATAAAAATAAAATACTCAAAATAAACACAAAAAATAATTCTAGAGATATATCAAAAATATCAAAATATAAACGTCCATTGTCAGGAAATATCGCTTGAAATGAAGGCGCCATAGCTAAAAATATAATCAAAAAACAAACAATCAATTCATTGCCTATAAATAATTCTAAAACTAAAAAACAAGATAATATAACAATCGTAGTAAATATGACAATATCAACAAATCTACTCAAACAATAAGATGTATAAATCGAAAAAACAATAATGCTAATAGTTAAAACCAATACAATAATAATAAATTTTATATTATTTGCGTTATTTAAATAATAATCATCATGTTTTTTCAATAAAAACTAGCTCCTTAGAAACATTCTAATTAAACATAAAGATTTGATTTTTAGAAATTAAAAAAATTATTACCTTGCATACTTACTGTCAACGTTTTACTAAAATATATTTCAATATAAATCATAATCACGCCTATTTATTAACCCAAAAGGGAGACTACCACTAATTTGCCTATGTATATAGCTAACTTATTTAATAAAATATCCTATCAAATTTTAAATGGTAAGTAAAAATTATTTTTATTAACATAGATAATATTATTCTTTATACCACTCAATTGTCCTCCTCAGTCCTTCCTCAAAATCCATCTTAGCTTTAAAGCCAAATTCCCGCTCAGCACGGCTAGTATCTAATTTCCTTCGAGGCTGGCCATCTGGTTTAATCTTATCCCATATAATCTTCCCTTTAAAACCTACCAGCTTAGCAATTAATTCTGCTAAGTCTTTGATAGATATTTCTAAATTAGTGCCTAGATTTACCGGATCACTCTTATTGTATCTTTCAGCAGCCAATAATATACCTTCTGCTGCATCTTCCACATATAAAAATCCCCGGGTGGGTTTGCCGGTTCCCCAGCAAACTACTTCATCTTTTCCCTCTCTTATTGCTTCCACAAACTTCTTAATTAAAGCCGGAATTACATGAGAACTCTTAGGATTAAAATTATCTCCTGGTCCATACAAATTTAGAGGCAACAAAAAGATAGAATTAAAACCATATTGGGCCCTATAAGATTGAGACTGAACCAACATCATCTTCTTAGCTAATCCATAAGGGGCATTGGTCTCCTCAGGATAGCCCTTCCATAAATCCTCTTCCTTAAAGGGAACTGGAGTAAATTTAGGATAGGCACAGATGGTTCCAATAGCTACAAACTTACCCACTTTATACTGACGGGCATATTCCATCAGCATTGCTCCCATTATCAAATTATCATAGAAAAATTTACCCGGATTTTCTCGGTTTGCTCCAATTCCTCCTACTACCGCTGCAAGATGAATTACTATATCAGCAGGATAATCCTGATATAATCTGATAACATTTTTCTCTTTAGTCAAATCATAATCTTCAACCAGAGGAACAAAAATATTCTTACACTCCCGCTTCTTTAATTTCTCTACCACATAAGAACCTAAAAATCCTGCCCCACCAGTAACAATAAGTTTCTTATCTTCCCAAAAACTCATCCTCTTCCTCCATCTTCTCCCTACCCTGTGAAATTACATTTAATATTCAATAAGGCACATATCTTTAACCTCGCTCTTTTTACCCCACCGTCAAATGATTCTTTGTCCAACCAATACCCTTCTGTTTTAAAATCTTCTTCCCTTCTCCCGGTGATTCCAATCCGATTAATTCCATATCACTATCCACCATTATCTTGACCAGCTCTTTAAAGGTTATCCTTGGACTCCAGCCCAGCTCTTTCCTGGCCTTAGAAGAATCAGCCAGCAATAACTCTACTTCCGTAGGCCTAAAGTATCTTGAATCTATCTTTACGTATTCCTTCCAATTTAATCCTACATAATTAAAGACTTCTTCTAAAAATTCTTTAACCGAATGAGTCTCCCCTGTGCCGATAACATAATCACAAGGTTTATCCTGTTGTAACATCAACCACATCGGCTCTACATAATCAGGGGCATAACCCCAGTCTCTCTTGGCCTCTAAATTACCCAGATATAGTTTCTTGTCTTTTTCGGCTATAATCCGAGCTATCCCTCGGGTAATCTTTCGAGTTACAAAAGTCTCCCCCCTTCTGGGGCTCTCATGGTTGAAGAGTATCCCATTACAGGCAAAGATATTATATCCTTCCTGATAATTACGAACCATCCAGTAGGCATAGATTTTAGCTGCCGCATAAGGGCTTCTCGCTCTAAAGGGGGTATCTTCATTTTGGGGAGCAGGGGCATCACCAAACATCTCACTACTGGAAGCCTGATAATATTTGGTCTTTATCCCGCTTCTTCTTACCGCCTCTAATATTCGAGTAGTTCCTAAGCCGGTAATATCCCCCGTATATTCCGGTATATCAAAACTGACCCGAACATGACTCTGTGCCCCTAAATGATAGATTTCATCAGGTTTAATATTATAAATAAGATTGGTAAGCTGTCCCGAATCGCTTAAATCCCCATAATGAAGACGCAGCCTTACTCCTCTCATATGAGGGTCTTTATAGATATGGTCTATTCTGCTGGTATTAAAAGTACTGGCTCGTCTTATGATACCGTGGACTTCGTATCCTTTGAAAAGTAGAAACTCAGCAAGGTAAGAGCCATCCTGACCGGTGATGCCGGTGATGAGAGCTTTTTTCATTGATTATTGCCTCCTATCAATTAAAAATATATTAGCAACTCATATTTTTATTCAAAATAATTTATTAGTGAATGATTCTCTTAAGAATAAATACTATTACTTAAAATTTACCACACTTCTTATTTTATTCTTTCTAAAGCTTCATCAATAATCTTTTCCCATTGTTTGGCATACTCTTTCATTGTTACATCTTTCATTCTGCTATAACCTTTTTTAATTAATTCTTGTCTGAGTTTTTTATCCGTCCATATTTTGTAAATTTTTACTGCTATATCTTCTACTTTAAAAGGGTTAAACAAAAGTCCAGCACCATTAATATGTTTAGGCATCGAAAACAAATCTGAACATATTACCGGAGTGCCTAAAAGCATAGCTTCAAGTGGTGGAATATTTGTTGGACCAAATAAAGATGGATATACTAGAGCAACAGCTTTTTTGTATAACGCAACTATTTCTTCATCGGAAACATAACCCAGACATATAATTTGATTAGAAATATCGCTTTTTTTAATAAAATTCATAATTTTCTTGTAACTTTCTTTTGGAGAACCTACTAATACTATATAAATTTTAACATTATAGAAATCTTTTAAAAATTTTAATGATTTCACTAATCTTATATGATTTTTATGATACCAAAATTGTGCTGGATAAAAAAGGAATCTTTCCGGGAGATTATATTTTTTTAATATACTTTCCGAAATCTCTAAACTCATATTTTTATATTTATAAATATATCCTGCTGGCATAATAGAAACAATTCTTATTTTTTCTTTTGGAATTCCAAAAAATTTATCTAAATCTTCTCCTCCTTGCTGAGAATCAACAATTGTAAATATAGAATGTTTTGAAGTGTTTTTGTAAACAATATTCCTTTTTATTCTTTCTTTCAAAGGATATTCTGGAAAAGATGGATAATATTTATGCATTATATCTGGTATAGAAACTATATAAGGAATTTTATTATTGTAACCAAGCAAAGAAGCATATGGCGCAATTAAAAGCTTTATTTGATGTTTTTTTATTTTAGAAACTACTTCTTTATTTTGAACATTGAAAAAATCATTACAAATTACCAAATTAAATATAATTTTAATCTTACTAATCTTATTTTTAAAAGAAGATTTTTTGTTAGGTATAAAAACGTAATATGCGCTATTAGTATTTGTATATGTCAACCAGTTAAAACTTTCAAAACCATGCGTAACTATTTTATAATTATATTTATTTGAATATTTTATTAAACTGTCTGCTATACTCAGCCCGTATTGAAATATGCCTGCACCCTTTTCAGAAATTAAAATTCCAATATTTTCCATATCATCCAGTTCTCCTTTGTGCAAATTTTTGTCTACCCACAAAACTTCGAAAACAATTTAACTCTTAAATTATTTCTATTTAAATCCTATATAGATGGAAATTAACATATTTATTTCAATTTTTTTGTATCTGTATTCCAAGTATCCGGCTTTGCATTAACTAAAACTAGTTTTGCACCACAATATACAATTACAAATGTAGTTGCAAACCCATATTTAAAATTGTAATATTTTCAAAATATTCTCGGACTCTTCTGCATGTTTCCCTTTTAAGAAAATTCAATATGTCTTAACACAATCGGCGACATATTCTAGTTTTTTCTTTCCTATAAATGAATAACATATTGGTTTCATTCTTCTCAATCCCTCCTCTTTGCTTTAGCTATTATACATATATTCCAAATATTTTCATTGACCTTGCCATTCAAATTTAAAAATGGACAAATGTTTATCACCTCAAAACCAGATTCTTCTAAATAATAAATTATTTCTTGAGGAAAATAATATCTCATCATATGCTTTTCATTAATTTCTTGGTAAGTATTTTCTTTTTTATTTAAAATAAGTAACTTATAATTTACTTCGCAAATATGTTCAAAAGCGATTAGATTCGGAATTGCATATCTTATAATTTTTACTTCATCATTTTCTACTTTTTTAATTCTTTGTTCTGGAAGAATTCTCATTACACTTAATCCGTTCCATACATCAAAAATAAAAATACCATTCGGTTTTAAATGTTTCCGTATATTAACTAAAGTTTTTATGATATCTCTATTCTTTATAATGTAACCCATTACCGCAAACATGGCAAGACAGCAATCGAATTTCTCATCAATCTTTACAGCCCTGATATCTCCTTTTATAAATCTAGCAGAACACTTTTCACTGGCAATTTCTAACATCTCAGCAGATATATCTACTCCCGTTACTTTGTATCCTCTACTTAACAATATTTTTGTATAATTTCCAGTACCGCATCCAAGCTCAAGGATATTTTTTGCTTTCTTATTAATTTCAAATATCTCCTCGATAAAATTACATTCTCCGTTATAATTTTTATCTTGATAAATAAAATCATAATATTTGGCATATTTTTTAAAACTCAAGTTTGGTTTCATTCTATCATCCTCCTATCTTTATCTCTTCGAAAATAATGACCTGGTTCAACTTCGAGTATATCCGTCTCCTCAATCTTGTTAAATCCATACTCACCCTCAACAAAAAGTATTTTATCACCTGTAGTCAATTCAATTGATTTAAATTTATAGCCTTCTTTATTATATAAATTTAATAAACATTCCAGGTATCAAGACCGAGGGATTTACCCGTCATCCACTCCCTCGCGTCCAGTATAAAAAAACCACACCCTTCGCACAAACCTAAAATTTCCAGAATAAATAGGTAGCACACTCTGTGTGCCTCTTCTAAAATATCTCCACCTTTCCGGTAGGTCTATCTTGTATGAACACCTGATAATGCACATCAACCCTATTCTCATTTTCATTAAATACTTGATAGCACATCTCATGAAATAACGAAATAGCACATCGCATTTTCCACCGCTGCTATAATCACACACATTGCCTTGCTCAAAGGAGAGCCTCTTAGAAATATTTTGTGGTGAATTATCTTTTCGCAACATAGCCCTTAAAAATATTTTCCCCAAATTTCAGATATTTCTCCAATAATTTATAAGTTTCCGGGCAACATTTTCATGAAGAACCGGTATTTGAGGCTTGAACGCGATTAATATCAAAAGGCATATGCCATCAATACGCTATGCACAAAAATGAAAAAGAACAAGAACAGGATTTATTGATATCTTTTTTTTATTTCCTTTATTTTACTGCATATAAATCCAATTTGTTCATCTGTTAGATCAATACCTGATGGTAAATAAAAACCTTTCTGAGACAATTCAATAGAAACCGGAAAATCTTTCTTGTCGTAGTTATATTGTGAAAAGCAAGGTTGTGAATGAAGCGGGGTGAAAAAAAATCGTGAATCGATGCCTTCGGTAAATAGCTCGGATTTAAGCAGGTCTCTAGACATTCCAAAGTCTTTCTCTACTATTATGCCGTACATCCAATATATGTTTCTAACATATGGTTTTTCAGACGGCAATGTAATCCCTTCAATTCCCGCTAAGCATGAACTATATGTTCGAGCTATTCTTCTTTTCTTTTCTATTATTACATCAATTCTTTCTAATTGTGCCAAACCGATTGCAGCTTGTAAATTTGTCATTCTAAAATTATATCCGATCTCTTTATGAACATACCGCCTCTCTTTATCAAATGCAAGACTATGCAACCATCGAGCCCTTTCAGCAATCATCTCGTTATTTGTTATGAGCATACCGCCTTCCCCGGTTGTAATCACCTTATTTGCATAGAAACTGAAAGCCGCAACATCTCCGAAACTACCGACCTTTCTTCCCTTATAAACTGCACCGTGTGCTTCTGCACAGTCTTCAATTACCTTTAAACTATATTTGCCAGAAAGTGCTAGGACTTCATCCATCTCGCAGGGATGACCAAAGATATGCACGATCATTATTGCTTTCGTCTTATCTGATATTTTTTCTTCAATTTTATTTACATCAATGTTCCAAGTCTCTCTCTCGGAATCAACAAAAACAGGTTTTGCTCCGCAATAGGACACTGCAAAACCGCAGGATGCCATTGTAAAATCCGGAACAATAACCTCATCCCCTTTTCCTATCTTTAGTGCGCGAAGTGCTAAATGAAGGGCGGATGTACCGTTTGTGACACCTATGCCATATTTAGCCCCACAAAATTTGGGAAATTCTCTTTCAAATATTTTGTTGAATTTACCGTCATGAGAAATCCAATTTTCCTTCAAGCAGTCGTTAACATATTCGCTTTCTTTTTCTCCAATAACGGGTCTAAATACTGGTATCATGGTTGATCCTTATTGTGTCTTCTTCATATCCGCTTCCACTTCTCGATTCTGTATTGAGATCCAGAAATTTTGAATCTTCCAATGCGATTAATGTATGAACCAATCCATCAGGGATATACACAAAATCGTCTTTTTTTAAAATGTATTTTCTCACGCTTCCTTCCCCCTCCTTAATATTTCTTACTCTCAACTCCAAGTTACCCTCTAATATGTAATTGTACTGATCAGCCTTTTTGTGGTAATGATTCCCCCTTACGGCACCTTTTTTGGCTGTTATAAGTCCAACATGCAGGATGATCGCTTCATCCAAAATATCAAAGATCTTCCCTCTTTCATCTTCAAATATAGGTTCTATGTGTTTTATCGATATTTCTTTCATTGGCTCCTCCTTAAATAATTCTTGGATAAGGAATCGGTATAATGAAACTCCCGCCTGCTTTCTTAAACCTACTCAGTCGTCTCATTATTTCTTCTGATAGATTCCAAGGTAAGATTAATCCATAATCCGGTAAATCTTTCATCAACTCTTCATCGGAAACAACGGGAATGTGCATTCCCGGACTGTATCTTCCGATTTTTAGAGTTGATTTCTCAGTCAAATAATCTAGTATACCTGAATGAATGCCACAATAATTTAAAAGCGTGTTTCCTTTTGCCGCAGCCCCAATTCCAACAATTTGCTTTCCCTGTCTTTTGATATCAATTAGCATAGAAATAAGTTTCAATCTGTGTTGCCTAACATCATTTGAAAATCTTTCTAACTTTTTAAGAGAATACATCCTTTTTTCTTCTTCAAGTCTGAGGAGCTCTTCAACAATGGAAGAAACATGACGCCTTTTTTCTTCTCCAACAAAAAAACGTATCGATCCACCATGAATGTAATATTCCATTCCAATGTCAAAAATCTCCATGCGATATTTCTTGAAAAATGGTATCAACGGTTTTACAGAAATATACGACAAATGCTGATGATAAATTGTATCATACTCAAGATGTTCTATCATTTCAACCAAATATGGTAATTCAAAAACAAAAATGCCATTATCTGCAAGCAGTTCTTTAACCCCGCACATTAACTCATCTAAATCATCTATGTGCGCAAATACATTCGTCCCTGTTACAACCGATGCTTTACCGTTTGAATTGATAACTTGTTTAACAACCTCTCGGTCAAAAAATCCCTCTATAGTTTTAATGCCTCTTTTGTTTGCAATCTTAGCAATCTTGGGTGCAGGATCTATCCCTAGAACATTCATGCCTGCATTCCTAAAACCTTCTAGTAGAATGCCAACATTACTGCCAATATCGACTATAAGTGATCCCTTTTCTAAATCAAGTTTTTTACAAATCGATTCTGCCATTGAGAAATAATGCCTTTTTCCGGTTTCTGAAACAGATGATTCATAAAGATAATCTTGATTATATAAGTCCTCTTTCGGGACAACATAATCTAACTGATGTAATCCACAATCCAAACATATCACCACTCTTAATGGATAATAGGTTTCCTTATTATCCATTTGGTCTCTAGTTAGAAAGCCATCCGAATGTGGGTGAAAACCTAAGTCTAAATATGTCTTAAGGTTTTTTCCGTTACACATTCTACATTCAGTTCTTAATGGCATGATGTTCCTCCTTCTGTCTCATAATCACGAAGCACTCAAACATTTTTCAAAATTAGATGTAACGTTTCAGAAAAACAAATTCACTCAAGCTTCGGAATTCCTCTGATTTAAAATATTTCGCCATTTATTCGCAATACGCAGCATATATATCGTTTTAATGGTAAAACCATTTTTCCATTACCACCTTAAAAGAAGATGGCTTTTTAAATTAAAATAAATATACCTAACAAAAAGGGTTTAAATTGTTCTTTTAAATATAACTCTTTTAATTTATTTAACATCTTTTATCCTAAAAATAAAGCCCTTATATCTACTGTTAATGTTTGCACTATCCTTGCCAGAAGCATCAAATTCTTCAATCAATTCATATCTTCCCTCAAAATATTTCAAAAATTTAGTTTCACTAAAAAACCAGGCAGGGAAACTAGCTTTGTAAATTTTGGGTGAAACTTTTTGAACTGTTAAACGGTCCTTATCACCTTCTATAAAAGGCGTTCTATCAATAATGATAAAATCAAACCTATTTTTTATTATTTTTCCAATTAAACTATATGGTTTTTCAATATACTGTAGAACGCCCGATAACACAATAGCATCAGGATTTTCCTCCCTTATACAATTATCTAAATCAAAATAAAACTTCAAATGTTCGTTTTCAAAATATTTTTTTCCACACTCTACCATTTTTTTTAGTTCAACAATATTCCATTTTAATTCTTTTAGATGTATTAAAAATTTCCTATTTTGAAAATATGAGCTACCCAAGGACCCTCCAAAATCAAGTATATTTAATCTATTAGCCTTTTGAGAAGCAATCCATAAAAGGCCAGTTAATAAAGGCCACAAATAATGGATTTTATCAAATAAAACCGAATCTCTTTCATAAACTGCTTCTCCTGATTTAACCTTTAAAAGAGATTCTTTTACTTTTCTAATTATTTCATCTGAATTATACCCCGTAGAAGCGTTAACAGCATCTTTCCATGTCTGAAAATTGCCAAAAAAACCATATTTAGAAATTCTTCTTCTAAAAATATCCAAAAATATTGGTGGAGTTACTTTTTTAATTACTTGCTTTAAATTATTTTTCATAAAAACCTCTAATTATCTTATAAAAAATTCTCTTAATTATATTTTGCTTTATCATTCTAAAATATTTTTCAATCTCCCTTAGAACATATGCATTTTCCTCAATTGGAATATTAATCAATTTAATCGGTCTATTCGTGATAATGGTATCATATGAATTTGTATTTCCGCAATGGATGCCTGATGCATCAAGTCCTATATTTCATACAAAAATACATATATAAAAAGAAAGTTTATTCTCTTAAAAAACAAGATTGGAAATAATAATTATTTCATTATTTTGAATAATAATTTTATTATCTAATTTACATTTGTTAAACAATCTACAATATATTAAATTTTTAACATTAAGAATTTATTTATTAAATTTAGACCTTTACTTATTTTAAGAACTATTTTGTATAAATTTACATGTTTTTTATTTGATTATTTTTTCCTATAAATAAATTATAGGATAATATTTTTTAATTCGAACTAAGGAATATCGATTTATACTCTCTACGTTCGAACACGTCCAAAAATCCACCTTCTGTAGCATTAATAATACTAATATTCTTGTTAGCAGCTATCCTTAAAATTGTTTCATATCCTTTCCATAATTCTAATACAGCTTTCAAATCATCTTTGTAGTAAATTTTACTTAAATCTCCTTCTGCCTTTGAATAATTATCAATTGCAGTACCTCTATAAAAATGTGCATCCATGCCTCGATGAGAAAGCCAATCATGATCTAAACCAATTAGATATATAGGCGAACATCCCATATACAATGCCCACATAATTGCGAGTTGAGAAACACTTTGTACGCCTGGAATAGATTCAGTTAAATCTATATTATAATTTAAACTATTACTCAGAGTTCCTCTAAATAGAGTATAGTAAGCCTGTTCTACAGGAAGTAATTTTTGATTTTCTATAACACTTTTTGTATATATTGGTACTAAAAATTTTGACATTTTAATTTTTTGCTGAAGATTTTGAAAAAAAATTCTTACCGGTGTAGAGCCATCAAAAAATAATGGGTCAGCAAAGCAATAATAAGTTGGTTGCCATTTTTCAACAATTGGATTTTTGTAAAAAGCACTCACTGTAATAGTTATTTCATTAGATAAAAGCGAGATGTCTTGTTTATTTAGTGATGGGCCATTTCCTATTACAAAACAACGTTGGCCTATATGTTTATTTTTAAAAACTTGGTTTCTGTTTAATATTTCCTTATCATTTGGTGAGATAGGAATTTTAGTTAAAATCCGTTCGGCAGAATTAGAAAAGAACTTAGAGGTTTGTTTAAATTCATAACTCATTCCGGTTAAAAGAATTCCTAATAAACCACTTCGTTTATATACTCTTTTTATCTTTTGAAACATTATGATTTTTTTCCTTTCCTATTAATATTAATATATTTCTTATAACAATTCACGTTTTAGCTCAAATAAAGTTTATTTTTCTACAAAGTATTTCTTAAAATTTAAAAAATCCCCCCATGGCATCCTATATACTTTTGCACTTAACATCCATACCATTATAAACTGCACAAAAAAAGTTATCGTTGTGGCCTGAGCTGCACCAATCGCACCATTTGCTTTTATAAAAAAATAATTTAATACTACATTTACACCTGCCGAAAAAAAAGTTACCCAGGCCAAAATGTAAGTTTTTTTAACATAAAAAATATAATTAACCACCATAAAGTACATTCCACCAAAAGCATGTCCTAAAGAAATCCACAATACATATTTATAAGAAGAATAAAAATCTTTACTAACAAAAAACTTTAAAAAATATGGTGCAATAAAGCTTAAAACTAACGCAGCAAGAATTATACAAACATTATATAGATATGTAAATTTAACTATTTTTACCTTTGTAGAATGATTGTTCTCTTTCAATTTCTCAAATAAAAAAGGTGACCAGGCTAAATTAAATGATTGAGCTAATAATCCTATAATCATTCCTACTTGATAGCCTACTGTATATACACCTGTAGCAGCAACGCTAACCATTGAATTAATAAAAATTCTATCTATCCCGGTAATTATCCATCCCCCTAAAGCATGAGGAATGAGCGGAATACCAAAAAATAGAGCATCTTTGATATATTTTTTATTAAAAGAAAGTTTTATATATTTTCTTTTATAGATTGCAAAAATGCTTAAAAGACCGAAAATAGCAATAGCAATAATTACTCCTAATATTCTCCCTTGCCACCCCCAGCCAAGTAAAACCACAAAAACTACAGATAAACTAAAATTTAAAATGGTTCCGATATTTTTAAATAATCCATAAGGTAAAGATTTTTGCTCTACCTGCCAAAGGCCTATATTAATTGAATAAATAAATTGACATAAAGCTATTATAATTATAAATGATATCCAATTTTCTGGAAATTTCGTAAAAAAAGAAAAATTTGATTTTAAAATATAGACTATGCTAAATACTAATAAAAAACTAAAAAATAAAATGAAAAATACATTTCCAATGTACTCTTTAAGCTCATCTTTATTTAATTTAAAAAAGTTCACATTAATGGCCCCGTGCATACTCAAGCCCACAAATACTACCATAACTGCCAACAAAACATTAAATGTTGCTACAATACCATAATCAGTCGGAGTTAAATAGCGAGTCATAATAGGTAAAAGAAAAAATGGTATAGCTTTATTTATTACATTAGAACCTGTATAAACAAAAGTATTTTTAAATAATTTATGTTTAAAGATATGTGAAAATTTAATTGAGTTAAAAATAGATTTTACCTTTCTAAATATTAATATTAATATTTTTTATAATTTAACCTTTTACAAAATTAGAAACATTATTTTTTATTAATATTTCTGCTAACTCAAAGTCTATTTCATCATCAATATCGATAGATCTCTCTCTGGGCATAATATAGGCAAAAGTCTTTTCTCCTAAAAAACTTTTTTGTTCTTTTACATAATTACAATAAGCTAAATATATCGCCCCGTTTAATCTATAAAAAACGGGTAGCTCTTGTCTATTTTTATTCAAGACCCCTTGCCTAATAAAATCTTTCATACATCCATCTTCGGACAAAGTATTTGCCCACAAAGGATGATGATCTACTTCACATACAGAAACAATAGCTTTTGCTTCTTTTAAAAATAAAAATTCTATCGCTTTATCAATGTCTTCTGTTGCCCTAAGGGGAGATGTGGGCTGAAGTAACATTATTAAATTATATTGCTTTCGCTTATCATTCTTCTTTAACCATTCTATTGCATGTAATACAACTTCAATTCCCTGTGCTTTATCACTTGCCAATTCTTTAGGTCGTATAAAAGGTGCCTCTGCTCCAAATTTTTTTGAAATCTCAGCAATTTCTTTATCATCTGTACTAACAACAACCCTATCAAGATATTTACTTGCAAAAGCTTGCTCAATTGTCCAAGCAATTAATGGTTTACCTAATAACGATTTTATATTTTTTCTTGGAAGCTCTTTGCTGCCACCTCTTGCGGAAATTAAACCTAAAATATTTTCCCCTTTATACATCTTTTGTTCTCATTTCTTTTTAGCTTTTATCATTCACTTTTTAATCACATTTCTAATTTTTATTTTCAAATCCGTATAATTTACTCTCCATGTCTATCCATATATTCTATTGCCCTCTTATATTCTCCCCACTCTCCTATATCAAACCAGGAACAATTTACAGGATAAACTTGTATTTTAAATCCCTTTTTCTTGGCTAATACTAATAACTCAGGCATATCTATAGGTTGATTTGTTGGGATTAAATCAACGACTTCTGGCTCCAAAACATAGACTCCGGAATTGACAATAAAATGATAATCTGGTTTCTCGATAATTTCCTCAAAATCCGCACACTCATTTTTCATATTTAAAATACCATAAGGAATATTTATATTACGGCTTACTCCTAAAACTGTTATCTGATTATTATTTTCTTTATGATAATTTAACAGGTCATCATAATTAGCATCAATGACCACATCACAATTGGAAACAATAAATGTATCACCCAATTTTTCTTTAATTAAAGATAGTGCTCCTATCGTTCCTAAAAAACCTTCTTCTTGAATATATTCGATTTGATAATTATTAGGATTTTCTGCAAAATACATTTTAATCATTTCGGCTTTATAATTTAAAGCAATTATAAATTTATTAAATCCATATTTTTTGAAATTATCCATAATTACTTCTATAACCGGCTTCTCATCTATAGGTATTAGAGGTTTGGGTAATATTTTAGTAAAAGGGTCAAGTCTTTTGCCTTTACCACCAGCCATAATTATTACCGGAATGTTCTTTATAGTACAGGCTACCTCACCATTTTTTAAAAAATCCTTCCATAAAAAAATATCAATTATTTTATTTTTTTCGTCAACTACTGGAATATGTCTTATTTCATGTTTTTTCATCAACCGTAAGGCTTCTACTTTATTGCTCTTATAAGATATTACAATAGGATTCTTAGTCATTATGTCTTGTATAGAGGTTTTAAAGTCCAGGCCTTTTATGATTGCTCTTCTCATATCTCCGTCAGTCACAATCCCTAAAATCCTATCTTCCTCATCTACTACAATCAATACCTGTAAGGCACTCTTGTCTATTTGTTTCAATGCTTCTTTTAAAGAAAGATTGGGCTTTACTAATACCTTTTTGCATTTTTCGGAAATCATTTAAAATTCTCCCATCCAAAAGGTTCATCTTGCCTGATATCATTTATAAGCTTCATTCCTATAACTATCTCTTTAAATTTTGGCAGTATCCCTGTTCCTGGTCTTTTTATTGTTATATCTGATTCTTTTATTATTTCTCCTGCTCTAATATCCCTGGTAGCAACAAGACTTCTCCTTGCCACTTTCATTATTTCAATTTCACTTTTATTAGGCATCTTTATTCCGTCACCTAAAACTTTTTCGATATTTCTTATCGCCTTTACCATTTCCTTTAATTCATCAGGTTCTAATGATGCTTTATGATCAGGGCCAGACAAATTTTTATCTAAAGTAAAATGCTTTTCAATTATTTTTGCCCCCATAGCCACCGCAGCAACAGGCACTTCTATCCCTAAAGTATGGTCAGAATAACCTACTGGTAATTTAAACGCAGCTACCAAAGTTTGCATTGCCTTTAAATTAACTTCCCCATAAGAAGTGGGATAATTAGTTGTACAGTGTAATAATGATATCTTTGCCTCAGAATTAACCAATCTAATAGTATTTATCGCTTCTTCTACCTCCCCTAAATTTGCCATTCCAGTGGATATTATAATGGGTTTATTTTTAGCTGCAATATGTTTTAAATAAAGATAATTTATTATTTCTCCTGAGGGTATCTTATATATGTCTATTAAATCATAAAGAAAATCTATGCTCTGGTGATCAAAGGGAGTAGATAAAAACATAATTTCTCTTTTGTCACAGTATTTTTTTAATTTTATAAAATCATCAAAAGAAATTTCCAGTTCCTTAATCATCTCTAATTGAGATTTATCTGAACCGATAGTTTTTTTCTGATATTCAGCCTTATCAGCTAATCTTGAAACCACATTTTCTGCTTTAAATGTTTGGAATTTTACTGCATCTGCTCCCGCATCTTTGGCGACATCAATAAGCTGGTAAGCTAAATCTAAGCTGCCATTATGATTTACTCCTGCTTCAGCAATAATGAAAACTTTTTTCATATACTCTCCAAAATATCTTCTGTTTTATATAATAATTTTTGTAAATAATTGCCTTTTATTATCGTTTTTATTATTTTATAGGCTCTTTCAGAACTTATACCATCGCCATAAATATTTTTTATTCGTGAAACCTTCTTTTTAAATTCATCTGAGATCGCTTTTTTTATTGCATTATCAATTGAGCCTTTATCTGTATTGCAAAATATTACATTATCGTTTGCTAATCTACCAGTTTGTCTTAAACCAACATTAATAACAGGAATTGGAATTGAAGCGGCTTCCATAATACCGGATGATGAATTTCCAATTAAAAACATACTATTTTTGTATATTGATAAAAATAAATTTCTTTCTACACTCTTATAAAAAATAAAATTATTGTTATTTTCGTACTTTTTAATCACATCTATAATATTTTTATTTCCAGGATCAGTATTTGGATAACTTACAAATGCATTAATATTATTTTTCTTTAAGGACAATAATATGTTTTCGAAATAAATATGACTATATTCTTTTTCTATATCTTGGCTGTGAAAAATTACTAAAGCAAAATTATTAAAATATTTCTTAATATTAAAAATTTCTTTTATTTTTTCTTTGCTAATTAACTTATGTTCTGCAAATTTATCTAATGCTATATTTCCCATTACACATATACGTTCTTCTAATTCCCCCATACGAATAAGTCTTTCTTTGTGTTGTTCTATTGAAACCATATGAATAGTCGAAAGTTTTGAAGTAGCATGTCTTATGGGATTATCGACATGCCCATCTTTTACATGATCCCCTCCAAAAAAATGAATAGTAGGAATTTGTAAATAAGCTCCTAATAAAGCTCCAATAATTACATCTTCTCTATCACCAGCATACATAATTAAATTTGGTTTCCATTGAGCTATAATATCAATAGAATTTTGTAATAACAAACTTGCACTTTTCAATCTGGATTGACTTGAATTTGAATCAATCAATGTTTCAATTTTTAATAAAATATCAAGTCCATCCTTTTCGATTAAATTAACGGTATTTCCATAAGTGGTTGAAAGATGGGCACCTCCAACTAATAATTTAAATTCGATATCATTGTCTTTGTTTAATATTTTGTATAATTTACTCATTAAATCATAATCAGAACGTATGGTTGTAATTCCTAAAATTTTTTTCATCATTAAAACACATCCGAATCTATCATTTGACATTCAAAAGCTGAAATATTTACTTTATTTGAAATATTTTTATAAACAAATATGTTATTTTTTTGTTCTTCAAATCCTATTTTCTTTATATAATTTATATCCCAATGAATAATATTAATTCTCTTATAACTTTCTAACAATTTTATCAATATCTCTATAAATTCATCATTAAAATAATTTACATACATTATATCAATTTCATTTGAATGATATTCTTTATAAATAACGCTTGTATTATTTATCGAAATTTTTTTATATTTATTTATTGGATGTTTATCAATTCTCCAATCAATATACTCTTTCGTGCGTATAAAATTTGATTTACATTCAATATCTTTTAATGATTTTGAATATTCTATTTTTGAACAATCTATTGAAAAATAATTTTGATTAATAATTTTAAAATTAAATATTTTTAAAATTACTCCTTGAGCATTTTTATTAGGAAAACCAATTATAATATCTCCTTGAAAATTATCAATATTATAATTTAATATGTCGTAGAAAAGTCCACAATATTCAGGTAGTACCATTGAACCAGAAGACAAACCAACTATAATTTTTATATCTTTAAACATATATTCGTTCATAATAATTGCATTGTGGCCCACTATCTTTCCTTCATCTTCAGCAATAACTGAATAATATTTATTTAAATTTTTATTATAATAGAAATAATTATACCATCCTTCATTTATATTCGAATTAAACTGTCTCTTATATAATTCTTGAATTTGATAAATATCAAATTTATTTACAGGTCTATAAATCATTATTAAAAACCTTCAATAATTTTTATACACTATTACTTCTTTAGAATCTTTCAAATATTAATTGAAAGCTTTCTGCATATTTTTTGCCTATTCGGCTACCCCTATATCTAGCAATAGCTTCTATAACTTCTAAACTTCTTGGTAATGTCTCTTCCATTACTTCTGATTTATATATTTTAAATATTTCTAGTTTCTTTTCAAAATAATTTGTAATATCCACAAAAACATTTGGAACAAATACTCTCGTAGATAAGGTTGGAGCGAATTCTGTCTCGGACAATGTTTCATACATTAATATTTTCTTTATAAATGGATATCTAAAATTTTTAGTGGAGCTATAAGCTGCCTTGAAAGAAATCTGATGATCGGTATGTACATCAGAGCAATTAGGCAAATATATAATTTCTGGTTCAATTTGTAAGATAACTTCTGATATAGATTTAATAATTTCTTGAATTGGCATTATATCCAATTTTGCGGTAGGGTAATCTAATTTAGAAGTTTTTACAAAGCCATACATTCCTGCAACGGTTTCAATCTCTTTCTGACGTTTCTTGACAGCATTTTTATCCCATTCACTTTTTACATCAATATTAGTAATGATTAACCAATAAATTTTATCACCCATATCTTTATGCTTTAAAATTGTTCCTCCACATCCCAAAGTTTCATCATCAGGATGAGGTGAGATTACTAAAATTTTCATTCTTACCCCCTTTTTATCCTGCACTATATCCACCATCTACAATTAAATTAGTACCAGTTACCCACTTAGCAAAATCAGAAAGCAAATATGTACAAGCATAGGCAATATCTTCTGGTCTTCCCAAACCTAAAGGATGCATATTTATAATTGATTTCTTGGATTCCTCTGGAAGATTTTCAAATATTTTATTCGACATCTCTGTTTCTACTACGCCAGGAAGAATACAATTAACTCTGATATTTTTCTTTACTAATTCCAACGCTATTGCCTTTGCTCCTGAGATTAAAGCTCCTTTTGAACTACAATATCCAACTTTCCCAGCTTGTCCTAATATCCCCATAACCGATGATATAAATACAAAACTTGCACCTTTTTCATCTAAATACTTTTTCTTTGAAATAATCCTGACCAATTCAAATCCTGAGATTACATTTGTCGCAAACATATTTTCATAATAAGAAGGAGTCATACTTCTTAATGGTACAGTCATTTCTATCCCTGCAGAATGAACAAACCCAGATATTTTACCTATTTTATCCACAGCAGTATTTACAATTTCTTTTAATTTATCATATTCAGTAATATCTTGAGAAATAATAAGATGATTTCCTATATCTAATTTATTATAAGTTTCTTTAAGTCTTTCTTTATTTCGAGCAATTAAAATAACATTGGCTCCTAATTGGCTAAAAGTTACAGCACATTGCCTTCCGATGCCTGAAGAGGCACCGGTTACAATAATATTTTTATTTTTTAAATCAAAAATAGAATCCATTACTGAACTCCTTTTTTAAAATATATTATATTTGATCAAAATGATCTTTGCCGATTAATTCCATTAAACTACTAACTGTTGTAACTTTTACAAAATCTGATGATGGAATTTGTTTGTCAAAATTCTTATCAATCATAGCAATAATAGATAATACACTTAAAGAATCATATTCTTCTAACTCTTTTAAATTAGTCTCTAAAGTAATTTCTTGATCTTCATCTTCTATTTCTAAAGCTTCTTCTAATTCGTTTATAAAATCTTCGGTCTTCATCTTTCCCATTATATATTTCTCCTTATTATATAGTAATTATCGTACCACCCCAAGAATAACCTACTCCAAAACCTACTAAAAGAACCTTATCTTCCTTTTTAATCAGTTTATTACCTAATGCATCTTTTATAGCTATAGGAATAGTGGCAGAAACAGTATTGCCGGTGTGTAACAAATTTAAATAAAATTTCTCTTTGGGAATATTTATTTTTTTTCTGAGATATTCATTCATATACTTATTAGCTTGATGAAAGATTACATAATCTAAATCATCTAAAGTAATATTATTTTTCACTAATGTTTCAGCTACTACCTTAGGAACGGCTTTAATGGTAAAATTAAAAATCTCTGGACCATTCATATAAAGATTATTGTCTGTTCTGATACTACCTGAATCATCACCTATTTCCTGGGCGCTGGGATTATATCTATTTCTTAGCCCTCCATTGGGTACAATAAGATTCTTATATCCACTTCCATCTGTTCCTAAAATAAATTCACCTATCTGTTCTTCTTCTGATTTTTCAATAATAATAGCTGCCGCAGCATCTCCAAAAATTGTTTTATTACCCTTATCTTTAGAATGAATATGTTTAGTATAAGTTTCTGAAGTAATTAATAGAATATTTTTAGCAATATTAGAATTTATCAGAGACTTTGCCATTGCAAGACCATAAATAAACCCAGAACACCCTAAATTATAATCGAATGCTCCTATGCCCGTCTTAAGACCTAGTTTATCTTGTAGGATACAAGCTCCGGAAGGCAGATAATACTCCGGGCTTTGAGTGCAAAAAAGAAGAAAATCTATTTTGTCTTTATCGTAATTTTTTAAGATTTTCTTCCCAGCTTCTAATGCTAAATCAAGCGCTGTTTCATCTTCTTTTACAATATGTCTTTCTTTTATGCCTACTTTTTTTTCAATTTTATCTGAAGACCAATCGGGAAATTGTTCAGCTAATTGATCATTAGTAAGTATTTGTTCTGGTAAATAATATTCTATATTGGTTATTTTTACTCCCATAGTAAATTCCTTTTTTATATATTAAATTTTTTATAAATTCTTAAAGATTATGTATTTTACTTTTTGTTTAACTTAATTTTTTTACGACCTTCTCGAGAGATTCTGAATCACATACATTGTAAACTTTTGCCTTGGGCAATATCTGTTTGATCAGTTTTTTTAATACATTCCCTGGACCAACTTCTATAAAACAATTAATTCCTTCTGAATTTATCTTTTTAATAATTTCTACCCATCTTATGGGATGAGTGACCTGTTCTATTAAGGCATCTTTTATTTCTTCTTTAGTCTTTACATAGTCAGCTGTCACATTACAAATTACAGGAATTTGCGGGTCTTGTATGTTTATATTTTCTATATAACTGGCTAAATTCTCTTTTGCTTTTATCATTAAAGAAGAATGAAAAGGAGCACTCACTTTTAAGGAAACTATATTCATCTCTTCCTCTTCTTCTCCTAATATTAATAATTTTTCGATTACTTCACTCTTACCAGAAACCACAATCTGATAAGGAGAATTATAATTAGCTATCTCTATGGTTCCAAACTTAGAAGCCTTTTTAATTAATTCTTCTATCTTATCTTTCTGTAAACTTATAATTGCAGCCATAGAGCCAATACCAAGAGGGGTAGCAGTTTGCATGTATTGTCCCCTTTTTCTAACTAATCTAACTGCTTCTTTAAATTCAATTGATGATGCAGCTACTAAAGCAGAACATTCTCCTAAACTGTGGCCAGCTACTATACTAGGATTAATATTATTCTTTTGAAGCAGTTTATATAAAATTATGCTCATAGTTAACACTGCCGGTTGGGCATTTATGGTTTTAGTTAATTCTTCTTCTGGACCTTCTAAACATAACTTTTTTAGATCAAATGCTTCATCTTTAAGTGCTATATTCGCCTCACCAAATAATTCATTAGCTTCTTTATAATTTTTTATTAAATCTTCCCCCATTCCAACCTCTTGCGAGCCTTGACCAGGAAAGACAAAAGCAAGTTTTGGCATTTTATTTATTTTAAATCCTTATTAGTAATGTTACTTATTTTATCACCCATATCTTTATGCTTTAAAATTGTTCCTCCGCATCCCAAAGTTTCATCATCAGGATGAGGAGAAATTACTAAAATTTTCATTTTTTTATCCTTTATCTATTGTTTTTTAAATTCAATTCTATTTTTTGTTTTTTATTATTCTCGCTTGATTTCCTACAGCAACTACATCATCAGGAATATCTTTTATTACCACACTTCCTGCACCGATAGTAACATTTTTACCTATTTTAATTCCTTGAATTATTGTAGCATCTATACCGAGAAAACTTAATTCACCTTTTCTCATTATATTCAAATTTATAATTATAGAGTTTAATATATGCTCCCGGCATTCCTGGAAATTGAGTCGCTTTTACTCTTCTTTTAACTTCTTCTTCAGACATATTGGGGGTTATTACACATAATTCTTCTAATTGTTTTCGAGTATAGGGAGCTCTTGTCCATTTTTTATTACATTCAGGAAGCTTATTATTCTTTATAATATAATCTAATATTTCAAAAAATAAAGAAAGCATAAATTCGTAACTCTTTAAAGTCAAACTATATACGTTATCACTTTCCAATATAGGAAATCTTTTTACGCCAATAATTTTTCCACTATCGACTTTCTTTTCCATTAGGTGGGCAGTAACACCATATATTTTTTCCCTATTATAAAATGCAAAATTTGTACAACCAATACCTGAATAATTTGGAGGTCCTGGATGAAAATTAATATTCCATAATTTTGTTCTATTCAATATTTCCACTGGAATTATCCACGGAGACATATAAGATATTAAAATATCTGACGAATTATATTCTGCTTCAGTTGGAAATTCATCTTTCCTTTCTCCTAAGAATGTTTTCACTTCTTTAAAATTAATATTCAAATATTCAATTACTTCTTTAATTCCAGGTTTATTATTTTTTCCAAACAAAATTATTTTCATAATTAATTTTTCCCTAAAATATCTTTTAAATTTATTGCTGCCTTCCTTATATCCTCTTCCTCATTCAAAGTCGAACTGGGTAGGCATATTCCCTGATTATAAATCTCATAAGCATTCGGACAGGGTTTTGAATATTTCTTTAAATAGGGCATTTCACTTGCTGGCATAAAAATCCTTCTAGTAGGAATTCCTTTTTCTTTTAATTCTAATTTCAAATTATCTATATCAATATTATTTTTATCAATCTTGATACAGGTAAGCCACCAACTGCCATAGCCATTATCACATTCTTCTTGAAATTTAATATACGGTAAATCATTAAAAACTTCTTGATATCTTTTTCTAAACTTCCTTTTCTTCTCTAAAAATTTATCAATTCTTTCTAACTGTGCTAAACCTAAAGATGCTTCAATATTGGTCATTCTATAATTAAATCCTACCTCAGGATGATAATAACCTTTAGAGGCATCTCTTGATTGGTTTACCAAAAATTTAATATGTTCAGCTTGCTTTTGATTATTGCTTACTATCATACCCCCGCCACCGGTGGTAATTAATTTATTACCATTAAAACTAAAACAGCCAAAATTTCCGAAGGTACCAGTCTGTCTGTTTTTATAAGTTGCTCCTAAACTCTCAGTGGCATCTTCGATTACAAATAATTTGTTTTCTCGAGAAATTTCTATTATCTCCTCGATATTACAGACACTTCCATATAAATGTACAGGAATTATTGCTTTGGTCTTTTTAGTAATAGCTTTTTTAATTTCCTGTAGGTCAATATTCCAGGTAATAGGGTCTACATCTACAATTACCGGTTTAGCGCGAACAAATAAAACAGGATTTATAGTAGCAATAAAAGTAAGAGCAGGTACAATTACCTCATCCCCTTCTTTAATTCCTAACTGATAAAGTGCCATATGAAGGGCAGCAGTACCGCTTTGGGTCGATACAGCTTTTTCAGAGCCAACATATTGGGCAAATTTTTCTTCAAATTCAGAGACAAAGGGACCTACAACAGAAACAAAATTACTATCAATAGCTTTTGTAAGATATTTTTTTTCTAAATCACCCAAATTAGGATCATCAAGAAATATTTTAGACATTATAAATCTCTTCTTTATATATATTTAAATTTTCTCTAAACCAGGCAATGGTTTTCTCTAAACCTTCTTCTAATGTATAACTTGGTTCCCATCCGGTAAGATTGTGTGCCTTAGAATAATCACATACTAATCTTTGCACTTCACTTTTTTCAGGTCTAATACGCTTATTATCCACTTCGACTTTTAAATCAACTTTAGTTAATTTGCTGATAAGGGTAACTAAATCATGAATAGAAATATCTTTAGAGGTACCTATATTTATAACCTCACCTAAAGTATTTGGATGTAAGCCTAATTTATACATCCCCTCTATTGCATTGAAAACATAATTAAAATCTCTACTTGAATTCAAATTACCTAATTTTATATCTTTTTTACCATTTAAGGCTTGAGAAATAATGGTAGGAATTACAGCTCGAGCAGATTGTCTTGGGCCAAAAGCATTAAAAGGTCGCACAATAGTAACTGGTAAATTAAAAGATAAATAAAATGTTTCAGCTAAATAGTCAGCGCTTGCTTTTGTAGCTGCATAAGGAGATTGAGGATTAATTGGATGATTCTCGTTAATAGGAATATGTTGAACAGTTCCGTATACTTCACTGGTGGAAGTATGAATTACTCTTTTTGTTTCAAGTTCACGGGCAGATTGTAAAATATTGTAAGTTCCTTCAATATTTGTCTTTATATAGGCTAAAGGAGAATAATAAGAATAGGGAATTCCTATAAGGGCTGCAAGATGAAAAACATAATCAATTCCTTTCATACTTTCGTAGACAGAATCATAATCCCGAATATCGCCAGAATAGACCTCAATATCATCAATATATTTTGATTTCTCCAGCCACCCCCAAAAATTCCGGGAATTATATCGGACGAATGCTTTTACTTTATGCCCTTTCTCAACTAAGTATTCAGTGAGATGAGAACCTATAAATCCCCCTGCGCCAGTTACTAAGATTTTTGACATATTATATGCTCCCTTTAGACTGCTTTTGATAAATTTAACAATTATAATCTATCAATCGGCTGGTCTATTGGTCATCCAGTCCGTTATAGCAATCTACCTATCAATTCTCAAATTCGTCAATTAACTATTTAAAAATTCTGTTTCTTCAATCTAAATCCCAATCAATCATTTAAGGTATCTCGATATCTTCCGTTGCTATTAATCGAAGATTTTCATCTTCTTTTAAATAATTAACTAAATTTTTTATTTTACTTTCTTGTTGGTGAATAAGTAAAAATCTAAGATTTTGCGTTCTTTTTCCATGTGTATTTGCAATATTCATAAAATATTTAGCTATTATATAGCAAATAATACCTAAAACAACTGCCAATATTATTGCCTCTTGAAGTGGTCTACCTAAAAACATCAATGAAGGATCAATAAATAAGCTATTTATATTTACATATTTAAATATAATATAAATAAAAAATGCAAGTGCATCAATAAAAATACAGATTTTAAAACCTATAGCCATAAAATTATAAAAGTAATAATCAGCTACTGAGGTCTTAACTCGATCAAATATAAGTCTACTACTATATTCTCGGAATGAATAGTCATTGATTACCCTAACATAAGCATTTTTGCTTTTAAATTTAAAATCCTTTGGGAAATACTTTTGTAACTCCTTATCAATTTTTAAAGAATCATTAATTATTTTTGCAATACGTTCTAGTATTGGTTTTTCAAGTTTCTCATCAATATTGCCCCATTTCCTAAAAACTGGCAACAATATGTATCCGAAAAAGTACAATAGTACTACTGTGGGTATCCAATACCAACCAATCTTTATTATAGGATAATAAAAGAAAAGGCTTATAAAAAAGAAAATTATGAACACCGTTAGTACAGACCCATAAAAATGCTTTGATAACCAATTCATTTAATTAATTTAAACCCCTCTCTTCGGCAATGTTAGACATAATAGATACTGCTGCTCTTCTTATTTGTGAAGTTAAACCATACAATTCTTCTTTGGGAAATTTATTGGTTAAGTGTATATTTTATTTGTAAATTTATGTACATCTTGCCAGACAGGTAAGTCTTCAAATGATTTTATGGTTAAAAATTGTGAATTCCTTTCAGGAATTAATTGACCAATCAGAAATAATTGGCCGATCTGCCGATCTGCCTGTCAACCGATCTACCAATCAGATTAAATCTACCTATTACCCAATCGGCCAATCAAAATTAATTTAACTAACAATGTTCAGGATATGAACTTGTGAATATTATATTATAATCGAGTGAAAAAAGCAAAATTACATAGTTATTGGTTTTTTAAGAATGTTTTCTATGTATATGATTTTGAGATTATTTTTAATGTTTTTGTATTTAGATATTTGTTTTGACAATTTTTCTTTATCGGTGGTGCAAAGTAATATTAGATTCTTATGGGGAAGACTTTCAGAATATTTTTCGGCAAAATCGGAAATGGTAAATATTTGATGGCCCAGGAATTTCTTTTTGGATGGGTCATCACTTAGGATAGAGTGCAGTTTTAAGGGACTGTCCAGGATGGAAAGATAGGTTATCTCAGCCAGCTGGTTGGTTCCATAGATTATTGCCTTCCTTTTGCCCTGGTTATAAAGGTCGGTAAAATAGGAAGTAAGTAGTTCTTTGGTGTATTGGTAGTAATTTTGGGTCTCTCGAAAACGGTCATAGATTAAGTTAGTAGCCCTGGCCATACCCTGGGGGGTGATGAGATAGAGAATTTTACGGCCAGTAAGTTTTTTGGCTTTAATCCATCCCCGATGAATTAGGTTTTGCAGGATAGCGTTGGTCAGGCCCAGGGAGATGTTTAGACGATGAGATAGAGAACGTTGGGTCACAGATGGGTTATCTTTTATTTCTAATAATGTTTTTAGGTCGTGTTCTTGCATAATATAAACCTCATAGTTTTTGGTTTAAAAAGTTGCAAGGTGCGAGTTGCAAGGTGCGAGTTGCAAGATGCAAGTTGCAAGATGCAAGTCAAGCAAAGAAATAAAATACAAAATGCAAAGAAAGAAACAAATTAAGTTTTTTTCAAAGACTTAATTAAACCAAATAACATATAAATGATAACTTTAATTTTTTTATTTAGCAAATTATATTCTTCCAATTTTAAATACCCAAGGTCTTTGGCAAGTAATATCTGATACTCTACCTCATAAGCAGAACCTTGAGCTATACCGAGAAACCTAATATAATTACTTCTTGTTAGCTGGCCGCTGCCTTCGACGATGTTAGTAGGAATAGATGCTGCTGATCTTCTGATTTGGGAAGTCAGTCCATATTGTTCGTTGTTGGGAAATTTCTGAGTAATATTATAAATATTAATAGTAAATTGATGGGCATCTTCCCAGACTTTTAGTTTTTTGTAGTTGGACATAAGAGACTCCCTTCGGTCGTCTGTTGCAAGTTACAAGTTGCGAGTTGCAAGTTAAAAACAAAATACAAAATACAAAGAAAGATACAAGATGCGAGTTGCAAGTTTTAGATTAAGCATACATAAGTTTTCCTTTAGGCTGAGGAATTTCTCTTCCTATTTTTTTTGCAGTTTCTATCCATTCAGAAATAATTACTTGAACATTTTTTAAAGCTTCTTCATAGGTTTTTCCGTCGCTCATACACCCTGGCAATTCAGGGACTTCACCTATATATGCCTGATCTTTTTCACTCCACCAAACTATTACTTCATATTTATACATTTTAAGACTCCCTTCGGTCGTCTTGTTGCAAGTTACAAGTTGCAAGGTGCAAGATAGAAAGATAGTTTTCGGTTTTTGGTTGTTGGTTTTCAGTTAATAAAAAAT
>Ga0209991_10000096_pt1 | contig 38086 bp, 27 predicted proteins | sample ChitaG_FD_183167 | JGI IMG/M metagenome (GOLD analysis project Ga0209991, IMG submission 183167) | Deep subsurface microbial communities from South Pacific Ocean to uncover new lineages of life (NeLLi) - Chile_00310 metaG (SPAdes)... | ecosystem: Environmental > Aquatic > Marine > Oceanic >... | reverse complement strand
CGATGTTGCCGAGTTGATTGGCCTGACCTTCAAGGTTTCCTATCCTCTTTGCTATCTCTAACGACTTCTCATAATAATCAAGCGCCTTGCGAGGCTCGCCAAGGGTGCGGTAGACACTCCCGATGTTGCCGAGTTGGTTGGCCTGCACTTCAAGATTACCTATCTGCCTGGCTATCGCTAAAGACTTTTCGTAATAATCAAGCGCCTCGTGCGGCTTGCCAAGGGTGCGGTAGACAATCCCGATGTTGCCGAGGTCTTGTGCCTGGCCTTCGAGGTTGCCCATCTTCTCATCTATCTCTAGAGCCTTTAGGTGATGCTCAAGCGCCTTCTTAGGCTCGCCAAGGGTTTGGTAGACAAGCCCGATGTTGCCGAGCTGGTTGGCCTGCACTTCCAGGTTTCCTATCTTCGTTGCTATCTCCAGTGACTTCTGATAATACTCAAGCGCCTTGTGCGGCTCGCCCAGGGTCTGGTAGACAATCCCGATGTTGCCGAGTTGGGCGGCCTGAGTTTCCAGATTGCCGATTTGCACCGCTATCTTGAGCACCCGCTCGTGGTACTCAAGTGCCTTCTGCAAATTGCCCAGAGTTTTGTAGACAATTCCCATGTTGCCGAGGTCTCGAGCCTGGCCTTCGAGTCTGCCTATCTGGACATTAATCTTCAGCGCCCTCTGATAATACTCAAGCGCCTCCTTCGGCTCGCCCAGGGTTTCGTAGACAATCCCGATGTTGCCGAGTTGATCGGCTTGGACTTCATGATTTCCTATCTTCGTTGCTATCTCTAACGACTTCTGGTAATACTCAAGCGCCTTCTTTGGCTCGCCAAGGGTGAGGTAGACAAGCCCGATGTTGCAGAGTCGGATGGCCTGCATTTCAAGGTCGCCTATCTTTGTTACTGTCTCTAAGGATTTCTCATAATACCCAAGCGCCTTCTTCGGCTCGCCAAGGGTGCAGTAGACAAGGCCGATGTTGCTGAGTTGGATGGCCTGCACTTCAAGGTTTCCTATCTTCGTTGCTATCTCTAACGACTTTTCGTAATACTCAAGCGCCTTGCGAAGCTCGCCAAGGGTATAGTAGACAATCCCGATGTTGCCGAGTTGTTTGGCCTGGCCTTCGAGTCTGCCTATCTTCTCGTCAATCTCCAACGCCTTCTGGTGATACTCAAGCGCCCTGCGAGGTTCGCCAAGGGTGTGGTAGACAAGCCCGATGTTGCCGAGGGCAAAGGAAAGTGGCTCGTCCAGCTTGGCTTGTTCCGCGATTTTAATCATCTCGAGGAAGGTTTGCTCCGCATCGCGGTTAGAACCGCTTTTAATCTGATTATAACCTATGAAATTAAGGATAGCGCAGCGTTCGCTGTCATCGGAGGCTAGGGGTAAGGCTTCATTGAACTTGGCAATGGCATCTGCATGCCTATACTCTTCCCTGGCTAGTAGAGCTTCGTTTAGAAGACGGATTTTCTTTCGGCCCTTCGTTTCGGCCAAACCGTCAAGATAGATAGCCATTTGCGCTTGTGATTCTTCCATCTTTGTTAGTCTTTCCTTGAGTTCCTGTGATTCTCGCTTTGCTTTCGCCCTATCACGGAGGAATAAGTAGGTTCCTATTCCCCCAAATACAGTGACTGCCCCGAAAACCAAGGTTAATAACAGGGTTAAATCCATCTAGCCCTCATGGTCTAAATCATACCTTTTAAGGGCAGGTTGTCAAGGATGCAAGCCCATTGAGCGGGCTAAGAGCCCGCTCTACACTTGCCTCCCCCTCACTGGTGTGATGGTGTATCGGGGTCCCCGCGAAATTGTGAAGCAATTTCGTGGGGTAAGCAAAGTTGACAAAATACCCCGTAGGGCTATAATCACCGGACTTTTATCGCGTCACGCAAGCTAGCAAGGAGCAGCCGATCATGATTACCTTTCGCGGTGGAATCCACCCGCCTGAGTTCAAAGAATTAGCCGAAGAAAAACCAATCGAGACCATGCCGCCGCCCTCCAAGGTGGTCCTGTCTCTGTCCCAGCACACCGGAGCGCCTGCAAAGCCGGTGGTGGCTGTAGGGGACGAGGTCAAAGCAGGCACCCTTATCGCCGAACCGGTGGGGATGATCTCTGCTGCAGTTCACTCATCTATAGCCGGAAAGGTGAAGGGTATCGAGCACTGGGTGCATCCGGTGTTGCCTGTGCCGACAAAGGCTGTAATCATCGAAGCCGCTGAGACCGATGAACTTGACCCTGCAATCAAACCGCGCAGCGAGAGAGAGATCGAAAACCTCACGCCCGAGGAGATCCGCAACATCGTGCGCGACGCAGGAATCGTGGGACTTGGAGGTGCGGCATTCCCCACGTCGGTCAAGATCACCCCGCCCAAGGACGCAGCAATCGACACGTTGATCATCAACGGTGCCGAGTGTGAGCCGTTCTTAACCGCGGACGACCGCCTTATGCGTGAGAAGCCGGAGGGGATCATCAATGGAGCAAGGATTCTTGCCAAGGTGCTTGGACTTGAGCGAGCCTGCATCGCCATCGAGCACAACAAGCCGGAGGCTATCCGCATCGTGTCCGAGGCCGCGTCAAAGGTCTGGCCTGCGGCAGAGGTCTTAACTGTAAGAACCAAGTACCCGCAGGGCGCGGAGAAGCAGCTTATATCCGCTATCCTGGGGCGCGAGGTTCCAGCCGGCGGCCTGCCCTTCATGGTCGGCGTGGTTGTCCAGAACGCGGGCACGGCCTTTGCGGTTTATGAGGCGGTGGCAAAGCGCAAGCCGCTGTATGAGCGCGTGGTTACCGTCACCGGACCGGGAATCGCAGAGCCTAAGAATCTTCTTGTTCGCATCGGGACGCTCGCGGCAGACGTAATCGAACACTGCGGCGGCCTTACGCCCTCGGCCACCAAGTTCATCTCAGGCGGGCCGATGATGGGCATCGCTCAGTCCACCCTCGAGGTTCCCATTATTAAGGGAACATCAGGCATGCTCTTTCTGGACTCATCCAAGCGGCTGTTTGCGGTCGCAGAGGAGTCAAGCTGCATACGATGCGGCCACTGTGTGGGTATCTGCCCGATGAAACTGGTGCCTGCCGAGATTGCCCGGATGGCAGAGTATGAGAAGCTGGAAGCCGCCGAGCGCTGGGGGATAGCGGACTGCATGGAGTGCGGGTCCTGCGCATTTGTTTGCCCGTCCGGACGCCGACTGGTGCAGTGGATCAAGTACGGCAAGACCCTCATCTTCGCCGAACGCAGCCGCAAAAAGGAGCGCAAATGACCCGCCCCGTAACACACCAGCCTCCTTCCCTACCCCCTATCGAGATTCTTGCGGGATCCGAAAGGAGACTAGATGAATTCTGAGGTCAAGGATACTCGAAAGTTTCTGGTCACCCCTTCCCCACACCTCAAGGCGCCGTTCAACGTAAAGATGGTGATGTACATCGTGGTGATCGCCCTTCTGCCTGCTTTGGGCGGTTCGATCTACTTCTTCGGGCTGCGCTCCTTGTGGCTCATCTTGATCTCGGTCGCTACCGCGGTGCTGGCCGAGTTTTTAATGAACCTTGCGTTCAAGCGGTCTCTTGAAACGTGTCTTGACGGCTCGGCGATCATCACCGGGATGCTTTTGGCCTACAATCTGCCGCCTACAGCACCATTGTGGATGCCTGTGGTGGGCTCGGCGTTCGCAATAATCATCGTGAAAGCCTTGTTCGGCGGGCTGGGTCACAACTTCCTTAACCCTGCCCTTGCCGGCCGCGCGTTCCTAATGATCTCCTGGCTGGGCAAGATGACCTCGGGCTGGACGCTGAGAGAAGGTCTTGGAACCACCTCAGGGATTCAGGTAGACGCTTTTACAGGCGCAACCCCTCTTGGGGTGGTTCAGAAGCTCAAGGACGTGGTCGATCCCAATCTTACCGAGACTGCCAGGCAGGCTCTGAACTCTCCCGAGACCCTCAAGGCGTTGTTCTTCGGTAAAGTAGGCGGCTGCGTGGGCGAGACCTCGGTGCTCTTACTCCTTATCCCGGCGATAATACTGATTGCTATCCGGGTGATAGACTGGCGCATCCCGCTTGCCTACCTCGGCACCGTGGCTCTGGGGACGCTCATCGCCTGGCTGTTTAAGGCGACTCCGGTCACACCTATCTTTCATCTTTTATCCGGCGGGCTCATGCTGGGCGCCCTGTTCATGGCAACGGATTACGCCACCACACCTGTGACTCCTTTGGGGCTTTGGATATTCGGCATAGGGTGCGGGGTATTGACAGTGCTCATCCGATTGTGGGGAGGCTATCCTGAAGGGGTAAGCTACTCGATCCTTTTAATGAACGTTGTAACACCCTTTATCGACCGCTACACCAGGCCGCGTATCCTTGGTGAGAGTGCGGCAAAGAAGGAGCGAAAATGAGGCTTGAGGTCAAGATGGTTCTTGTACTTATGGGTGTGGCGCTTGGCTCCGCCGGTCTCTTAGGATTGGTGTTCGGTGTTACCGCGCCGGTGATCGTAGCCCAGAAGGAAGCCGCCCGCCAGAACGCTCTGGCCATGCTTTTACCAGAGGCTGAACGTTTCGAGCCTGACACCTTGATATCCGACGGCGACACCAGCATCATCTACCACGCCTACGATGAGAAGGAGATAAAGGTGGGGATAGTTTTCACGGTAGCACCCAGGGGGTATGGCGGTCCTGTGGAGACCATGGTGGGATTGCGAGCCGACTCCACGATCTCGGCCATCCGCATCGCGTCCGCTGCCGAGGGGATGAGGGAGACCCCTGGCCTTGGCGCTCGCGTGCTGGAGGATACGTTCCGCAACCAGTTCAAAGGTCTTAAACATGACGATCTCTATCTTGCCAAGGAGGGCGGCAGGATAGATGCGATAACAGCGGCAACCATCTCATCCAACGCGGTTACCTCAGGGGTTAGGGAAGGTGTCGAGCGTTACCTTCCATACCTGGTCGAGATGGCCGAGAGAGAGATGACAGCTCAAGGCTACGGGGGCGAGTTCAAAGTAATCGTTCACCTAAGCAAGGAAGGCAAGATCACCAGGATTGAGATACCCCTGGAAGGCTTCAATGAAACCACCGCTATCGGCACCCGGTGTTGCGAGCCCGGATTTCTCGCCCGTTTCGTGGGACTTTCAAGTGCTGCGGAGGTCAAAGCAGTCGACGCCGTCTCCGGCGCCACCGTCACCAGCGAAGCGGTCAAAAAGGCGGTGATACAGGCACTTAACCCCTGACGAACGCATCTTTATACTCGCAACTTGCAGGATGTTTGCTCCAACAATCTGCGATCTTTTCTTCGCAGAAGAAAAGGAGCATGAAAAGACGCGGTAATACAGGCACTTAGCAAATAAAGGGTTCCGATTATGATAATTCCCGCAGGCTGCAAGAATCCCTAATATCGCAAGTCAGTGACGATCACTTGCTTCCCGGACCCCAGTCAGGATCGGCATAAACCTCCGCATCGGTAAGTCTTCCCACCTCGCTTCCTGTTATAACAGTTCCTGCCTCTTCCTTGAATTCCCAGACGTAAAGATCGGCGTGACGGGGTGCAGTGCCCAGGAGAAGGGTGTCACCTGTTGGAGAAGCGGTTATGTAGGAGTAACTTTTAAACCAGTCCTTGGAGATAGGGATGATCTGAACCTCTGGCTGAGTTTCATCGTAGCGTATGGCGTAGACGGTTCCAATCTTGCCTTCGCTTTCTTTAACCGCAAAGATCCATCTTCCGTCGTGCGACCAGCAGAGATCGATCCAGCTCCCTATGGGGAGGGGGTCTTTAAGGGAACCGGTAAGAAGCCGGTAGTCACTTCCATCCCTGTTCACAAGCCCAAGGTCGGTGCGAGGGACTTCAACATACTGAGTGCCTGACAGCTCAAAATACTTCCCCAGCTGGATGAAAGCCACCTTCTCGCCATCCGGGGAAAAGGCAGGCGCCATGGCCTTGGTGAAGAGGATGCTATCCACCGCCTCGCTTTCGGTCTTCCTGTCGGTAAAGAGTGTAGAGATTTTCTCTTCATCGGTCTTCAAGATGGATATACGGCTGGATGTGGTAAATACCAACTCCGGTGCGGTGGGTGAGCCGTCAAGCCACTGAGGGGACGCGACCTCATAGTGGGTCAACTCCTTCCCGTTGCGATCCGTTATATATAAGTAGGGAGGATAGTCCGGCTTTTCTCGACTCAGGAACGCCACCCTCTCGCTCGCTTCGATAAGGGTGGGAGACCATATACCCTGCATGCTGTCTTCAAGTGGGGTAATGGATGCTACAACCGCCCCAGTGTCGTCAAGAACGTAGATCACAGAGATGGTATCGGTTACCACGATGTAAGATTCTCTATCATCCCACTCGGATTCCTTCTTGCCGCAGAAAACAAAGGCTACGAGCGCTAAGCAGGCGATCCCACATGCAACCATCCGACCTTTATTAAACATCGAAACCTCCTTATAGAGATAGTCTAGGTGAACCGCAAGGGATGTCAATAGTTGACACGGGGCAAAGTTTGGTTATCTTTAGGTAAATTTAAGGAGGCTTATGCGTTTTTCAAGTTTTGTCAAGTTTGTTAGCGTGGGAGCTTTCCTGTGGGCTGTTTGTGCCCTAGCCCAGACCTATAGGGTGGATCAGATACTTTCAAAGCACATGAAGGCGATGGGCGGCTCTGCGGTAATCTCTCATCTGGCCTCAGTGGTGCGCGAGGCGCGCGTGGAGGCCGGTGGACTGAAAGGCACATCCACCACCTGGATACTTCCGCCGAACCGGACCCGCAACCGCATAAAGATGGGGGTGCTCGATCAGACCTCGTGTTTTGACGGTGAGTATCAGTGGACGATAGACGCCAACGGTGTGCTTTCGATCGGTGATGAGGAGGCTCGTAAAGCCGGACTTACCGAGGCACTAATTGACGGCCTGAGCTACATGTTCCCCGACTCGACCCTGAGGGTGCGCTACCTTGGCCGCGAGGGCGAGTTGGGCCGCAGCTTCCTCGTGCTCCAGATGCTGCCTGGGGACGGGGTTCCTGCAAAGCTCTGGATAGACGAGCAGACCTGGCTTCTGGCCAAAACCGAACTTACCTCAGGTGGACTCACCGCTATCCGGGAATACTCAGACTACTCAAAGGTCGAAGGGCTTATGGTTCCGCACCGCATCCGAATGCAGATCCCCCAGATGCAGCAGGGGTTCGATTTTTTTGTTCACACAGTGAAGGTCAACGGGTATGTTGACGAGCGGCTTTTCTTGCGCAAGGAGCGGCCTGTCCACGACTACGTTATAGCCGCAGGCAAGAAGACAGCCCCGATCGGCTTTGAGTTCTTAAACGACCACATCTACCTCAAGGGCTTTATAAATGGAGAAGGTCCCTTTGATTTCCTTCTGGACTCGGGTGCCGGCGCTTCAGTGATCGATGAGGGTCTTGCAAAAAGGCTTCACCTTGCACCGGTCGGCGAGTTCAAAGCAACCGGCGTGGGGGGCTTTGCCGGCATGTCGTTGGTGCAGGTTGACTCGATAAACCTCGAAGGGCTTGGGCTTTACGGTCAGGTCATCGTGGCGATGGGCCCCTCTGAACTCCTGACACGATACGCAGGTCTGCCAGTTGCCCTGATCCTCGGCTACGATTGTCTTTCCCGGTTCGCAACCGAGATCCGCTTCTCCGACGCTACCGTGACCTTCCACGAGGCTGAAGGATTCGCCGCCCCTGCGGGCTACAGCTTCCTTTCCTGTTCATTCGGCTCCCGTGTTCCTGTTTTGCAAGCAAGCGTTGAGGATGTAAGGGGTCGGTTCATACTTGACACCGGTTCAGGATCGTCTATCGATTGCTCTGAACCCTTTATCAAACGCACGGGCCTCAAAAAGGGACGCAGACTCTTCGAATCGGAACTCCACGGTGTCGGCGGCCCGGTTAAAATCCTGGTGGGCCGAGCCAAGCACATCTCAATAGGCCCTTATTTGATGGAAGATGCTTTGGTTGGCTTTGCCGAGGACGCCCGGTCCGGGGTGCTTTCCTCCGAGGAATACGACGGCATCATAGGCAACGAGGTGCTGCGTCGCTTCGACCTCATCTTTGACTACGCAGGCGAGCGTGTGGCCATAAAGCCCAACCCCTCGTTTGAAGAGCCCTTCCGCACCGCAAAGAGCGGGATGATACTTGAGCTCTCCGAGGACGGTCGGATAATCGTCACCCGCAACGTTCCTTACACACCCGCTGATGAGGCCCAGATAGAGCCGGGCTCACAGCTTCTGGAGGTTGATGGATTCAAGGCGCGCGAGCTTGGCCTCGGCGGTATCCGCGAGATAATGCGAGGCCCCGACGGCACCGAGGTACAGGTCAAGCTGCTTTATAATAACGAAGTTCGGGCAGCGACCCTTAAGCTGCGAACCTACTACTGATGAAAGTTGAAAGTAAGGAGGTCATGAAAATCCTCCCGATGCACTGAGGATTGACATAGGCCCTTAATCCGCCTAGAATAATTCGTGATCGTTCTGCTGTCGCTTTTATTCCTGCAGCTCTCTTTGCCTGAGGACATAACCATCATCTCCGCGACTGGAGATACCCTGTTCTTTAACGAGCTTGCCGATGCGCTCATGGACTACAACGTAATCTTCGTTGGCGAGCGGCACGACGCAAAAGCCGCACATGAAGCGGAGCTTGCAATCCTTACCGCCCTTGCCGGGAGAGACTCAAACCTGGTGCTTGCACTTGAGATGTTTGAAGCCGACGTAGAAGAGGTGTTGTACGCCTACCTGGTCGGAGACATCTCCGAGGATTCCTTCCTTGCGGCCTCCCGTCCCTGGCCCAACTACCAGACAGACTACCGGCCACTCGTGGAGTTTGCCAAGGGGAATAAGATTCCTGTCGTTGCCGCCAACGTTCCGCGCAGAGCCGCGGCGGCGGTGGCGCGCTCAGGAGAGGTCTCCCATGAAGTTATGGGAGTAGACAGCGTCTTTATGCCTGACACTTTTCATCTGGACTCCGAGGAATACTACGAGCGTTTTGCCGCCACCATGCAGGCGATGCCGCATGGAACTCCAATGGGAGGAATGAATATAGATGCACTCTACAAGGCTCAGGTTCTCAAGGACGCGGTAATGGCCGCCTCACTTCATCCCTGGCTTGATCACCGCATACTCTTCTTCTGCGGACGCTTCCATGCAGATCACCATCTGGGTATCCCCTATCAGTTACACAAGAATCATCCTGAGTTGAAGATAGCGGTGGTTGCCTTGGCCCCGGCGTCCGAGAAGCTTTCTTCCGAGGATCGCTCCGGGATAGCGGACTTCCTGTGGATATACTCACCCCAGCCGTCTGCAAAGCAGCCGGCCGGGGACCCCGAAAAGAACTGATCGATCACCTGGAAGCTGCCCCTCCCGCGGATCCTGTGATCTCTTTACCCCCTCGAGGTAAAAGATTTGACAGATCAGCGAGCTTGTCTGTTCAAAAGTCTGTTCCAACCCGAAAGCTTGTAATTTGCGATCTTTCGTTGCTGTGCAACGAAAGGAGCATCGTTCCCATTGACACATCTAAGGTAGGGAGTATTATAATTACATGCTGAGAGTCAAGGACTGCATGGACAAAGACCCAAAGGTGATAACGCCGGATGCCAGTCTGCGTGAAGCTATCGAGCTGATGCTTGCCGAGCGTGTTGACGGTCTGGCGGTGGTAGACGAGGATCGTCATTCGCTTGGTCTTATCACTTTGGGCTATCTGCTGCGTGGGTTCATGCCTGCCCACTTCAGTCACTGCCCGGAGAGGATGCTGGAGGAGCTGGAAGCGGTTAACATCCAGGCGTTCTTCGGTCCGACAAGTGGACTCTTCCTGGTTGCAGACTTCTTTAAGGACGACGTTAAGCCGGTATCGCCTCAGGATTCCCTGATGCTGGCCGCGGCCGAGATGCACCGTCAGGAGCTTTTTATGCTGCTTGTGGTCGAGGAGAACAAGCTGGCAGGCATGATCTCCCGACGCGACGTCATGCAGGCATTCTTTGACAGATCACCCTTTTTTCCTTCGGAGAAAAGATCGGAAGAATAAAATATGAGGAATCAGCTTCTAGCGATTCTTACATCTTGATTCCTGTTGATTCTTGCGATCTTTGTCCTGAAAGGACAAAGGAGCATTAATTTCGGGGTCCCCAAACGAATGCTACGCATCCGGTTGGGGTGACTAGTCTTCCCTGGGCAGGATGCGGACCGAGTCCTTCGCAATCTTCTCTACCGCATCGCTCATCTCCTCCTCACTCACTATCCCGTCGTTTAAGAGCTCCTGCAGCCGCTTCTCGTTCACCATGGTGACCTTATCCCAGAATCCCAGCCTTTCCAGCAAGGGCTTCAGCTTCGCCTGATTGATCTTGAAATGCGTGTTTGTTTGCAGCCGTGCCGATCCCTTGGTGGTGAGTATCTTATGTTCACCGCGCCGGTTCATCTCCTCTAATATCTGTTTCTTTACCTGCTCCATCTGTTTTTCAATCTCCGCACGGTCCGTGCGCAGATCAAGGTAGCGGCTGATGGCAGGCTCAAGGTCCTCAGAAAGGGCCTCGAATTCCTGCTCTACAGGCGGTTCTAGAGGCTCGTAGCCGGAGAAGTAAAGATAAACAGCTGTCCGGGAGGCTATGAAGTCGGCGATGTGCAGGCTCCACTCCAATGGTTTCTTGGGCATGCGTAAGGGCTGCGGTCCCCAAAGCCCCTGATGGCACTCAATGGCGTTCATGATCTCGTCAAAGTAAGGGGTCTCTGATGCCAGATCCTTCAGCTGATGGCGGACGATCAGAGGGTGATCGGCTTCAGTTCGATCCTCATCCACCAGTCCGTTCTTGAAGGAGTCGTGCAGGATCGCTGCAGCACGTAATACGTCGAGCTTTGCCCCGTCTATCTTGAATACCTTGGCGATCTCTGTGGCAAGATAGACTGCCCGCCTGGTATGCAGGACAAGACCCCCCTCGCCCAGGGTATCCAGGGGATGGAAGCGACCCGAGGCGGAGGCCGGCACGTGCCAGAAGTAGGAGGGCACCCGCTCAAGCGCCTTGGTGACAAACAATCGGATTGACGGATCCTCTATCTGCTCCAGTTCCTCATCGAGGTTGAATTTTCGCTCTTCGCTCATAGGTCTAATGTTAGGGAGGATTGGGGAATTGTCAAACCCTGTTCCTCTGTATTCAAAGAAAACGTGGGGCTTGACTCCACGTTTAAAACTGGGATAGATTTACTCCTCGATGCCGGGCCCTTTGATGAGTCTGGTTTCGCCTTCAAAGGTTGAGGTCGTAGTGTCATCATCGTATACGAATCGCATAAGGGCATGGAGGGTGGTCATAACCACACCTTCACCTTTGGCCCAGTATTGGAGGTTTTGGTATTCGTCATAATCCTCTATGTAATCAGGCGTGACTTCGATCTTGAGACAGTTGGAGAAACCATTGGCCTCCGCATCGTCATCGATCACCCTATAATGAGTAGTAGAGGTGGTGGTGTCATCTATTTCTATAGTTATATCCCATTCATCACCCTTCCTAGGTTCTGAGGGGAATACAGCCTCGGGTTCGGAATCGCTGAGTTTTTCGTAGAAGTAGGCTGAATCTGGCTCAATGTGAGCGTAAGAATATACTACCTCACCTGAATCGGGGGTGGTCCTTATTTCCCAGACAGACAGGGGATTCGAGCCAGTGAGTTCGGTCTCCTGGATAACTTCCGTCACGTAGGTAGAAGTGTCTGCCCAGCTGGTATCCTCAATTGGGATATCCTCTGGATAATCCAAGGCGAAAGTCCAAATAGCTTCATAATTCCACTTCCTGTCTTCCTCGTAGGGAAAGTAGGGCGAGGAGCCCGAGCCCATGGGTTCAAGGATTTTACTCTCGCCTGTGTTCCTTATCGCTGTGAACTCATCCTGGCAGGCGGTGAATCCTACCGCAAGGACGAGTGCGACTGCAATCAAGAGTGCTTTTTTCATAACTTGTCCTCCTTAACTTATGTATGTTTATGGCCCTAGTTGTAGGATTCCCTAATCGAGAATTCTAAAATGTATTCGTCCTTTTCTGTGCCGTATTCATCGACTCCCTTGAAATATGTGTAAACCATACCTACGTCACGGGCCCAGTATTCGGTAAGCTCATAATCACTCCAGTAATCGTCCATGGTACATTCGATCTTCAAACACTTCCTGTAATCAAGGATTTTCTCATCATCGGCTACGACTTCATACTTCATATACGCATACCACAAGAGATTGAAACCTTCCCATTGGTCTCCAACTTCCGGAATCGATGGTCCAACCAGGAGAGCAGTATCGTCAGTGTAATCTAGATAAAAGTATACAGAATCCGGCTCTATTCTGATAAAGAACACTGAGGTGTCCACATCTCGGTATCCATCCGAGTCCTCATAATCCAAAATCTGATAGACTTCACAGAACTTACTCTCTTTGTATTCGATTTCGCTGATCACCTTCTTGGTCATAGTTCCACTAAGGGTATCGTATTCGTTGTCTTCAGGATACTCCGTGTCGGTGTAGGAGTACGTGGCCAATAAATCATATACCCACTCGCTGTTTTCGGTGTAAGGGAAGTAAGTGTATTCATCTATCCTGTTGCAGCCTAACCCCAGGATTAGGGTAGAGGTAATCACAGCTGGCAAGATTTTTTTCATACCTTATCCTCCTCGGTTTGGGTATAGTATGCATTCAAATGAGAATTTGTCAACCGGTGAGGGTGTTATGAGAATCGTTTGATTTCTTCAGGGTCCCCACAGATTTGCATAGCAAATCTGTGGGGCACAAAAAACGCGGGGCGCAAGCCCCGCGTTTACAATCTTTGGATAGAAAGGTTATTCGCCTTCGGTGAACTTGGTGAGCTTGGTCTCACCTTCGGCAGTCATAGTGAAAGTGTTTTCTTCGTCGAAAGGTCTGGTTATGACCCACTTGAACTTGGACATGACGGTGCCGACGTCCTTGGCCCAGTAGTCAAAGGACTCGTGTGAGTCGTAGTCGCCGTAATCCTCGGGTTTAGCCTCGATCTTGAGGCAGTCGGTGTAGTCGCCAAAGGCCTCTACGCCGGTCTCAACGACCGTGTAGTTGGTCTTGAAGTAAGTGGTGTCAACCAGAGTATCGCCGGTCTCAGGGTCAATCGTCTCGGTTATCGTCATAATCTCAGTCGTCCATGTGTCGTCCTTGTCTGGCTTTGACGGGATCTTGTACCATTCCTCGGTGGCATCGAGGTCTTTGTAGAAGTAGATGTAATCCTTGTCGGCGTCGACGTAGCTGTAGCTTGTCGTGGGGTCTACGTCTTCGACATCTACGGTGAGGATGGTCTTGATCTTCCAGACTTCGATGGGTTCATCACCGGTGGTTTCTTCCAGGGCCATGACTTCGCTAACCACGGTGGTGTTAACCGTGATTTCTATATCATCCATACCTTCAGGATAATCCATGATGGTTTTTGAGGTGCCGGAGTACTCCCACTTGTTGCCTTCCGCGAGCGGGTAGTAGGGGGAGCCTTTTTGGAACCAGCTACACCCAGCGAAGCCGATAACCAAGGCAATAGCCAGTACGGCTAACAAAGCTTTCTTCATTCGTAGCCTCCTTTAGCTTTGATAATGCAGAAAGTTTATTGATTATCCGGACTTTGTCAACCCCCCTTCGGCCAATTGTCAATATTATAGTTTAAAGGGCTATTCTTGACATCCTCGCCTGAAACGGGTAGGATGCATCCAGCGATATGCAGGAGGACGGATCAAGTGAAGACGGCTACTCCATTGAGTAGAAGGTGGAACCACCGCTGTGGACCGATGGGAAAGAACGTAAGTTGCCGCTAGGAGATAAGGAAATCCTATTTTCTAAGGACGGGAGATTATTAAGGCCCCGCACTTATGTCTTTGCGTGGACCCCGAATAAACACCCCACGTGGCTGGCAAGACTTGACAGGCTCGATCTCGTGATTAGGATAGTAGGCAACAAGGAGGTCCGATGAAGATCGTAAAAAAAGTTCTACCTGTCCTTTTGATCGCCCTGGCCCTGGCTGGCTGCGGACTCATTGACCAACTCAAAAAGGGTGTAGCCCGCAAGGCTTCTCGCATCACCTCGGTTGTGGCCACTGACACCGTATCAAAGGAATTCGCGATAGTGGATATAGAGTACGTGTTTACCGGGACCGGGATAAGCGCCGACAAGGTGGTATTCAGCAGGGAGGGTTCGGACCGACAGGACACATTGAATATCGTTCTGGTAGGAACCATCTACACCGATTTAGACACCCTTTCTTCTAACACAACTTACACCTATAAGATGTGGGTGATTGACGGCGGCGAGATGAAGGAGTACGACGAAGTGGAACTCACCACCCTGCCCGCTATAGAGGTAACCTCCCCAGACCTGGCGGTATCCGGTGACCTCACCGTGACCTGGAAGAAGATTTCGACACAGGATAAAGACTATCTGAAGTACAAGATCGAGATCTTTCAGGTCAAAGCGGAGGATCTGACCGATATAGACGGCCTGATCGCTCTCATGGATCCGCTTGAACCTGTCGTGGAAGTTGAACTTGCTGAATCGGATACCGAAGGTGAATATACGTTCAGCGCGGCAAACTATGATCTTCCCGGAGGCTACGCGATTAAGGTATCCACCACCAGCTTCTTTGGTTCGCTTGTAGATAAGTCCTCAACCATAAAGGCTTTTGTCTGGAGCGAGTAGTTTCCGACAATCAGTGTACAAGGCCGGTGGCATTCTCACCGGCCTTTTTTCTCAGTTTATCCGGATCGAACCGTCTAAGATTTCTTCTTGCGGGCGGCAACCAGTGAGAGGACTACCGCTAGTCCTACCAGTCCAAGAGCAACAAAGGTTATCCATACGCCTGCAGTCTGGTAAGGGGAGCGGAACCGGAAGACAACCTGGTGTCTGCCCGGCTCTAACGTGACCGCACGCAGGGTGTAGTCCGCGCGGTAGACCTTCTGCTCGACCCGGTCCACCCACGCCCTGTAATATGGATACCAGTTCTCCGAGAGCACAAGCACCGCCGGTCGTTTGACGTCGGCGGCGATCTCGATCACGTTCGGTTCATACCTCGTGATTTGCACATCTCCCGGTGAGGTTGTATCTGATGGGTCAGCTGAGGGCTGCCAGACTTGTGGTTTCTCTTCAAGTATCACGGTTTTAAGTGGATCGAAATTCACTCGTTTCATCCGAGTCAGGATAGCTTCGCTCTGCTCGATCACCTCAACGTCGGTGCATAGCCATGCTCTGGAGTGCTGTCCGTAATTGCGGTAGATTGCGTAGCGCTGACCGGTATAGACCGGACGGAAGGAGCTGCGGGTGGTGTCAATCCACGGGGCAAGTTCTGCGTGCAGCGCCATTATGGTCTGCTGGTCCTGAGGGCTGTAGGCTGCAAGTTGGCTGGTATCGGGGAGTCGTAGCGCAATAAGATAGCCTACATCCAGCATGGTCAAAAACGCGGGGTAGCGCAGGTTGCGGGGATTGCGGAACATGATGGTGCGAGGCTCGCCGGGAACGTCTATGAACTCCTGATATCGCCCGAGCTGGTTTCCGTGATATCCGCCCACCGACTGGATGTGATAGAGCATGAGGTAGTCGTCGTTGCGGTAGAGATCCTGGCCGCGGAACTGTAAAGGGAATACGCGAAAGACGCCCTTTTCTCTTTCAAGGAACGATACCACCTCGTCTGGTGCGTAGAACTCGCCTGCGGAGAGGGGGTTGCCTGCGCGGTCCTTTACGATATTCACGAAGTGGCGGTCAACCAGCCACAGATCAATAAACACAACAGCAGCAAGGATTACTCCCCACAGCCATCGGAGTTTGCGCAGCTTCCTCCAGAGAAGGATGACAGCAAGTCCCAAGCCGGTAAAGAGGAAGCCCAGCCAGAAGCCGCCCGCGGCGTTGGGGAGGTTGTCACGCATTTTAGAAAGCAAAGCACCTGCTCGCGCACCACCCTGTGCCTTGATAAGGCCTCCTTTTGCAAGCGATGCCACGAAGTTGCCGAAGCCATGCGGGGCAAGAGAGGACCACAACCCGAAGATCAATAAAAGCCCGGCCACTACTATGAAGACAACGGTAGCTGTATCCGCCTTTCCCTTTTTGTCTTTAGGTAACTTAAGTGGCCTCTCTAAAGCGGCCTCGAGACCAAGCGCGGCCAAAACCACCACCGAGAACGAGACGGTAAAGAAGATCATGGCCGGTGCGCGGAAGCTCGATAGCATCGGGAAGATGGTGTATGGGATACGGTAGAAGGGTGTGTTTCCGCCAAGGGCCATCAGGATGGCGAACAACCCAAAGAAGGTGAAGAACTTGGTCTCCCTGCGCTTCCAGGCAAGGATTATCCCAACGATCGCCAGGGCCAGGATGATGATCCCGAAATACTCGGAGTGCTGCTTGAACGCGTTGGCCCCCCAGTAGTTTCCCAGGATCCCGGAGAAGCGCGGATTGAAAAGATCAAAAAGCTCGGCTCGGGGCAATGACCACGATGTGTTCCACTCCCAGCCGCGTCCGCCGGCTCCACGCGGAGAGAGACCCAGGTAGCTGATCGCGGGAAGGAACTGGATTGCAGAGATGGCAAAACCCAGAGCAAGAGAGCCGAAGGAGAGCCCCGCACTCTTAGCGGCAAACCCCCAACGCTTCCTTTTGAAGCCCAGAACGAAGAAGCGGAAGATGATATAGAAGGCCATCATCATCAAAAGGTAGTAGGTCATCTGAACGTGTGGTGAGAGCAGCGCCAAGCCTATCACCAGAGCCATCAAAGCAAAATACATCAACCTCCGTTTTGTCTGTGGATTAAACGCCTTCTGTATAAAGAACAAACCTGCGGGCAGGAACGATGCGACTATCACCTTTCCGTCGTGCCCTGCATCCACCAAAGAAACGATAACGCAGGTGAACATGTAAGCCACCGCCCCCACAAGCGCCACCGGTTTTTTGCAATCGAGGGTCCGCAAGAATCCGTAGGTGAAGATGCCGGCAACGATGATCTGCAAGACAAACACAAGCGCCATCACCGTGCCCACCGGCAGGATAGTCCGCAGTAAGGCTGTGATATAGAACACATCGCCGTGGAACGCGTCGATGTAGGGCAGGCCTCCGAAGATGTAGGGGTTCCATAAAGGAAACTGGCCTGTTGCCCTCAAGCTCTCATGGACAAAGCTCTTGAACATGTAGCCTGATATGAGCTGGTCTGAGCCGTGTATCAGATGTCCTCTTGCCAGGGTGTTGGCGAAGAGCAAAAACACAAGGATGCTTAATCCCAGAAGTATCCATCCCCAGCCTATCTCGATCCTGGCAGGGGTTGTTTTTTTAGCTTCCGGTCTTGCCTGTTTGCGAGACTTTTTTGCTGCCATTGCGCCTCCGCATGAAGATAACGGAAATTAGAACAAAAGTCAACTCTGCTGCCGTAAACCACAACCTCTGCCCGAAAGAGAGGGCAACCGCTACACCTGATCCTACTAGACTTGAAAGGAAAAGAGCGAGCAATCCCTCGCGCACACCCAGCCCCCCTGGCACAAAGATCGCCAGCAATCCTACTATGTATGCCCCTGCAAATCCCCCGGTTACCACCATCCAGTCGGCTAATGGCAAGGGATGAACCGATGCTAAAAACAAAAAGAAAGCCGTTCCATATAAAAGCCAGCTCAACATATATAGAAGAAAGAATCCTAAAAGCCCGGGGTAGGAGAGCTCAAAGCGTATAGGCTCTCTTTTGAGAAGCCTAATGATCCAATTGGTTATCCGCTCGATGATGCGGGGATGAAGCAGTCCAAGAATCACGGCAATCGGTAATAGCAGCCACCACAAGGAGATGGAGCGAATCCCCAACCTTGCAAGCAGCGGGGCGAGCATGCGCTCCTGCTCCACAAAAAGTGCTGCAAAAGTTAAGAGGATTCCTGAGAGCACCGCAAGTATCTGAGCGAGCACTGCGGCCCACACCCCGGCCTCGGCGCGCACACCCTCCCTGCGGCCCAGATAAACCATCCCAACCACCTGCCAAACCTTGCCGGGCAGGTAGCGGCCCAGTGAGGACAGCGAGAATATCCTGAATGCTGAACCAAGGGATATGCGCGCACCCAGTCTTATAAGCAGCCATCGCCAGAGAACGATCATGAAAAGAAGGGTTCCGGCGAGCAGCGCAAACGATGCTATAAGAAGCCATGGGTTAAAGTGCCATGGGAAGTCGGCTACCTCGTGCCAGTTGCGGACGACCGTTCTTACAAGAAAGAACCCGATTGCGCCTAGGAGGAGTATCTGGATGATCCAACGAATAATTTTTTTGAGGATTTTGGTTCTATCGGTTTTCTTCATCCGAGGATTCTTTTATATATGTTGAGGAGCCGGAGTGCTGCAGGGGCGGCAAGGAAGCGTTCTTTGGCCGCTTGTTGTCCTCTTTTAGCCATCAACAGGGTCTTTCTTTCGTTATTATATAGCTCCTTGATCGCCTGTGCCAGGGCGTGCGGATCGTCCGGGGGGACAAGAATCCCAGTCTCCCCGGGTTGAATGATCTCGCGCTGCCCTCCTGAATCGGCACCGATCACCGCAAGGCCGGCTAACTGGGCTTCCACCAGGACCACCCCAAAACCCTCTTCCACCGATGGCAGAACCATCACCCCAGCTTCCCGGAGAATCCCTGCTAACTCGTGATGTGGTTTACGTCCAAGGAACTTCACCTTGCGGGCCATCCCCTCCTCTTTTGCCAACCCCTCCAGCCTAGCTCTCTCAGGACCGTCCCCTACCAGAGTAAGGTCAAGGTCTATTTTTCCTCTTGCAAGGATCCCCAAAGACCTCACTAACACGTCGAAACGTTTCTGCCGAGCGAGGTTTCCGATGCCGATTATCCTTCGAGTCAGCTTCTTCCTCGCCGAAGTAAGGAACATATCCGAGGCGGGCATGGGGAGCACAATGCTTGGAATTCCCATTCCAACCAATCCCGAAACCCTATCCCTCAGATAAGATGAGACGGGCAGGATGAGCCGAACCCTTTTAAGCACCCAGCGGGCGAGCAACGACCCAAAAGGCAGTCCCTTAAGCACTCTAACGTCTGTGCCGTGAACACTCAAAAGAAGGGTGACTCTCGATGTGGCAAGGGCCACGCGGGCCGCAACCCCTGCAGGAAGCAGCCAGTGCGCGTGCACGAGATCTATCTTTTCTTCATCCACTATCCTCCTTGTTTCTCTCGCAAAGGCCTTAAGGAATGATGCAAGGAGCCTTAAGGACTTCACATGCTTGAGTGCGGCAAGCATCCTGCCCTCGTAGGCCAGGGTCTCGTCCTTATCCGGTGCGTAGCGGAAGCGGCATATCTTTACCCCGTGACTTTTTTCTCGCTCGGCCAGGCCTGCGGCGTGAGGGCAGAGAACGTAAGGTTCAACCTCGTCCTTCGCAAGCGCCCCTATAAGTTCCTCGATGAACGCACCCGAGGGGTCTGCGGCAAATCTCGGATAGTTGTGGGTAAGATAGAGAACCCGCATGGGGTGGGTCAGCGTCGCCGGCGCTTGGAAAACTCAATCTCTGCACGCAGCTGAGCAACCTGCTCGGCGAGGAAGCCGGCCATCACAAGCAGCAGGCCCGCAACGATAAGAAGGATCACCAGGTAAAGAAGCGGCCGGAAACCAAGACCAGCGAAGATGCGCAGCCCGATTGCAACCAGCCCGGCGATTATGCCGAGACCTATGCTTGCGCCACCGAGTGTCCCAAACAAAAGCATCGGCTTGCGGGAGTAGCGCAAGAGGAAAGATACCGAGATAAGATCGAGCACCCCTAGAGGGACGCGCCAGAACCCGAACTTCGATCGGCCGTGCATCCGAGGCCTGAGGGTAACGTCTACCTCCTCGATCCTCCAGCCGTCCTTGGCGGCAAGCACCACAAGGTAGCGGTGCCAGTCCTTGCGCAGGTATATATCCTCAACAACCTCGCGCCGGAACGCCTTCACCGAGTTCAGATCGCGAACATTGATCCGGAAGAGAAGCCTTGAGAGTGTGTTGTAGACCCCTGAGACAAAACGCTTCTTATAATGTCCAATCTTATGACCGGTGACCAGCTCAGCCCTTCCCTCAAGGATCGGCTCCACCAGTTTGGGGATGTCGGTTATTAAAAACTGTAAGTCTGCTGGGAAGAAGACAAAAACCTCGCCCTTTGCTTCTTCAAATCCAGTCTGGAGTGCGCGGGTGACGCCGAAGTTCGCACGGTGCTTGAACACTCGCAGGAACGGGTGCTTTCTAGCAAGCCCATTTGCCGCGGTATATGTTCCGTCGGTGCTGCCGTCGTCTATCAAAAGGACCTCGAAGCCGAAGTTCGCTTTCTCGGAAAGCTCTGCGAACCCCCTCACAAGGAGCGGGATATTTTCTTCTTCGTTGCATGCGGGCACGATAACCGAAACTTTAGGCCTCTTCACAGTAAAAGTCTACCTTACAGAACAGGAAAGTCAAGCCGTCTATCCTCCTTTTCGCCTTCGGCGAAAGGATCACAACCCCGCACAATCTCATAATTGATTGGGATGTTAAGTTCTCAGGCGTGATGCAGGAGTTAAGGTTTTCTGTAACCCAGATTCACTAAATGGACATCCCGGCTTGGGGTGTGGTTGCGCTTCTTTCTGTAACCTACGCAGATACGTGGAATGTAACAGTAAAGGCAGGTGGCACGTAACTTGCTATGTTCCTCGATTAAGGATAACAGGTTCTTTGGACAACTTCGATAAGGGTATTCGTGTAGTTGTTCTGGATTCCCGCTGGGGGTCTTGACAAGCACGGAAAAAACCCTATACTTCAGAACAAGGAAACGACTAAACTGTGAAAAGGAGGTGAAACGTAAATAGATCAAGCAAAGGGCGACAATTAGAGGAAAAAACCCTTGTGTATAAAACAACCTTTTCAAGGAGGAACAAACAATGAGTAAAAAGCTTTTTGCGGTGGCGCTAATCCTCAGCTTTGCGGCGGTGGCCTTTGCGGCCGATGTGATACCGCTGCTCCCTGAAGGTATGGAGGCGCTCCGCTCTTATGATGCGAGGGAGACAACGCCAGTAGAGGGCGGCGGCGTAAGCTGGTTCTCTGCCCCGAAGGCGGTCCCCAACGACTGGTACTGGATGTATGACAACCTCAGCCCCCCTCCGTTTGACGCGCCGACTGTCTCTGGATTGCCTGGGTTTACGGACATTACTGCTAGCGGCTCCAAGCTTGCACCATACGCCAACGAGCCTTACAAGTACACCATGCCTGATTCCTTCTGGTACTTCGGCAACTGGTATACGAAGGAGAAACCCAACTACCTCTACATCTCCCCTGACGGCTGGGTCAGCTTCGATCCGGCCGCGGAGGGGTCCGGCTTCCCCACTCCTCCGACCGCTATCCCGCCCTTCCCGGTCACCGATATTCCCAACGCGGTGATTGCACCGCTCTGGCAGGATATGAATCCGACCCAAACACCTGATCCTACCGACGAGAACCGTGTGTACTATAGGTATACTGCGATGCCCGCGGAGCTGATCATTCAGTGGTATGATTTGCAGGGTCATACTAACACCAACACCTACGACTTCGAGCTTAGGCTTTCCCTCGGCGGTCAGATTATGCTCATGACCGAGGGCGCGTGCGGCATAGTATTTTCCTACCACTTCATCCACTTCGTGTACAACACCTCGAGTGCTGGCTGGACAACTGACAACGGCAAGACCGGTATCGAGGACTACACCGGTGAGCACGGCATATACTACCAGGGTAACGTTTCCAATGGCCGCAGGATCCGTGCGGGTTACAAGCGCATCTTCAGGCACGACGTGAAGGTGACTCGGTTCCTTTCACCGGGCGAGACGGTCCTTCGCTGGACCGAGATCGAGCCGGAGATAGAGGTTAGTAACGTCGGCGAGGAAACCGAGCACTTCTCGGTTAGCATAGACATCTACGATGAGACGACCGCCGAGTTGGTCTACAGCCACACCGTGTCCGGTTTCGACCTTCTGCCTGGCGAGTTCGACACCCTTATTGGGCCGTGCTGGACACCTGGCGAGTTGACCATGCCTGATACTCACAGTTACCTTAAGGTTGCCTACACCCTGCTCGGTCGCGACAGCTGCAGGCATAACGATACCCTAGCTGAGCGCGTCATAGTTCACTGCGATGGGTGGTTGACCGTCTACCACTGGAACATGGCTGACTGGCCCAACGCTGTTGCCTTCTACGACCACCGCGCGGGCACCTCCTACGACATGGACAAGGGCGTGTACGTGCTGGGTGGACGCGTCTTCATGGGCTGGACGGATGGGTCGCTGTCCACCGGTACTCCCCCTCCGCGTATTGAGGTCTGGCCTGCCGATGGCGGCTGCGGCGGTATTGCCGACGGCTCCTACGCTCTGGGCGGTGGAAACGCTATCAATCCTGCCGAGGCGCTCGTGTGGAACCCTGTTATCTTCGATGATCCCATCTGGTGTCCTACAAACGATCCTGGCAACTTCTGGATAGTTGTCGCCCACCCTCCCCCTGATGGACCGCCGTGGGTGGGGTGGATCCCTTGGTGGGGTCTGTCTCCCGGGCCGGATCCCTCTGGCTGCTACAACATGTCCCTCGACCCAAGCCGATCCGGTGGCTGGTACGGTCCGGACGGCGGCCCCTCCTATAGTTTCTCCTGGGGCGGCATGCTCGGCGGCGGCGCCTACTACGTGTACCGGTACTACACGTATCCTATAGAGGCACTCACGCACCTTGGTTTCCGGCCTATGCCTGCACCTCCCTGCTACTACGATGCTGCGCATGACCTGACCTGCTTCCGCATGGAAGATCCATCAGATGACTACGTCGAGGCCGACGTTTTTATCACTCCGAAGCTCGCGATTGCCAACATCGGACTTCAGCCTGAGCCTGATGCAAGCTTCTTCGATGTCCAGTTCATCGTCGTTAACGAAGAGACCTCTGACACCGTCTTTAACGAGATCTCCCTGATCGCCGGGCCCTTTGATCAGGGGGACACCATGTTCGGGACCACCACGCCGTGGATGCCTGAAGGCCTCTGTGATGAGTACGAGCCCTTCGTCGACTACGAGCTGATCGGTCTGGTTCGTCTGGGTGAGGTTGGTCCTGATCTCACCGACCACTGCCCGTACAACGACACTGTTCGTCGCAACGTGACCTGCCTCCTCTCGCACGACGTCGGCGTGATCGATATGACCTGGCCTGAGCCTCCGGACGAGTCGCCTGCCTTCTACAACGAGGGCAGCAAGATCACGGTTACGGCTACGGTTGAGAACTTCGGGTTCAACGCGGAGCACGACGTCGAGGTACGCCTTGAGGTTCGCGACCTTGACGACAACAACGTGGAGCTCTGGCATGCCCTGAAGTCAATCGTCTTCCTCGACTGGCGCGGCAACCCCTTTGGCGACCCATACACCGTTGACGTCACCTTCCCGGTCTACGTCGTGAAAACCGATCGTCACTGGCAGGCTCTCGAGTGCCGCACCGAGCTGATTGACGACGACTGCCCCGAGGACGACTTCGAGGTTCGCTACATCAACAACCGTGAACCCGGTACCGAAGAGACGCCTGCGGGTCTGCCGTTCGCTCTTGAGGCGATCACCCCGAATCCGTTCGTCGGCTCGACCACGATCTCCTTCGCGGTGCCTGCCACCGTCAACGTCAGCCTGAAGGTCTACGACATCACCGGTAAGCTCGTTACCACGCTCGTTAGCGGCAACCAGACCCCTGGTCGCCACGCAGTGACGTGGAACGGCACCGACGATCTCGGACGCAGTGTTGCGCAGGGCATCTACCTGGTCCGTATGGATGCCAAGGACTTCAGTGCTACCAAGAAGGTGGTACTCTACTAGGTCGAATTGAAAGATTAACCCCTGAGGGGAGCCGCTGGCTCCCCTCTTTTTTATTCGCCCAAGCCGAAACACACTTCTGTTTGGGGACCCCGGCCAATTGGTCCACAAAGTTCTCCGCAATTAACTTTTTGTATAATTCCGATGCTGCCCCGATAGAAGCGGCTCAGGGAAGCGTTGAGGGGTAACGCTTTATATCCATACAGCTTGGCACGAAAATTGCTTGATATCTTAATGTAGGTTTCATAAGACTAAAGGAGGTGAGTATGAAAACCTTACACATAATAATCATGGGAGTGTTGATCCCAATGTTCATCCTTGGGAATACTGGGGGAGGCGGCGTAAGCTGGTTCTCCGCTCCCAAAGCAGAGCCCAACGGTTGGTACTGGATGTATGATGATACCGAGTCAGGCCCTCCGTTTGACGAGCCGGCTCTCGCTCCGTTGCCTACATTTAGAGACATTACCGGTGACGGCAACAAGCTTGCTCCATACAGCAACGAGCCTTACAAGTACACCATGCCTGATTCCTTCTGGTACTACGGCAGCTGGTATACGAAGGAGAAACCCAACTACCTCTACATCTCCCCTGACGGCTGGGTCAGCTTCGATCCGGCCGCGGAGGGGTCAGGCTTCCCCAATCCTCCGTCGGTCAGCCCTCCCTTCCCGGTTACCGATGTTCCCAACGCGGTTATTGCACCGCTCTGGCAGGATATGAATCCGACCCAAACACCTGAGCCTAGCGACGAGAACCGTGTGTTCTATAGGTACACCCCGATGCCCGCGGAGCTGATCGTTCAGTGGCATGATACCGAGGGTCATACTAACACCAACACCTACAACTTCGAGCTTAGGCTTAACCTGGGCGGTCAGATTATGCTCCTAACCGAGGGCGCGTGCGGCATAGTATTTTCCTACCACTTCATCCACTTCGTGTACAGCGACGCGAGTCCAAACTGGACAGCTGACAACGGCAAGGCCGGTATCGAGGACTACACCGGTGAGCACGGCATATACTACCAGGGCACCCTTGCTGATGGCCGCGTCATTCGTGCTGGTTACAAGCGCATCTTCAAGAATGACGTGATGGTAACCAAGTTCCTTTCACCTGGTTCCACGGTCCTTCGCTGGACCGAGATCGAGCCGAAGGTAGAGGTTTCAAACGTCGGCGAGGAAACCGAGAGCTTCTCGGTTACCATAGACATCTACGATGAGGCGAACGACTCGTTGGACTACAGGCACACCGTCTCCGGTTTCAACCTTCTGCCTGGCCAGTTCGACACCCTTGTTGGGCCGTGCTGGACACCCGGCGAGTTGACCGTGCCTGACATTCACAGTTACCGTAAGGTTGCCTACACCATGCTCGGTCGCGACCTCTGCAAGCATAACGATACCCTAACTTACGTCTCCATAGTTCACTGCGATGGGTGGTTGACCACCTACCACTGGAACCCGGCTGACTTTCCTAACGCTGCGGCCGTTTATATGTCGCGTTTAGGTACCTCCTATGACGTCAGTGGCGGCACTTACGTGCTGGGTGGACGCGTCTTCATGGGCTGGAAGGATGGGTCGCTGGTCCCCGGGACTCCCCCGCCGCGTATTGAGGTCTGGCAAGCCCAGAACGGCTGCGGCGGTGTTCCCAACGGCTCCTACGCTCTGGGCGGTGGAGTCTATGACGGTTTTGTCGAAGCTCTCAAGTGGCACGAGGTTATCTTCGACGCTGCCATCTGGTGTCCTACAGGCGATCCTGGCAACTTCTGGATAGCTGTCTGCCATCCTACCGATGCAGGTGGGACATACATGGGGTGGGTTCCTGACTGGAATCTCTTTAGGCCGGATCCCTCTGCCTGTTACAACATGGACTACGACCCAAGCCGAAGTGGATATTGGTACGCTCCGCACGGCGGTCCCTCCTCGGACTTCAACTGGGGCGGTTACCCTGACGCGCCCCACTACACGCACCCTATAGAGGCACTCACGCACCTTGGCTTCTCGCCTATGCCTGCACCTCCCTGCTACTACGATGCTGCGCATGACCTGACCTGCTTCCGCATGGAAGATCCATCAGGTGACTACGTCGAGGCCGACGTTGCCATCACTCCGAAGCTCGCGATCGCAAACACAGGTCTCGAGGCCGAGCCTGATCCTGGTGACTTCTTCGCGGTTGAGTTCATCGTCGTTAACGAGCAGACCTCTGACACCGTCTTTAACGAGATCTCTCTAATCGCCGGGCCCTTTGATCAGGGGGACACCATGTTCGGGACCACCACGCCGTGGATGCCTGAAGGCCTCTGTGATGAGTACGAGCCCTTCGTCGACTACGAGCTGATCGGTCTGGTTCGTCTGGGTGAGGTTGGTCCTGATCTCACCGACCACTGCCCGTACAACGACACCGTTCGTCGCAACGTGACCTGCCTGTTTTCGCACGATGTGGGTGTAATTGATATGACCTGGCCTGAGGAGCCGCCTTATGGTGAGGGCAGCAAGATCACGGTTACGGCTACGGTTGAGAACTTCGGGTTCAACGCGGAGCACAACGTCGAGGTACGTCTGGAGATTCGCGACCTTGACTCCAACAACGTGGAGCTCTGGCACGCACTCAAGAATATCAAGTTCCTGGACTGGCGCGGCAACAGCGCAGGTAACCCTTACACTATTGACGTCACCTTCCCGGTCTACAACGTGCTCACAGATCGTCATAACCAGACACTCACCTGCTGCACCGAGCTTGAGGGCGATGACTGCCCTGATGATGATTGCGAGGTAAGGTCGTGTCCACCTGGGATAGTTGAAGAAGCCGAGGCTTTTCCTGGATGTTTTACCCTTGAGATACCCGGAAGCACGATCTCAGCCGGTTGCCATGTGAAGTTTGCCGTTCCTCACTCGAGTTTGGTGAGAGTGGAGATCTTCGACGTGAACGGACGCTGGGTTTGCTCGCTTAAAAACGACATCTTCGAGCCAGGCCGCCACTCTTGTTCATGGGACGGACGCGACGGGGCTGGCCGCAAGGCCGCGGCAGGCGTATACCTTGTCCGGATGGAAGCCGATGAGTTCAAGGCGGTGCGTAAGGTCGTTATTATCAATTAGATAGAGGAGAAAGGACGGTTAAGCTTCTTAACCCGTTCATGTGCCTCTACCGTAGGGATGACGAGGAGTGGTTGTAGCAGGCCGTTGGGGGCAACGATGTCGTGGACAATCTGCAATTCAGCATTGCCCATACATCACCTGATGTCCGAGCGGGGCAGATTGAGGTTCGCGCTACTTTATGAGAATAACCTTCTGCGTTACCGACGGCTCCTCCGATGACGATCTGATGAAGTAAACCCCTGGGCTGTAACACCCGTCATCCTCGCCCCAAGTAAGTGTGCCTGATGGACTTACGGAGTGCAGCTCATCCACCTTGCGGCCCGCCGCGTCGAAGACGAAAGCATGGAAGCCCTGAGGGAAATCAGAGTATTGCAGGACGATTTGCTGTCCGACCGAAGCTCGGAGTCGCCAATTGGATGGATGTGTTACGGGTGTTACGGGCGGCTCCTCGACGACATCAAGGGTGTCGCCTGAGGCATCGGTCTTTAGAAGCCAAAGGTCGTAGCCACCCACACCGAAGGATTTTGTCGCCCCGGTCACGATATAGCCTCCGTCTGCGGTCTGATCCACGCAATGCCCCAGGTCTTCTGCTTCGCCGCCGTAGATGCGGGTCCACAGGGTATCGCCCTCCGAATCCGTCTTAATCAGCCAAAGGTCATCTATCTCATCGTACCACTCCGACGTATATCCAGTGATGATGTAGCCGTCATCCGGGGTTTGCTGGATACAGCGGCCTACTCCACCTCCGGCTGGAGAAAGCCATCCTATGTCAATTCGACTCCAAAGCGTATCGCCCGTTGAATCCGTCTTGAGCAGGAAGAGATGATTCTTTCCATCGTAGAAGGGGGCTATAGAGCCGGTTAGAATGTAGCCTTCGTCCGAGGTTTGCTGAACGCAGTAACCTCTGCCTAGCACCCATCCAGACGAACTCTGCGTCCACACGGTGTCGCCTGCCTCATTGGTCTTCAGGAGCCACAGGCTCTGCAGGGACTCCGAGTAACCGCTGATGATGTAGCCTCCGTCTGAGGTCTGGCGCACACAGCAACCGCAGTCAGGGCCGTCTGCTCCGTAGACACGTGTCCAAAGGGTATTACCCAAGGAATCGGTTTTGATTAACCAAAGGTCTCCGATTTCTTCCCATACCCAAAGCGATTTATGGCCGGTAATGATGTATCCGCCATCTGAGGTCTCCTGGACAGATAAACCTATTCCACTTACGGTATCCGAAATAGAGTCACCTCCAAAATCCTCACGATACCAAAGGGTATTACCCAAAGAATCAGTCTTGAGTAAGAAGATGTGGTACTTTCCGTCATCGATAAGGGCCTCTCCAGTCACGATATATCCTCCGTCAGAGGTCTGCTCTACCCAGTAGCAATAATCTGCAATGTGGGTCCAAAGGGTATCTCCGGTTTGGTCCATTTTTATGAGATTCGAGAGGGGATACACCGCTGTACCGCAAGCTATGTATCCCTGGTCTCGGGTTTGCTCAACACAATAGCCAATATCATTATATCCGCTGCCGTAGGTTCTGCTCCAGCCAGCCTGAACGGATTGGGGGAACAGGATGACCACCAACGCCACCCCTGAAAACAACACAAAACGTTTCATGTCTCCTCCTTTTTACGATGCTCCTTTTCTCCATCGGAGAAAAGATCGCAACCTCTTATTTCATCAAAACGACCTTCTGGGCTGAGCCTGACGTATCTAACTCCACCTTGATGAAATACACTCCAGTTGAGTAGCCCTCGCCCCAGTTAATAACACCCGATGACTGATCTGAATGCAATTCGTCAACCTTGCGGCCCGCCGCGTCGAAGACGAAAGCATGGAAGCCGCACGGACTATCCTCGTATCTCAGCACGATCTCGCTGCCAATAGGAGAAAGCACATGCCAGTTTGATCCCACGTCAACAACCAGTTCCTCGATAACGCCCAGGGTGTCGCCGGAAGCATCTGTCCGCAAGAGCCAGAGGTCGTAGTTGCCTGCGCCGAAGGATTTAGTTTCCCCTGCGATAATGTAACCTCCGTCTGCGGTCTGATCCACGCAATAACCCACGTCTTCACCGTCTCCGCCGTATATTCGTGTCCACAACGTATCGCCTGCAGGGTTCAACTTAACAAGAAACAGGTCGTTTGTATCCCCGATCCACTCCGAGGTGTAACCGGTAAGTATAAAGTTGCCGTCAGAGGTTTTCTGGATGCATCGTCCTACACCTCCTGCTCCGTTAGGGAACCATCCTTGCTCCATACGGGTCCAGAGCGTGTCCCCGTCGGAATCCATCCTTGCAACGATGAGGTGGTGCTTGGCGTCATCAAAAGGCTCTACGTATCCGGTTACGATCCAGCCGCCGTCTGAGGTCTCGGTGACCGAGTAGCCCTTGCCGTACCACCACCCCTCAAGACCTGATGTCCACACGATATCTCCGTTCTCATCGGTTCTTAAAAGCCACAGGCTCCAATCGGTGCTGGTATACCCTGCGACGATGTAGCCGCCGTCTGAGGCTTCGCGTACCGAGCAGCCACAGTCTGGGCCTTCACCGCCGTAGATGCGCGTCCACAGGGTGTCGCCTGCCGAATCGGTCTTGATCAGCCACAGGTCCTCGATCTCTCCGAACCAGGGCGAGGTGGCGCCTGCGATTATGTAGCCGCCGTCCGAGGTCTGTCGCACCGAATAACCCACCCCCCCTACCGGTTCGTTGATCCACTCCCAGTCGCCGCGAGTCCAGAGTACCTGGCCTTCAGAATCCAGCTTTATCAGATATAGATGATGCTTTCCGTCCCTGAACGGAGCCACGTAGCCGGTCACGATCCAGCCGCCGTCGGCGGTCTCTTGTACCGAGTAGCCTATACCTACCCGCCAATCTACAGAATCGCGCGTCCAAAGGGTGTCACCATATTCATCGGTTTTTAGAATCCACAGGCTGTTCAAGGAATACGAGTAGCCGCTGACAATACACCCGCCGTCAGAGGTCTGGCTTACACAGTATCCTCCATCGTCAGCTTCACCGCCGTAGATGCGCGTCCAGCCTGCAATCATCAGGCAGGGTAAAGCCAAAAACGTCCCCACGATTATTGGGAAGAAAAGACCCTTCCTAACCATTTGAACCTCCTTTTGCCTCTTATTTGTTTTCCGATCCTAATACTCAACCACACAGAACCGGCGCCTTAAGCTTGTCCCAGCTCGTCCCTGAGACAGACGCCATCCTCTCTATAATTTATAATAATATAGATTTGCTGGATGTCAAGTCTACCCCACACGTCTGCTTCACCCTAAGGGGGTACAAGCGCAGCCGTGCGGGGACCCCGAATATTGCTCCTTTTGACCAAAGGTCAAAAGATCGCAGGGTAAGAGGGTAAAGGCATGGACGCCAAAAGCACCTGGGATGAAAATCATCCCAATCACATAGCTTTTAACCCCCCTGACCCTCAACCTTGAATCGGTTGTGATGGATGATCTTATCCAATCCAAGCCGCTCAGGCCTCTGTTTTTCTTTCTTTGCCTGATCTTCGGAGAGTAACTCGTTGATGGTATCGGACTTCTTGCCAACTATGACCAGGGCGAGAACATCAACGTCATCGGGGATACCCAGGATCTCGCGTGTCTTGCGGGGGCTGTATCCGGCTATTGGGTGTGCGACCAGCCCCATCTCGGTGGCGCGCAGGATAATAAACGCCGTGGCCATTCCGGTGTCGAACGCGTAGTACTCTCTGTCTTTAATAACGCAGTCGGCATCCTTCTTGGCGGTGACCACTATGATCATGGACGCTTTAGTAGCCCAGGCATTCCCTCTGGATAACGCCTCGTGCATCGCGCGGAGCGCGTCCGGCTCGTAAACGAAAACGTATCGCCACGGCTGGTTGTTGAAGCAGGACGGCGACAGCCGAGCTGCGTCGCCGAGCTCGGTGAGTATCTCTGGGGTAATCTCTGCCGGTTCCAATGAACGATAAGCCCTTCTTTTGTCTATCGCTTCCTTTACGTCCATTCATACCTCCTTTGCCGCAACACACCCCCCTTATCATCCCCCTGAGGAGGAGGCAAATCTCTACTACGCCTGCAGCTCTGTCAGCTTGGCCTTTACCTGGGCGGCGTGACCGTCGGCCTTTACCTTGGGCCAGTGGTGGGCTACCTTGCCCTCGGGATCGATAAGAACCGTCGAGCGGTTGATACCCATAAGAACCTTGCCTGCCATCTTCTTGGAACCCCAGGCGCTGTAGCGCTCCAAGACCTTGTGCTGGGGGTCGGATAAAAGCTTGACCTTGAGGTCGAACTTCACCATGAAGCGCTGGTGGCTATCGCAGGAGTCGGCACTGACACCCAGAACCTCGGCTCCCATCTTGGTGAAATCCTTCATGTACGCGGTGAACTGGGTGGCCTCGGTGGTGCAGCCCGGGGTCGCATCCCTGGGGTAGAAGTACAAAACCACCCAGGAACCCTTCATGTCGGACAGTTTTACCGGATTACCTTCGGAGTCCTTGAGTGTAAAATCCGGAGCCCTATCTCCTGGTTTGATCATCTTATCCTCCTCGTTTGGGTTTCATTTTCATACCATTATTATAGGAATTTAAAGAACGGCGTCAAGGTGTAGCGCAGGTTTTCAGCATACCGGCTGTTTTGGAAACAGCAGATCCAGCAAATGCGCAACCGGATAAACTGAAAAACAGGGAGGCTAAAGTCCCCTGTCTAAGCTCAGGCCTCAGTCCCCATTGCCCTCCTCGGGCTCGTAGGTTACGTAGGTAGCCCAGTTCTTGCCTGGGAACTCGTGGGTAAAGTCCTCAGGATCGTCGTACATGCGGGCCCAGGCGGTCTCCTCCGTGGTGTCGGCATCCGTAGTGTCGTCATAGACTCCCCAGACCATGGCATGTGCTGCTATGTTGAGGTCTTTTCCGTCCCAGGTGGAGTCCCATTCTACCTCGTAGGTGTATTCGTCCACGCGCGGATCGTGTTCCTCCTTGTAGTCAAACCGACCCGGAATCGGATTACCATTCGCCTGCGGAATGGAATCAGCTTGAGGGTCAATGTGCAGGTGAGTCTCGGACATATCATAGCCTTCATCCGTAACGTACTCCACGTAGAGGGTACTGCTGTCATTCCAGACGAGGAGTTCGCCAACCCGGTGATGCCGAGCGGCATAGAGATAGAACGTCTCCTCGTCACCTTCCTCAAGGAACGGTTCTGTGCTGCCAGGGTATAAGTATCCTCCGTATTTGCTACGCGGAGTCCCGTCCCCGCCTGAGAAGAGACTGTTGCTCCCATCGGCATCTGAGTCAGAAGCAGGTATACCCTCAAACTCACATCCAGTGAGAACGAGCCCAAACACTGCTACTAAGGCCAGGGCTAAAAGGTATGCCCTTACTCCGACGGATCTCTTTTTACTTGCGATCCTCACTTTAGCCTCCTAACATTTCAGAGCTTAATATTCCTCAGGGTGCGGCCTCGCCGCTTGGGATGCTCTCCTCCGTGGAGCATCCTTCCCATACTACAACATAGAACTATAGGATTTTTTGGGGCTGTGTCAAGGGGAATACATGCTCCTTTTTGACCCTCAGGGTCAAAAAGATCGCAGGGAGATTATTCCGCGAGCGTCATCACTTCGTGTGCTTCGCGGCTTTACTCCCCAAAGGTCGTCACTTGCGTGTCAGCCGCTCGCAATGACCTTTAGGGTGGTCAGTTCTTTATATGGATGGCTCGCTTCTTCACGTTCTCGGCAGCCTCCATCACCGCCTCCAAAAGGGTAGGGTGAGGATGCACGGAGGAGCCTATTGATTCAACCGATGCGTCCAGTTCAAGACCTAAAAGGCCTTCGCCGATCATAAGGTCCGCGCCTGTGCCCAGGACGTGCATGCCCAGAAGCCTGCCCGAGCCCTTCTCGGCGATGATCTTTACGAATCCGTCGCGCTCACCCAGGGTTGCTGCACGGCCCAGAGCGGAGTAGGGGAAACGCCCGACCTCGATCTCGTAACCGGCTTGGAAAGCCTGTTCTTCGCTCATCCCGACCGAAGCCACGGTCGGCAGGGTAAAGATGCAGGCAGGCATCGCCTTGGGATCGTATCGTGCGTCGTGGCCGGCGATGATCTCTGCGGCCACAAGACCCTGGCGAGTGGCGCGGTGGGCAAGAAGCGGCGGCCCGGTCACATCTCCTATCGCGTAGATGTCTGGAACCGAGGTCTGGAGTTTCTCATTGACCTTAATAAAGCCATTTTGATCAGTCTCGATGGCGATACCCCTATCCAAGAGATCGTCGGTAACCGGCCTGCGTCCTACGGCCAGCAAGAGCTTTTCAAATTCCTTTTGGACGCTCTGGCCGTCAGGCAACTCGATAGTCACAGATAGAGTCGCATCGGACTTCTGGATGGAGGCGACCTTGGAGGAGAGATGAAGCTCTATACCCTGCCTTTGAACGAGTTTTGCCAGGTTCTCGGCGATCTCTTTATCCAGACCCGGTGAGACCTGATCCATGATCTCGACCACCGTAACCCTGGTGCCGAACGCGTTGTAGATGGTTGCCATCTCAAGCCCGGTGGCTCCTGCGCCGATAACGAGCATTGATGGAGGAACGTGCTTAAAGAAAAGCGCACGTTCCGCGTAAAAGATGCGTTCGTTGTCCGGCTCGATATTGGGCAAGGGTGTTGGTGTGGAACCTGTAGCTACGATGATTGCATCCGTATCTGCATCCTGAAGAACCTCGCCCTTTACCTGAACACGGGTCGGCGAGATTATCCTGGCAGTGCCTTTAAGAAGCTGCACACCGTTCGATTTGAACAGGAACTCGATCCCCTTGACCAGCTTGGTCACGACCCCCTCCTTCCACTGCTGCAGCTTGGCAAACTCAAGGCCGGTGTCGCCTACCCCTAAACCGATGCGCTGGAAGAAACCCAAAGATGCCCGCACCTCTGCCGCATGACAGAGAGCCTTGGTGGGGATGCATCCCCAGTTCAGACAAACACCTCCGACCGCCTCCTTCTCGACGACAAGAACCTTCTTGCCCAGCTGAGCAAGCCTTATCGCCGCAGGGTACCCTCCCGGCCCCGCACCGATGATTACCACGTCATATTTCATCTTAAACTCCTCTCAATTCTCATGTATCTAAATTCCTTATTGTTATGTAGACTTTTATGTCTCTACTCGATTCTAACCCTTAGCCTGGAGATGTCAAGCGGATTTGTTCGTGCGTCAGAGGATAGTCACCAAGGTATAGGACAATATTAGAGAAGGTGGCGACGACAAAGGAAGAATTATGCCCCTATTAGCTGTTCCGTTGGATAGATCTGGCGAATTGAGACTATCCAGTAGATATTATCTCGTAGGGACGTACCTTTAGGTGCGTCCGTTCCTTTAATCGGGCGGACTTAAAAGTCCGCCCCTACGAGGCTTTTTATTTTCCGAATGCCTGCTTCAGACGTTTAGGATCAGGCTTCTTGGTGAAGGCGGAGACGACGATGAGGGTTAGAAGTCCCACCAGTATGGCGGGAATGAAGCCGTGGATGCCGGAGTCTGAGATCGGCTTCCAACCGATCTTTGCAAGAGCCTGCCATAAAAGGGCCACACCGGCTCCTGAGATCATCGAGGCCAGCACACCGGCCTTTGAGGCGTGCTTCCAGTAAACCCCGAAAAGGGTCGGCCACAGGTTGGTCGAGGCGATAACAGCCCAGGCGAACGCGGTTATCACGAGTATGAGATCGGGCGGCCTGAGCGCGATCAAAAGCGATACAACCCCTGCCGCAAGGCTTACTATCCGTCCCCACATCACCAGCTTGCGCTCGCTCATCTTGACGCGAAGCCCCTTCTGCACCACGTCGCGCACCACTGCGGACGAAACGATTATGAGTATAGCGGCAAAGGTGCTCATCCCGGCGGCGATCACCCCGGCAAGAAAAAGTCCGCCCGCCCAGTTGGGAAGCGCGTTCCTTACAAGGGTAGGTATGGCAAGATCGGCCACCTTACCTGCAGCAACCCCGGGATACATAGAGGCCAGATTCGGGTAAAGCACCCTGGCGATGGCACCGTTGAGATAGGGCAGAAGGGCTATGCTGCCGCCGACGACGGCAAGCACCGTACCTAAGCGCAGAAGGTTGGCTTTTTTGATGGAGTAGAAGCGTATCACCAGCTGCGGCATCCCCCACACACCGAAACTCACGATCAAACAGTAGCTTATGAGCCCTGCCCAGCCCCAAACGCCGGGTGTTTTCATGAGACCGGGGTTGATTGCCGCAAGCGAGGAGTTGAGATTCTCCAGCCCGCCGACGTGGATCAGAGCGAACACCGTAAGAAATATAAGGCCGAAGATCATCAGCCACGCCTGGACGAAGCTCGTCCACACAACTGCCAGGTAGCCGCCCACCGCGACGTAGAGAAGGATTATGGCACCTGAGACAATCACCGCAACCCAGTAGGGCCAGCCCATGAGGACCTCAAGCGTGTTGCCCATCCCTTTGAGAACGGCCACGTTGTAGATGGTCAAAAAGAGGATGATGATGGCCGCGGAGAATAACCGTGCGGAAGGCGAACCGAACCGCTCGGCAAAGAAGCCTGGAACGGTCATCGAGTCCAGTTTATGGGTCATGCGGCGAAGCCTGCGACCCAGCACAGCCCAGGCCAAAAAACAGCCCACAAGTACGTTGATTGCACCGACCCAGATCGAAGCCATGCCGAACTTGTAGCCGAATCCTCCGCCGCCGATGATGAGAACCGACGAGTAGTACGCGGCAACGAACGAAAACGCCGTAACCCACGGGCCTATCCTGCGGCCGCCAAGAAAGTAGTCCGAGCCTTTCTTCGCGCCCCGGCCGGTTATTAAACCGATAACTACAATGACAACAAGGTAGCAAACAAGGATCAGAAGATATACCAGATTTCTGCTAAGCTCCATCGCTACCCTCCCCTTTGGGCTTTGCCACGATTGCCCAGATTATCGAAGCCACGATTGTGGCAGCGGTCACCACAATCGCCAAAAATGTTACCCAGTGAAAACCGAAAACTGCCATCGAACTCCTCCTTGGTAAGGTTAGGCAAGAAACTATACGGGCAAAGCGCAAGTAGTCAAGGGTTGATAACCACTATCCTCCCGAACGTCTCACCTCAAGGAAAAATTTGATACCGCAATGCAATATTAGACTTTAATTAACCAAAAACCACTTGACAAAGTTCCCTTTTTTCATAGAATAGGCTTATGAGGAGGGTATTGGGGGAATACAGGAATCCCCGAATATCTAAAAACAAACCTAAACCAAGGAGGATCAAATGACTAAAAAACTACTCCTCATCGCCGCGATAGCGGTGATGCTCGTGGGCGCTACAAGCGCTTCCGCCTACTACGAATCCTGGGACGGCTGGTTCAACTCAGGATACCTCAAATACTTGGGTGCCACCTTTGACTATACGGAAGGTGAAGGCATACTTACGGACACCACCGCTGGTTCCGTCGATTCGTTTCTCGTCCCCACTATAACCCCTTCCACTTTCACCTGCGAGAGTGGCGACTTCGAAGGCTACTCCATCCAGCTTTGGCCGGGGGCCAGTGGCCGGAAACCCACAGGTCAAAGCGGTCAAAAGGAAGTCCATGACAACGCTACCTGGTCAGGTTATGCGAGGCTCTATATACCCCAGCCCCCAGACCCCCCACAGGAGGTGGACTTCACCGTCGAAGGCACCTGGAATACACGTGCGGGTGACGACTGCTTCAACTATGGGGGCAGGCCACCTATCTATAGCGCACACTGGTATTTTGGCAGCAGCGATCCTCCAGGCTTTACAGGAGGAGAAGGCGGCAGTGAAGGCGACCGGATACGCTACGTGCCGTAAGGAATCTAAACTCTTAGAGGAGGGGGCTTGCCCCCTCCTCTTTTTGGCCTTGACATCGCCGAAGAACCGCTTATACTGAGACAAAAGGAGGCAGTAATGCTTAATATAACTCTTTTGGCCTTAACCCTGTGCGGTGGTGTTCTGGTGGAGCCCTTTCGCATCGCCGAGGCCGAGCCAGGCCATGATCAGGAGTGCGTGCGCACAGCAATGGCATCTGACGGGCATTTTGCCGTAGCATGGGTAGACCACCTGCAGCCTCTTGGGGCATGGCTCGAGCTTGACGTGTATATACGTTTCTTTGACCAGGACGGCAGCCCCTTAACCGATGCTTACAAGATAACCAAAGCGGCGGACACCAACTGGATCGGCGGTTCCCATCTTGACATGGATTCGGCAGGCAACACCGTCCTGATCTGGACAGAATATGCTAGGCTGGATCCTAATGAGGACCTTTTACGGTTACAACTTTTTGACCCGAGCGGCAACCCCCTGGGTTCCCCTCAGACAGAGCATCAGGGATATATTAGCTCCGGCAGAGCGATTGGGGTGAGTCTTAACAACCAGGGCGAGTTTGCTATAGTCTGGGATGCGGAGCCGATTTGCGCCAGACGTTATTCTTTCGATAGCGGTCCGCAGGGTGATTCCTTCAGGGTTCACGACGATCCCCCTGATCGTGTCAGTTGCAACTATCCTGGTGTGGCGCTGAACGATGCAGGCGACCTGGTGGTAACCTGGCATGAGTTTCGCCTTCCTCCGAATGCAGTATCTTATCCCAGGTTTCAGGTGTTTGATGCCGAGGATGAGCCAATCCTTGGCTGGGAGCCGATGGGGCATCTGGTGAATGAGGATAGCTCTGATGGCACCCGGGTTGAGGCTTACTGGCTGGATAACGACCGCTTTGTGATGTTCTGGAAAGATCCGAGTGGTTATCCGATTACTGTGGGTCGGGTGTTCAGCGACAGGGGTCTGACGCGCCATCCTATACGCGGGCTGATATGGTGGGATACCCTATGGCGTGCCCATGGCAGTTCAGAAGGCTGGTATTCCACGGCCGTTGCCCCTAACGACAGCTTTGCCTACACTCACATAAGGAGTTACGCTGATTACCCTGATGGAGAACTGCGTACCTGGGATCATGGTGGAGGGATACTGGGATATATCCAGGACAACGAACCGATACGCCGCACCACCCTGTTTGAGTACACCCCGCCCTGGGGAGCGGATACCGTGAACTGTTGGGCCCACACTCAGCCCCCTGCGGTGGCCTGCTGCGATGACCGTATCGTTTGGGTGTACTCGCGCTTCAACCCGGACACCATCTTCGAGGCCTATGCAATAATCACCGACTGGGACATGGGGGTTGGGGTAGTGGAGCCTTCACTTGAGTACCCATCGCCAATCCATCTTGAAGCATCCCTCAACCGGCTTTCCTACGACGTGTCCGGGAGTGTTACGGGCGAGGCGCAGCTTACCC
>Ga0209991_10000095_pt1 | contig 38141 bp, 32 predicted proteins | sample ChitaG_FD_183167 | JGI IMG/M metagenome (GOLD analysis project Ga0209991, IMG submission 183167) | Deep subsurface microbial communities from South Pacific Ocean to uncover new lineages of life (NeLLi) - Chile_00310 metaG (SPAdes)... | ecosystem: Environmental > Aquatic > Marine > Oceanic >... | reverse complement strand
TGACGTTACCGTATTTGAGGCCTTTTTAATTCCTGGAGGGGTATTGGTATACGGAATACCGGAATTTAGATTGCCCAAGGCGATTGTAGCTGCTGAGGTGGACTACATGAGAAAGCTGGGTGTTAAATTCCAGGGTGATATGGTTGTTGGTGCCACTATTACAGTTGATGAAATATTTGAAGAGGGTTATGATGCAGTATATATAGGTGTAGGGGCTGGACTTCCTGTATTCTTGGGAATACCGGGTGAAAATCTGATTGGTATTTATTCTGCTAATGAATATCTGACCAGAAGTAACCTGATGAAGGCATATTTATTTCCAGAGTATGATACACCAATAATAAAGGGGAACGATGTTGTTGTCTTCGGAGCAGGGAATGTGTCAATGGATTCTGCAAGGACTGCACTGCGTCTTGGCGCAGATAGGGTAAGGATTATTTATCGCAGGTCCAGACAGGAGATGCCTGCCAGGATCGAAGAGATCCATCACGCTGAGCAAGAGGGAGTAGAATTTGTTCTTCTTGCAGCCCCCCTGAATTTTATCGGAGACAATGACGGACGTTTAAAAGGATTAAGATGCCAGAGGATGGAGCTGGGTGAGCCTGATGAGTCAGGTAGGCGCCGGCCAGTGCCGATTAAGGGTAGTGAGTTTGAGACAGAGTGCGATACAGCAGTTGTTTCGATAGGTGCTGGTGCGAATCCTCTTTTAACCAAAGCAACTCCTGATATTCAATTGAACAAATGGGGTAATATAATTGCCGAACCTGAAACTGGCAAGACAACCAAAAAAGGTGTTTGGGCCGGTGGTGATATTGTTACAGGACAGGCAACGGTTATCTTGGCCATGGGCGCTGGCAGAATGGCAGCCAATTCTATTCATGACTATCTAACACTTGGTTGGTAAGAAAAAAAGGTGGGTTTATTGTGTTTGTCGAGTTCATTGAGTTTGTTAAGTTTGTATGATTCATAGAGTTTAACACAACAAACCCAATAAACACAAGAAACTCAAGCAACTTTTTATGTTTAATTAGGGCAATCTTTCTTCATAAAGACTGGTGCCTCAGGGTCAATTTCTTTCTTAGACTGGATGATAATAATTGCGGTAATAACTAGAAACCCTCCAAATATTTGCCACGGCGTTAACACTTCACCTAATATAATAAAGGAAAGAATCCCTGCTGAAATCGGTTCTAACGTGGCTACAATACTGGCCCTTGTAGCCCTCAGGTGTTCTATTCCCATGAAGAAAAAGCCGAATGGGATTACCGTTCCAAAGGATATAATATAGGCAACGGTGATCCACCAGCGAAATTCCGTTCTCCATAATAGGAGATTTTTTGGTGGCAGAATAATATTAAAAAGCAAAGCAGCAAATGCAAATGCATAAAAGAGAACTGTCCAGGGACTGTACTTTCGCATCAACCTTTCTCCGAGCAGACTATAAAAAGAGAAAAATCCGGCCGAGAACAGACCGGCAATGACTCCCTGTCTGCCTAAATAGAAGAATGACACACTGTAAGCCTCCACCACGAAAAAACAACCAACAAAGGCCAAGAAGATTGAAAGCACTTTCCAACGATCCATTCTTTCCTTAAAAAAGAAGTAACTATAGATGGCCACAAAAAATGGAGCCAGATACTGGAGCAAGATAGCCATAGCGACCTTGATTTTAGAGATGGCAAAAAGATAGGTCACCTGCACCCCACCCATACCGAATGCGCCCAGGGCTATAAAATACCATAAATCCTTACAATTAATTTTTACTGAATTTCTCTCAAAGAAAAAGAGATATCCCAGTATAACAAGAGCAGAAAAGCTCACCCTGTACTGGGCCAGGATATAGGGGCTCATACCTGTGTTGAATAGGTATTTAGAAGCAGTCCCGCCCGATGCCCATAAAAAAGCCGCACACATGATTAAAAGATACGGTTTTATCTGGCTTGGTTCTCTACTATTCTTAGACATCTGATTTGCCACCTCATCATATACCCGGCATTTTTATGCCTTATCCCACTTCTGCTCGAGCATTTCAAGGATGCCTTAACAGTCACCACCTTCTAAGAAGACAGAATCTCAATATTCGAGCAGGGTTTCACATGATTTGAGAGCTAAACGAGGTTAAAGGTGTGTTCTATATATCACATTTGAGTGGAAAAGGAAGAGCAAAGATAAGCCTATGGGAAGGGGGATAAATTGAAAATTTACTTAATCTTAGAGGTTTGCTAATGAGTTGTCAAAAAGACTCATGCTGAGTCCTGGCTATAATTTCTTCCTGATGATACTTGTCCAGATCAACGAAATAGTCACTGTAACCTACAACTCGCACAAGTAGGTCACGATACTCCTCGGGAGCCGCCTGCGCTTTCCGAAGTGTTGCAGTATCGACAACGTTAAACTGGACATGATGGCCATTGAGCTTGAAATACGTACGAATGAGGTGGGCTAAATTATCCATGCCCTCTTCTCCATCAAGGACGCTTGGCAAAAATCTCTGATTCAGAAGTGTGCCACCGGATTTGAACTGATCTATCTTCCCCAGGGATTTGATTACGGATGTAGGGCCCTTACGGTCGGCACCGTGGGAAGGAGAAGTCCCATCGGATTCAGGCATTCTCGCAAATCTGCCGTTGGCAGAGGCTCCCAGCATCTTTCCAAAATAGACGTGGCAGGTAGTGGAAAGCATATCCAGATGGTACTCGCCTCCCTTCGTATTCGGTTTGCCGTCAATCTCGTCAATCAGGGAGGCATATACCCTCTGCATGATTGAATCAGCATAATCATCATCGTTGCCATAGAAGGGCGTCTTATTGAAAAGACGAAGGCGAAGTGCTTCCTCACCCTCAAAGTTCTTGCTGAGAGCATCCAGCAAATGTTCCATGGTAACATCCTTGTCTTCAAAGACATGTTTCTTGATCGCTGACATACTATCTGTAATGGTACCAATTCCACAGCACTGGATGTAATTAGTGTTGTACCGTGGACCGCCATTGTAATAGTCCTTGCCATTTGCAATGCAGTCATTGATGACTACAGAAAGGAAGGTGGCAGGTGCGTAAGTGGCAAACATGCGCTCTATATAATTGTTTACCCTTATCTTTATGTCCACGATATAATGGAGCTGTTTGGCAAAGGCATCATAGAGTTCATCAAAATTCTTAAACTCTCTTGGGTCCCCGGTCTCAAGCCCCACTTTTTTGCCTGTGAGAGGATCAACACCATTGTTAAGCGCCAGCTCAAGGACTTTTGGGACGTTGAGGTACCCTGTCAAAATGTATGCCTCTTTACCAAAGCAACCGGTCTCGATACACCCGCTACAGCCGCCTTCACGGGCATCTTCCACATTCTTTCCGGCTAGGACCTGCTCCATAATGACCTCATCAGCATTGAAAACCGAAGGATATCCGTAGCCCTTACGAATTACACGGCAGGCAGCCTTAAGGAAACGATCAGGAGTCTTGTGGCTGATCTGGACGTTGCTTCCCGGCTGAAGAAGATGCATTTCATCAATGACCTCGAGGATGATGTAAGAGAGTTCATTAACACCATCGGAACCATCACGCGTCAGACCACCAAGGTTAATGTTGGTAAAGTCGTTGTAAGTGCCGCTCTCCTGCGCGGTAACGCCTACCTTGGGAGGAGCCGGCTGATTGTTAACCTTGACCCAGAAGCACTCGATAAGCTCTTTGGCTTTATCCCGGTCAAGGGTTCCATTTTCCAGGCCTTTTTTATAGAAAGGATAAAGATGCTGATCCATATGCCCAGGATTCATTGCATCCCAGCCATTCAACTCCGTGATGGTACCAAGGTGAACGAACCAGTACATCTGGATGGCTTCCCAGAAATCCCGGGGGGCATGGGCTGGAACCCAGCGACAGATTGCAGCAATGCGTTCAAGTTCTGCTTTCCTCTGCGGGTCAGTTTCCTTCTCAGCCATCTCCTCAGCCAGATCTGTGTGACGCTTGGCAAAGATGATGGCAGCGTCACAGGATATATCCATACCTTTTAATTCTTCAGCCTTATCCGTAGCCTCCGTATCATTAAGATAATCAAGTTTTGCGAGACTTTCAGCGATTTCCTTCTTAAAATCCAGCATGCCCTTTTTATAGATAGTACCGTCAAGAACAGTATGGCCAGGTGCCCGTTGCTCCATAAATTCAGTAAACATACCGGCCCTGTAAGAATCCTTCCACTCCTGTGGAACATTGCTAAAGACCCTATCCCGCATACTCCTTCTGTGCCAGTAAGGAATAACCTTTTTTTTATAGGTTTCAATGTCTTCGTCCGAAACCGTATATCTGGTCATCTCCCTTGAGTTAAGGATCTTGAGGTCTTTAACAGAATGGCAGGTCAATTCAGGAAATGTGGGAACAGCTTTAGGAAAGGGGCCTCGTTCTCCAACAATGAGCTCATCTTCACCAATATAGATCCTTTTCTTCTCACAGAGGTTCTTAAAATTCAGGCCCCTGAGGACAGGAATAGAATACTTACCTTCATTTTCTTTGTAGAATTCAGTCACAAGTACTGCACGCTCAACAGAAATGCTGGGTTGCGCCTCAAGACTTGCCTTTCGCAGCCTTGCCACTCTTTCGTTCATACTGACTAACCTCCTATCTTGGCATGGGACCCAAAGTTTTCCAGCCGTTTGGAAACTGCCTCCATCTCATCTTCAGAAGGGGGCAAAACTTTTCCCAGACGATACTCCATACCAAGTTTCCTGTACTTACCGTCTGCTGCGCTATGGTATAGTAATATGCTTATATTATGCACACCAGGGAGAGAGGATACAAAAGAACCTGTGCGGTCAATGTTTTCATCATCAGTGTTGATACCGGGAATAATCGGGATCCGTATGTTTATCTTTGCACCATGTTTGGCAAGAAGTTCAAGGTTACTGAGAATTTGCTCGTTCGGAACCCCAGTATATTTTTTGTGTTTTTCCGAGTCCATGTGCTTTAAATCATAGAGAAAAAGCTCTGTTCTCTCTGCAACCCTCAGGAGTAACTGCGCATCCGCGTATCCCGTGGTATCCACTGTCCTGTGGATGTCCAGTTCTCCACAGGCATCAAGAAGCCCCAAAAGGAAATCAGGCTGCATCAGAGGCTCACCACCGGAAAAGGTGACTCCACCACCGGATTCATCATAAAATAGGATATCCTCTTTAATTTCTCCAACTACATGATCAACAGTCACCACTTTTCCAATTAGCTCACGGGCCTCCGCAGGGCAGGTTTCTGCACAGATACCGCAGTGAACACATTTAGACTGATCCGTAATTACTCCCGAAGATGAAAGTGCAATAGCGCCCTCTGGACAGACATTGATACATTCTCCGCAGCCAATACACCGATCTTTACGATATATTCCCTGTGCCGACATAGCCAGGCCCTCGGGATTGTGACACCACCAGCAATCTAAGGGGCAACCCTTGAAAAAGATAGTGGTGCGAATTCCTGGCCCATCATGAATCGCATATTTTTTGATATCAAAGATAATGCCATTTCCATTTACCAAATCTTTTCTCAAGATTCCTCACCAGAAGCTAGCCACCTAAGAAGGCTTCTCTTATCTGCTCATTACTCAGGATCTTATCAGCCGAGCCGTCAAAATAGTTCTGTCCCATAGCCAAAACATATCCTCTATCAGATATACTCAAGGACTTATGAGCATCTTGTTCAATAATTATGATTCCTATCCCCCTTTTATGCAAATTGTTAATTTGATTAAATACTGCATCCGCAACTTTCGGGGCTAGTCCGGCAGATGGCTCATCTAACAATAAAAGATCTGGTTCAGTCATGAGCGCCCTACTCATGCCCAGCATTTGCCTCTCCCCACCACTGAGTGTGTGCACCCTCTTATTTCTCTTTTCTTTCAATACCGGAAAAGTACTGTAAGCACTTTCTATTCTTTTTCTTACCGCTTCCCTATCTTTTGAGTAACCCCCCATTTCCAAATTTTCTTGAACCGTGAGAGAAGGGAAAGTATTCTCAAGCTGTGGAACATAGGCCATACCTATTTCCACTTTTTTATTCGGCTCTAATGTGGTCACATCTTCTTCCGAATATAGAATATTTCCAGCATTGGGTATTAGATATCCCATTATTGTTTTGAACAAGGTTGATTTTCCAGCTCCATTGGGTCCAATGATTGTCACAACCTCATCTTGATCAACATACATGGAGACACCATGTAGGACCTCCGTACGTCCATAACCTGAAGCTATATTATTTACCTCTAATAAAGGCATCCTGCTTAAACCTCCCGAAACAGGCTCCCTCAAGCGCCGCTCAGATATGCTTTCAGGACCTGTTCATTCTGTTGAATCTCCTCTGGGGTTCCTTCAGCCATTTTTCTCCCAAAGTTCAATACATAAACTTTATCACAGATATCACTGATGACCTTCATGCTATGCTCAATTATGAAGAAAGATTTATGTTCCTTTTTTTGGAGTTCTCTTATCACCTTAAGTAACTCCATGATTAAAGTCAGATTCACACCGGCAGTAGGCTCATCCAGTAATATCAGATCGGGATCCAACATAAAGACCCTTCCCAGCGAGAGTAGCTTTTTCTGTCCCCCTGATAGATCGCCGGTATATTCATTTTTCAAATCAGTAAGCTGCAACATTTCAAGCAGATCCATCGCTCTATTTAAATTTGATTTTTCTGACTTATGGACCCGAGGGCGCATAAAGACTGCGCTAAATGGATTCTCTCCTACCTGACTCTTTGCTGCCAGCATCATATTTTCCAATACGGTCAATTTCTCAGGTGCTTTGCTTACCTGAAAAGTCCGGCAGAGCCCCTTTTTTGCAATTTTATCAGGTGTTAGGCCGTCTATCCTCTCTCCTTTAAAATAGATTTCCCCGCCATCCTTTTCATAAAAACCTGAAACTACGTTGAATAACGTAGTTTTTCCCGAACCGTTAGGCCCTATTAGCCCCACTATAGAATCGCTTTCAACTTCAAGTGACACCCGATCCAGTGCCTTTAGGCTACCAAAATTCTTTTGTAGATTTGTGATCGTTAACATAGAATTGTTCACCCTACATCCCTACTTTTTAAATCGTAAACCTTCTTTCTCTCCTTTGCCAAGCCCTCAGGTCGATACAAAAGAAACAAGATTATCAAAAGGCCGATTATAACCATTCTTAGCGATGCCATAAAATCGGCACCAAACGGTAGGTAACCACCAATGAATCTCGTAGAGACATTAAACAACTGAATGACCACAGCACCAACAATAGCACCAAGATGGTTTCCTCTTCCCCCCACTATAATCATGGCCCATATAAGAAAAGTTTCGATAGGTTTGAAGTTTTCTGGAGAAATATAGGTTATATAAAAAGCAAATAGCGCACCAGCCAGGCCTGCGACCATTCCAGCAACAACCATCGCCTGCAGCTTTAATTTCTGAGTGTCTTTCCCCAGGCTCAAGCATAGCTCTTCCTCATCCCTAATTGTTTTAAGATTCCTTCCGAATGGAGAATTCGTTAGCAAGGATAAAAAAAAGTAGACTATTACCATGCAGGCGATAACCAAAAGGAGGTAGAAAAGGGGATAAGTATCTTTGGAAAAGAGCCACTCTAAAGGTTGAGGAATGCTCATAACTCCGAAAGGACCTGCGGTCAGCCAGCCTTCATTCAGAGCGATTAGCCTAACTACCTCTCCACTGGCAAGAGTTGCGATTGCCCAATAATCAGACTTTAGAGATTTTGTTGGAATACTCATTAAATAACCTAGCAGTCCGCTTAGAGCCATTCCCCCCAGAAAACCAATTATTATGGGTGCTCCAGCTTTGACCACTAAAAGCGATGCCGTGTAAGCACCTATACAGAAAAAGGCAACATGGCCAAAATTTATTAGACCCGTAAAACCAACTTGAAGGTTAAGGCTCATGGCAAGCAGGCTATATATGCCGATCATGGTTAAAAGATATATGAAAAAGTTTATTATAGGCATCTTATTTCTTCCGTAATATTCCGGTTGGCTTCAAGATTAAAACAATTATTAAAATAACAAAGCTGATTGCCGGTTTATAACCTGTACTTATTTGAATCGAACCCACCTCGAATAATCCGCCTAAATTTACTAAAAAACCAAAATCAAGGGCCAGAACAATATTTTCAGCCAGGGCCAAAATTAGTGCCCCCAACATGGCCCCATATGGATTGCCAATCCCCCCTAATATAGCAGCACAAAATACCGGAATTATAATATCAAATCCCAATCTGGGATAAAGGAGGTGCTCCATGGCAATCATAGATCCTCCTATAGCCGCATAGGAACTAGCTAAAAACCACATCCACTTGATCATTTTCTCAGAGTCAATGGCACAGGCGCTGGCCAGTTCCCTATTGTCAGAGATTGCCCGCAGTGCTTTTCCGAATTTTGTTCGATGCAATATTAGATGAAATGCGATCATAGAAATTAAGCATACGGATATTATTCCTATTTGAAGAGGAGTTACCCTTGCCCCCAATATCTCAATGGGCTTTCTTAGCGGCATTCCATATGTCTTCGTGTGACTGGTCCATATTAATCGCAAGATATTCCTTAAAGCAATGGCGATGCCCAGAGAGGTTATCATTAAAGTTACCGGCTTAGCCCCCATTATTCGCAGGCGTTTGAAAATAACTTTGTCTATACAAATCCCAACTATTCCGGTAATAAAGGCGGCTAAAATTACTGAAACAAATAGGTTTAAACCAATTGTCCGTTTAAATAAATAAGCTAAAAAGGCACCCAAAATGGCATAATCAGGATGAGAAAAGTTGGCAAATTTCAAGATATCATAAACCATAGTGAGACCAATAGCCAGCAGGCTCAGTTCGGCTCCTCTGACTAAGCTATTTGCAAGAATCTGAGAAATGTCCATAGTATTAGACCACCAACTTTTAAACTCAGGGGCTTCGCCCCAACTGGAACATTGGCCCGCCCTGGCGCGAGTTGTCTGGAATACAATGCTCTCCTTGCCATACTTCGGGAGCCGAAGTCATAAAATTCGGTCCTTGTAAGCCAGGTCTGGGCTAGTGAATAATGGAGTACTGGAATGATGGGTCTGCCGCTTTTCCTGCCCATTATTCCATCATTCCAACATTCCATTATTCCATGATCGAGGCGAAAACTTGAAGCTACAAAAAGTCGTTTTGACTTCAATAAGTTGTAGAAATTCCCAGACATTTAGTTAGTGCAATCTGGGCCGAGAGTGAACAATAGTTATTGATGTAACCAACAAAACTAGACCCCACCGACCGGTGAAGGATCGGTGGGGTCATCTACACTATCACTTCATCATTCTTTCTCATCGAGACAAATTGGGTTGGTAGTAACAGTTTTTATTTTTTATAAGGTACAAGTTTTCCGCTTTTTATAATGATCTTTTGATATTGCCCGAAACCCTGCATGCCGTCTTTGTCAAACCGTTTATCCCCTCCGGTGGATTGGCCTCGGTACCAGTCAGCAACTCTCCACAAATTATCTCGGATAGCTTTTGGGTCTGTAGATTTGGCGAAATTGGCAGCCATTGCGATTAGAATTAAGGCATCGTAGTTCATGGCTGCATAGGCGGTGAATGGATCACGTCCCATTTTCTTTTTAAATTTCTCAAAATAGAGAGAACCTGGTGCCAGGGGATCAAGACCTTTTATCCCTTCAACAACTTTCGGGATTTCCTTCAATGCAGAAGCAAAACTTGTACCCATTTCAGGTACATACCAGGGCACTTGATCCACGTTCAGAATTCCCATTTCATAGGCTTGTTTAGCGCTCACCATTCCTTCTTTGGCATAATACGTGGCTATGATCGCCTCAGGTTTTTTTGCTGTTAATCTTTGGAGTTCCGCCTTATAGTCCACTTTATTCAATTCATAAACCACATCAGTGATAATTTGAGCTCCCTGAGCTTTTAAATTTTTGATGGTTTCTTCTCTCAGGGCCATACCAAAGGCGTTGTTCATGAACATTAAGCCAAATTTCTTTTTCCCCGAGTCCGCCACGGCGAAATCAGCAATGACCTTGCCTTTATAGTTATCCAATACATTGGTCAGGAAGATGTAATCACCTACATCACGGAAAAGGGGGGAAGTTGGTGGCTGGAGCACCGCAAGAATGCCATTCTTTTGACAGTACTTGGCAATGGGTAAGGCCACCCCACTGGAAAACCCACCTGATATGACCTTTACCCTATCCACCCCTATTAGTTTTCGAGCAGCATCCATTCCAGGTGCTGGCCGGGTTTCAGTATCTTCGATAATCAATTCTATAGGTTTTCCCAATACGCCACCCGCTGCATTAATCTCCTCTTGTGCCAATTTAAATCCGGTTATCAGATCTTCAGACATCACAGCCTGCGTTCCTGTGATGGGACACAAGATACCGACTTTGAAGGTTTCTGCAGCAGTTGCAGAACCAACACCAATCAGTAAAACCGCCAAGATGGCAGTTATCATCGTATATACATGTCTTCTCATTATTTTGCCTCCTTATATTTTGCCTCCTTAAATTTTCATATCCAAGCCGTTTTTCATCTCGACTACCTCAGCCTTTCTTGATCTTTCCTCACCTCCTTTCTCCAGACTGGCCTTTCTGGTTTGTGCAACCCTCATCGCCTGCATTATGTCGTGTAACACAGGCATGAAATTGTGTCAAGCTAACATTTGCCTCTCTGGATATTCGATTTTGTTAGCTTTATTGAATATCCAGGCCTGGATGAAAGGTTTTGACAAAATATTTCTTAGAGTATAAAAATAAAAATTAAGTAGACCATATGAAGCAGATGATCAATTTGCTGGTACAATATATTGGTAAAGGAAGTGTGATATGAAGATAACTAAAGTTGAGGCTATTCCTTTTGGCGTTCCAATCAGGAATTTTGCGGATGCATACACCCACTTTATTACATCAAACGCCGTCCTGGTTAAAATTTATGCAGACGATGGAACAATAGGATTCGGAGAAGCATGCGCATGGGAACCTGAATTCTATGGTGAAACCTTGGAGTCGGTGAGTTCGACGATTGAGAAATATGTAGCTCCCCAGATTATTGGTCAGGATCCACTAAATATTAACCGCATTATGTCGATCATTGATGCGAATCTGGCAAAAATAACATGCGTAAAAGAGGGTGTTGATCTTGCTTTGCACGATCTCGTTGGAAAGATCCTCAATGTTCCGGTCTATACGTTACTGGGCGGTTGTTTCCGCGATGAAATACCGGTTGCCTCAGAAATTGGCATTGATACTCCGGAAGTTATGGCTCAAAGTGCCATGGATGTTTTGAAAATCGGATTTAGAGTTATAAAGATAAAAGGCTCTGATGATATGGCGTTAGATATTAAAAGGATCAAGACCGTTCGTGAGGCGTTGGGGGATAACATTAGTTTGAGGTTAGATCCAAACGCTGCCTGGACTACGATCGGAACCATTAAGGTTATGAAGGAAGTCGAGGATTGTGATCTCCAATTATTAGAACAACCTATACCAAGCTGGGATTTGAAAGGAATGGCGCACATTCGAAACTCAATCGGTATCCCTTTAATGGCTGATGAGAGCATATGGACACCTCAAGACGTTATTAAAATTGCTGAGTATGGAGCAGCTGATATCTTAAACATTAAGATGGCCAAGTCATGCGGATTAGCATTAGGGAAAAAAATTGAAGCAGTTGCTGAGTCCGTAGGACTCCCCTGCATAGCTGGAACTGAAGTTGAACCTGGGTTTTCTATAGCAGCCAAATTGCACTTTGCAGCTTCAATGAAGATCCATCCGCTAGCAAGTGAATTCACCGAACTCTCTCTTCTCAAAGAAAATGTCCTGAAACATAGATTTGAAGTAAAAGATGGCTGCGTTAAGGTTCCGGATGGACCTGGTTTCGGCGTCGAGTTGGATGAGGATGTATTTGAGAAACTTGTTATTAAATCCTAACCCGGACAAGCCGGAAAGGAGTGTCATTTGAAACTCGAAAATAATATCGCAATCGTAACGGGTGCCAGCCAGGGGATCGGAAAGGGTATCGCCCTGGGATTGGCTGAGGCCGGTGCCGATGTTGTAGTAAACTACCATCGAAACATGGAAGGGGCAGAGACCGTCGCAAATGAAATCCAGGCCCTGGACCGCCGCGCCATCGTTGTACAGGGAGACGTTTCAAAGAGAAATGATGTAGACCGGATGATCCGGCAGATATTAGGCGCCTTTGGAAAAATCGACATTCTGGTCAATAACGCCGGCCTTCTGGTTGCCAGCCCTATTGAAAATCTAAGGGAAGAAGATTGGGACAGGGTTATCGAAGTTAATCTAAAGGGTGTATTTCTCTGCTGCCAGGCTGTTGGGCGATACATGATCGAAAAAAAATCTGGTGGGTCGATCATCAATGTGGCTTCAATTTCCGGACACATACCTGAGATCAACAGTGGTGCCTATACGCCGAGCAAGGCCGGCGTAATCGGGCTGACCCGTCTCCTTGCTGTTGAATGGGCAAAATACGGCATCCGGGTCAATGCACTCAGTCCCGGACCGGTGATGACCCCTTTACAAAGAGAGGCCTATCCCACTGAAGAGCTTTTGGAAGCAAGAAATAAGGCTATCCCAATGAATCGGCATGGAACACCAGAAGAGATGGCCAGAGTTGCTATTTTTCTTGCCTCGGACGATTCCAGCTACATCACCGGGGAGGATATAAAGGTCGATGGTGGGTCCCAGGCCAGTATGTTTCACCTGGTCCGTCAATTGGCTGAAAAACCGTTTTTGTAATCTTGATGCGGTTCATGGGATTTGGTTGGTAGCTCAATGGTGACGGCTGAATGCCCACGCAACATTTATAGCGGGTTCTAGTATTTTGCAAAAGGAGTTGGTCTTAATGCGTTTGACGGGTCATGAGCAAAAAATCCTTAAAGGCAAGCATGGGGAAGCTCCTCGGATTGCCCTGTCGGTTTTGGTCGATTTGGGCGATCTGTTTGGCGCCGAAGAGATGATGAGGGTGTCGCAGGTGCATATCGATATGACAATCTACATGGTTGATGCAGGAGTGGAGTTTGCAGAGCGTCTGGCAGATTTGGGAGGGAAAGTGGCAGTTCCAACATCCCTTAATCCCAGCGCTATTGATCTTGAAAGATGGAAGGAATATCGAGCACCTGTGAAGCTTCTGGACAAAAGCAGAAGATTGGAAAACGCCTATCTTAGAATGGGGGCGACGCCCACATGGACATGTGCGCCCTACCAGCAGGGGATAATTCCTCGATTTGGTGAACAGATCGCCTGGGGGGAATCCAACGCAATTGCTTTTGCCAACTCGATAATCGGGGCGAGAACCAACCGTTATGGAGACCTCATGGACATCTGTGCGGCCATCATCGGAAAGGTTCCAAAATTCGGTCTTCATTTGACGGAGAATCGAAAAGCCGAGGTATTGATTCATCTCAAAGAAATCAGCATGGAAATGTTTGAAAATAGGGCCATCTACCCGCTTCTGGGATTTTTGATCGGTGAAATGGCTGGTGACCGCGTTGTGGCAATCAAGGGGATTCCACAAGATGTGAAAATTGACTCCCTGAAGGGGCTGTGTGCCGCGGCCGCCTCATCCGGCGCGGTCGGCCTTTTACACATCATCGGCGTAACACCGGAAGCCCAGACTTTGGAAATGTGCCTTCAAGGCACGAAACCAAAAGAGATTTTTCAAATAACGCCTAAAATGATTCAGGATGCCGAAGAGAGGCTTTCGACAGCTAAAAAGGATATAGCGGATTTGATCATCGTTGGTTGTCCACACTTTTCTTTTGCGGAGTTTAGAGAATTGGCCCAGCTCATGGAGGGCAGAAAAGTCAATAGGTCCGTTACGTTCTGGGCCATTACAAGCCGAGCTGTTTTTGGATGGATAAAAGACTGTGGAATGCTTAAAGATCTGACCGATTCAGGGGTGATGGTGTTTACCGATGTATGTCCCTTGCAATACCCCAAAGAAACCTGGCATTTTAATGGCGCCATGACCAATTCCGGCAAGTTTGCCTATTACTGTTTTTCTCAGACAGGGCTTGACGTGATTTTTGGAAGTCTCGAAGAATGCGTTGAGACCGCTGTTAATGGAAAGCTATGCCGAAAGGAGTCCCTATGGAGAAAAAACTAACAGGACGTTGTGTGGTACCTGGAAAGTGCGATGGGGAAGTCATGGTAAGTGCTCAACCCATTAGCTTTTGGGGCAGTGTAGACCCTGAAACTGGCTGCATCAATGACCCTCGACACGAGCTTTTCGGCCAATCTATCTCGGGCAGAGTCCTTGCCTTTCCCTTTGGCAAGGGATCGAGTACCGGTTCGCTTATCATGCTGGAGCTGGCCAGGGTGGGTAAGGCGCCGGCTGCCATTATTAATATGAGAACGGAACCGATCTTGGCAACAGGTCCAATCGTTATTAAACATTTTTACGGCAAAGAGATACCTGTCGTTACCTTAAGTGATGATGCGTTCAAGATGCTGAAAACCGGCCAGCATGTTAGGGTCAATGCCACAGAGGGATATGTAAGCATTATAGAGTGAAATTTTGCCGCGCTGCTTCCTACCCCCATCAAGCATCTTCCCCTTTGTCAAACATTTTTCGGAGATTTCCAAAAAGATAAATTTGCACTGTGTGGTAATCCCTAGGTGGTCAGCGAAGAACAAATCCATCTTGTAGCGGGTCAGTTGGGTCAATCAAAAATTCGTGGCGGCCAGTGATGTGGGCCGTGCCTTCTACTTCCGGGATAATGGCGGGGTGGGGGCCGAAGGAAGTGGTTTGGACGACACGCCCGGTAAAGTGGCTGCCAATAATGCTCTCAATAACAATAGGCTGGTTGAGGTCAATTTCGCCCCGTTCGTGATGGATAGCCAGGCGAGCGCTGACGCCCGTACCGGTCGGGCAGCGATCCACCTCTCCCTCAGCAAAGATGCATACGTTACGGCTATGCGCCCCTTCAGCTAGCGGTGGGCCGATGAAAATCGTGCCGTAAAGGAAACTGAGGTCCTCTTCAAAGGGGTGGGGGATGGGCCTACTGGCCATTATGGACCGCTTAATGGCCATACCCTTCTCGATGAGCGACCGAAAGTCTGCCGGGGTACAGGTCACACCGACCTCTTCGGCTTGCACAAAAGCATAAAACGCCCCGCCAAAAGCGATATCGTAGCGCACTTTGCCCAGGCCCGGTACGTCGACCGTTTCATCCAGGACCAGCACAAAAGATGGGACATTGTGAAAATAGACGCTCTGTACATGCCCTTCATCCACACGTGCATGGGCTGTTACCAACCCGGCTGGTGTATCAATTTTTATGGTGGTTTCGGGGGAGGTCATGGGCAGCAGGCCGGTCTCAAGGGCCACGGTGGTGATACCGATAATGCCGTGGCCGCACATGGTGCTGAAACCCTCGTTGTGCATGAATAGAACACCTATGTCCGCTTCCGGTGTAACCGGCGGTGTAATGATACAGCCATACATATCGGCGTGTCCGCGTGGTTCCCACATGAGGGCCGTCCGCAAGTGATCCAGGTTTTTCTTCGCATAACGACGACGAACCAAGATGTTTTCACCCGGCAATTCGGGAAATCCACCGGTGATGACACGGAAAGGCTCACCTTCGGTATGGGCATCGATGGTGGTGATTTTGAGCCAATGCTCTGGCGGTGTCCAGTCTTTCATTTGCCTGGCCTCTTCAAGAGAAAAGATTTAATCCCTTTCCAGCCCTTTGTATTACGCACAAAAATCTTTAATTGTCTTCAAGGCTTCGTCATATGTTAAGAATTCGCTTTTGCTTTTGTTACGGAACTTGAGTTCGAGTTTTTGCTCCTTACAAGTCCGCCTGCTGATAGTCAAGCGTATGGGCATACCGAGGAGATCCGCATCACTAAATTTTTCCCCGGCCCGCAAGTCCCGGTCATCAAATAAGACATCAATCCTTTCTTCCAACAACTGTTGGTAAAGTTTTTCAGCCTCATTTTTTACTTCTTCCCTCTCAACATTGAGAGCAATTAAGTGAACCTGAAAAGGAGCGATATGGATAGGCCAGATGATGCCGGAATCGTCGTGGTTTTGCTCAATGACAGCAGCGGCTATTCTGCTGACACCTAAACAATAGCATCCCATAACAATGGGATGAGATTTCCCCTCTTTATCCAGGTAGGAACAGTTCATTTTTTCCGAATATTTCGTTCCCAGCTTAGTGATATACCCAACCTCAATACCGTAAGCTTCTCTTAGTTTTCCCTTATCACAACGGGGACACAGATTACCCTGTTTGGCCAGCTTAAAATCGCCAAAGGTAGGAAAAGGAAGGTCACGTCCAAAATTTACATTGATATTGTGGTAGTCAGTTTGATTGGCTCCACACTCGAAGTTGACGCGATTATGGGTATAGTGATCGGCAATTACAGTGACCTCTGGAGGAAGACCAACAGGGCCAGCATACCCCACCTCAGCTCCTGTGAGCTCTTTGATGACTTCTGGAGAGGCGAGTATCAGTTCATTGCACTTGAGAAATTCCTTTACTTTGATTTCATTCACATCGCAATCTCCACGGACCATGACGGCGACTACTTTATCATTCGCCTGGAATAGCAGGGTCTTGGTAGTTTTCCATACCGGTATGTTTAAGAACCTAGCCAGAGGTTCCACCCCGATGAGCCCCTTCCCATATACTGCCTCCATGGGTTTCTCTTCTTTGTCCTGTGGATATACTTCCAGCCGAGATTCGCCTACTTCCTGGCTGGCAGCATATTCACAGGTATCACAGTATACAATAGTATCCTCTCCGGTATCAGCGAGAACCATGAAATCATGACAATCACATCCACCAATTACCCTAGCATCAGCCTCTACACAGCGATATGCAAGGCCAATACGCTTACAGATATTGTGATAGGCATCATACATAACTTGATAGGAGGCGTCTAAGCTAGCTTCATCAAGGTCAAAACTGTAGGCATCGTTCATTATAAATTCCCTTGGCCGCATCAATCCAAAGCGGGGGCGCACTTCATCCCGAAATTTTGTCTGTATCTGGTACAGTCTTTTGGGAAGGTGTTTATAAGAACTTACCTCTTTTCGAACGATGTCCGTAATCACTTCCTCATGGGTCGGCCCCAGGCAGACTATGCTTCCCCGCCGATCCTTGAAGGAAAACATAAATCCATCAATGTCGGTATACCCTTCCCATCTGTCAGATTCCACCCAGAACTCCTTGGGCTGAAGAGCAGGCATCAAAAGTTCCTCGCACTCGTTCGCATTCATTTCTTCCCGGATAATTTGACAGATTTTATTTAAGGTGCGTAGGAGAAAGGGCATATAGGTATACACTCCCGCTGAAACCTGTTTGATGTATCCAGCACGGAGCATAAGCTTATGCGCTACTGTTTGAGCGTCTTTCGGATCTTCCTTGAGGGTTTTTCCTGTATGTTTCGATTGTCTCATAGTACATCCAATCTCAACTCACCTCTATAATTGTACCAAGCCCATTTTTCTCTGCTTCAGTTAGAACAGCTGAAGCGGCGGCGGCATCCTCCACTGCCACGCCTACGGTTTTGAAAAAGGTAATCTCATCGTCAGATTGCCGTCCCTGCTTGAGACCATTGATAATCTCACCCAATTCGGCGTCGATTGTTGCCTTGGGAATAATGATGTCACCCGCCTCGGACAGACAGGCTTCTCGAGAATCGACCACGACCCGTGCCCGATACACAGTAACTTCATCAACCTCCTGCATCTCGGGTGTGAATGATCCAACACCGGTGATGTGTGTGCCGAGTTTGAGGTCATTCCCATCAAACAGGGGCGTTGAAGAGGTAGTGGCAGTGATGATAATATCCGCGTCCTGGATGGCCTGTCTGGGGTTTGAAGCCAGGTTGACTGTAGGGGCGTTCGTCCAAGTAGCAATCTCATCGGCCAGCTTTTGTGCAGCGGATCGTGAAAGGTCGATAAGGTTGACCTGTGTTATGGAACGGACAGCCATAACCGCTTGCAACTGTGCCCGACCCTGTACACCGGCCCCAAAGAGAGCGATTTTCGTTGCGTTGCGGCGAGCCAATAGTTCAGCGGCAAGACCGCCGGTTGCCCCGGTGCGGATAGCGGTCAGGGTGTCTCCTTCGATAAGCGCCCTGGGTATCCCCGTCTGTGGGTCAAGAACGATTACAGAGGCATTAGTGGTTGGTAAACCCAGGCTTGGGTTATCTCCATAAATGGAGACAATCTTAATGCCCAAATCCTGACTGCTGTGAAGGTAGGCGGGCATCAGCAGCGTGACACCTTTATCTGAGGATATTCTTGTTCGAAGCGGTACAGTTGCCTTACCGGCCGAGAGCTGCCCAAAGGCGCTTTTCATGATATTAATTGCTTTGTGCATGGGCAAAGCGGCTCTGACATCATCACCAGTGAGAATTCTTATCTGCATGATACCTCCTATAGTCTCACGCCCATATTGAGGCTTCTTCATATATTTAAAGAATATCAAATCAACTATCAGAAAGCAACTTAAGAGTTAATACTGGGTGCAATTAAAACCGTTGGTTTTTCCCTCAAATTCTCTTATTAGTATGAATTTTTTTAATTTTTTCTTGACAAATAATAGAAATAGGCACGTATTTAAACGTGAGAGTAAGAAAGCGGCTGAGAGCATGATTGAGCACTTGGAACTGGTTAAAGATAAGCTTAAGTACGTGATATTCGTAAGTTATAGCGTAAACGAGCCAAAAACCTTGGTAGTAAAAGGAGGTCTATGATGAGGAATGGCTATTGGCAAAAATTACTCAGGGTAGATTTAACAAACAAAAAAACATCCGTCGAGCCTATAGCGGAAGAAGACCTTAAGCGGTTCATCGGAGGCGCCGGCCTGGCGGCAGAAATTCTTCGCAGAGAAGTCCCGGCAAAGATAGACCCCTACGATCCTAAAAACCTTGTTATTTTCGGAACTGGCCCGTTCCAGGGGCCGCCTATTGCAGGCGGGGCAAAATTCAGTATAGTTGGGATATCCCCGGTAACTGGTACATTTGGAGACACAGCTGCCGGAGCGGATTGGGGTCCCTCATTAAAGGATGCCGGCTATGACATGCTGGTGATTGAAGGGGCTTCTAAAACACCGGTATACCTTCATATTGTTGATGACCGAGTTGAGATCAGGGAGGCTTCTAACCTGACCGGCATGGATACATATGAGACAATCGATGCAATTCACAAAGAGACGGTGGATAAAGAATTAAGCATCGCCGCCATTGGACCGGCAGGGGAGAAACAGGTCGCCATTGCATGTATTGTTGTCGATAAACACAGCTTTGCCGGACGATGCGGGTTAGGCGCCGTTATGGGTTCCAAGGGGTTGAAAGCCGTTGCCGTCCGGGGAACTCAAACCGCCGAAATGAGCGACCCCGATAAGGCAAAGGAACTGATCGGGCAATACCAGAAACAGATTTTGGCGACGGTCAAGGAGAATGAATTCAGAGTCCATGGCACAACAGCCCTGTGCGAGAGTGCTGAAGCCCTTGGGGACATGCCGATCAAATACTGGGAACAGGATGTGTGGCCTGAAGGCGCTAAAAAGCTTGGCGCTCCGAACTACACCAAGGTTCTCAACGCCAAACCGTATTCCTGCAAGTTCTGTCCGGTCGGATGTCATAGAAAGATTAAGATAACAGAACCTGCCGAATATGCCCAGGAAGGGATCGGCCCGGAATACGAGACCCTGGGGATGATGGGTACCAATCTGCTCATCGACGACCCAAAGGCAGTAGCCCAAGGAAATGACATGGCAAACGGACTGGGGCTTGATACGATTTCTGCTGGTGCTATGGTTGGCTTTGCCATGGAATGCTTTGAAAAGGAATGGATCACCGCCCAAGACACGGATGGATTAGAACTCAAATGGGGAGATCCAAAGGTTCTTTTTGCATTGTTGGAGCAGATTGGAAAAAAGGAAGGCTTCGGGGCGATATTTTGGGAAGGGACATTGCCTGCTGCGGAGAAGATCAACCCGGAGGCCATTGAAATTGTGGCCCATTGCAAAGGGCTGGATTTTCCCTCCCATGATGCCAGGTCATGTATCTCCCTGGCGCCGACCTATGCGACTGGTACACGTGGGGCCTGCCACTTCAGGGGCGGGTGCGAGGATGTGGAGATGGGCGGTTTTTTTATTCCAGAGATCGGCATAAAAGAAGGGATGGTCAAATTTTTTGAGAGAGAAAACCAGAGTCTGCTGGCGGCCAAATGCCAGGACTATTTCGCCCTTCTCAACTCACTGGTCCTCTGTGCATTTATGGTCGACGGTGGGGATATGCCTTTTTCCGGGGTGAAGGACCTTTTCAATGCCATCACGGGGTGGGATTATTCTATCGAAGACTTGATGGATGCAGGGGAGCGAATTTTTACCGTTCAACGTCTCATCAATATCCGGGATGGATATAACGCTGCAACAGATGTACTGCCGAAAAAAATGTTACAGCCTGCCAAAGAGGGATTCAGGGCCGGTAAAGTGCCGCCTTTTAAAGAGTTAATGGAGGATTACTACAATCTGAGAGGGTGGGATGAAAACGGTGAACCAAGTCAGGGAACCATGGATCGGTTAGGTCTGACAAAATAAATATATTTCACTTTTTTAATGCATCAGCCCTATCGATAATTAGTGCTTCGATTCGCAAATACAATGACCAATTTTGGCAAGCTAGCTCGGAGCGATTGTCTTCGACCTTGAGCTCCATTCGGCCCGAGCAGCTCGGCCTTGAGCTTACTGCCGAAAGGCTCATGGCCGAGGGCAGACCGAAGGGAGCTCAGCCGAAGTCTAAATAAGTTCGTAATCTAAATTATGAATCGAAGGACTTAGCATATAAGCAATAAAATAAAAGATAATTCTGACCAACGGAGATAGTATGAACTTCAAGAAAATGATAATGGCAATTGATGCACACACGGAGGGAAACCCGGAACGGGTGGTTACCGGCGGGATACCACCTATCCCCGGCAAGACCATGCTTGAGAAGTCGAAGTATGTGCGAGATAACCTGGATTATCTCCGTACGTTGCTAGTTTACGAGCCTAGAGGACATAGCAATATGTATGCTTCCCTTGTTGTTCCGCCTACCGTGGACGGGGCAGACTTTGGGGTGATATATTTAGAGACGGGTGGGTATGTGACGATGTGCGGGCATGGAACGATTGCTATCTGCACTGTATTGGTAGAGACAGGCATCGTCGAAGCCCTTGAGCCTGAAACCGAGATCATCATCGATACGCCCGCAGGACTCGTGCGGGCCAAGGTTGCCGTGAAGGATGGAAAGGCGGAATCAGTCACCTTCCGGAACGTTCCATCCTTCCTGTACAAGGCGGATGTAGAAATTGATGTCCCGGATGTTGGACGGGTGAAGTTAGATATCGCTTACGGAGGAAATTTTTACGCCATTTTGCCGGCGGAAAGTGTGGGGCTGGAGATATCAACAGAGCATGTGAATAAAATCATATCGTGCGGAACAAAGATCTGGAGGGCGGTTAACCAACAGGTTGACATCCACCATCCTGAAGAACCAGAGATAGATTGTGTAAACTTTGTAGAATTTTCCGCTCCAGCTACTCATCTAAAAGCTACGATGAAGAACGCGGTGGTGGTACCCCCGGGGGGTATGGATCGGTCTCCGTGCGGTACAGGGACAAGTGCGAAGATGGCTACTCTATATTCGAGAGGGGAGCTTGGCCTGAATGAGGAATTCGTTCACGAAAGCATTATTGGAACTCTGTACTACGGCGAACTCATAGAGGAAACGATGATAGGGAAATATCCGGCTGTAGTTCCAACCATTAGAGGCAGCGCCTATATCACTGGGATTCACCAATTTGTGGTTGACCCTAAAGATCCGTTTCCTGCCGGTTTTCGCCTTGAAAAAACAGAGAAGCTATACGGTTTTGGATTTAGGTCGTAGAAAGATAGAAAGGAGGAGATTAACATGAAAGAACTCAAAGGAATCTGCACCGCGTTGTGTACTCCATTTACGGAGGATGGTGAAAAAGTTGATGAAATAGCATTAAGAAACCATATCGATTCCATGTTAGAGGCCGGAATACACATTATTTTGGTTTGCGGTGGGACCGGTGAATTTGCTTATTTGAGGCCCGAGGAAAGAAAAAGAATTGCTGAGATTGCTTCAAAACATATCAATGGCAGGGCCGGCTTTATGGTTCAAACATCTGCAATCAATACGGCCGACGCCATCGAGTACTCCCAGCATGCTGAAGGTGTTGGGGCTGACTGCCTGCTTATTCTCCCGCCCTATTTCGAGGGGCCTGACAATGATGGGGTATATTATCACTTTGAGAAGATATCGGAGTCCATCAAAATCTCGATTATGGTCTACAATATTCCTGAACATTCGGGCATCGATGTTACTCCAAATTTCCTAAAGCGTCTCATGGAGATCGATAACGTCCAATACATCAAGGATAGCACCGGTGATATCATTCGAATCCAGGAACTGCTGGCCACCGGAGCAAAAGTATTCAATGGAGGAGATCCCATCGCCTTCTTCAGCCTATTAGCTGGATGTCCCGGGTGCGTATGGGGAGCTCCCAACGCCATGCCAAAGGAGTCTGTCGATCTCTACAGCTTTGTTGCTTCAGGGAAGCTGGGTGAAGCGAGGGATTTATGGAAACGGATGTTCCCCGCCAATCAATTTTTCTGGACCCATGTGTACAATGCATCGGTAAAAGCGGCAACGAATCTATCCGGAAGAAAGGTGGGTCCCTGTCGCAAGCCCGTTCAACCCCTCACAGATTCTGAAATGTCAGAACTAAGAGAAGTTTTAAAACATCTTGGAATTTGAAAAAGTCCCCTGATAAACTGGTTCTATATTATTCAACTTGGTTAGATGGCTAGGAGGCACCAACCATGAGAATCAAACGAGTTTTTTCAACCATCGACACCCATACGGGTGGAGAGCCCACAAGGACTATCATTGGAGGTCTGCCTTACATACCAGGTAGGACCGTTGTTGAAAAAATGACATACTTAAAGGAAAACATGGACTGGGTTCGCACGGCGCTCATGTTTGAGCCACGGGGTCATAGCGTCATGTCGGGTGCCATCCTGACGGAACCCACGCATTCTGAGGCGGATATCGGTGTCATCTTTATTGAGACTGGTGGCTATCTGCCCATGTGCGGGCATGACACAATTGGTGTCAGTACAGCTCTTGTGGAAACCGGCATGGTGAAGGTGGAGGAACCTTTCACAAAAATAACATTAGATACCCCTGCAGGATTGACCCAGGTGAGGGTAAATGTGGAAAATGGGGTTGCCAAGGCGGTAACCTTCAGAAACATCCCTTCCTTTGTGTTTGCAGAAGATGTGGAAGTCGATATCCCGAAGTTTGGAAAAATAAAAATGGATATTTCATACGGTGGAAACGTCTATGCGATCATTCCTGCTGATGCTTTGGGGATAAAGATCTGTCCTGAGAATGCAAGTGAACTCATTGCGAAGGGGAGAATTATCAGAGATGCTGTGAATGCCCAGGTAAAGATTCAACATCCAGAGAAAGATTTTATTGACTCCTGTACCCATGTGGAGTTCTACGGGGAACCTACAACTCCAGGCGCCCATGTCAAGAATGCGGTTTTTTTTGCTGATACTGGGATTGATCGTTCACCCTGTGGCACTGGCACCTCAGCAAAAGTGGCAACACTGTATGCCAGAGGCGAATTGAAGCTGAATGAGGAATTTGTCCACGAAAGCATCATCGGAAGCATTTTCAGGGCCAGAGCGATCCAAGAGACCCAAGTGGGGCCCTATTCTGCCATCATTCCTGAAGTGACCGGCAGTGCCCATATTATTGGAATCAATCAACTATTAATAGATCCAGACGATCCGTATAAGAATGGATTCCTGTTAAGCTAAGAGAAGGGAGGCTGTTTGTATGGGGAAATTAAGAGGCACTTTTGCGGTGATGGTGACACCCTTCACTCAAGATGAGCAGTTGGACGAAAAAGGCTTCCGGAAAAACATCAGCTGGTACATCGAGGAGGGGATACATGGTGTCATTTGTGCAGCCAGCACGAGTGAGTTTGCCAGTTTATCAGATGAGGAACTCAGGAGGTCCATAGATATCACCGTCGAGCAGGTTAATGGAAGGGTTCCGGTAATCGCAGGCACAGCTGCTAACTCGACTCGCAAGACTATTGAAATGACAAGATATGCTAAGAACGCCGGGGTCGACGCAGCCTTGATCGTTGCACCTTTCTATGGATTGCCGAATCAGGAAGAGCTGTATCAACATTATAAGAGCATAGCAGAAACGGTGGATATTCCCATCATGCTCTACAACAACCCCTGGTATTCAGGTGTTGATATGCTGTCATCCCTCATTGAAAGGCTATCAACAATTGACAATATTTCGTATATTAAAGAAAGCACAGGGGACATAAAAAGGGTTCATGAAATTATGCGGCGTTGCAGCGATAGAATCGATGTCTGGTGTGGTTGGGATGATCTGGCATTGGAATGTTTTTTTATGGGCTGCGGTGGATGGGTTTGTCCCACCGCTAATTTTATGCCAAAGATGACTGTGGAACTTTTCACATTGGTCGAAAATAGGGAATACAATAAGGCCAAAGAACTTTACTTCAAGATGTTGCCTTTATTGAATTACATGGAGGCAGGCCAGCTGCTCGGGAAGGTGAAGGAGGCGATGAACATTATTGGAAGAACGGGAGGAAAACCCCGAAGACCGTTTCTCCCTCTGACCGATTCGCAAAAGGCCGAACTACGAAAGATGCTGAAGGAAGTGGGGTTGATATAGTATTTCGGATTTTAGATTTCGAATTGCGGATTACGATTGTACATTATTTTGCAGAAAATCTTGACAGGACAACAGGATTAACAAGATAAAAAGCCATTCTATACTGTTATCCTATCAAAAAAGAAATTGGGCTTTGGTTCCGGTTTATCCGGGGTGGGGGATTAGTGCTATGAAGAATGATGATTTGGTTATTTGCCGCTGTGAAGAGGTCACCCAGGCTGATATCAAGGAGGTCATCAGCCAGGGTGTTACGAGGATGAACGAGGTTAAACGGCTCACTCGTGCGGGGATGGGGTTGTGTCAAGGGAAGACTTGTGGAAGACTGGTCACTGGTATTTTGGCACGTGAGACCAACCAACCGCTCCAAGAACTGAAACCCCCCACTTCCCGTCCCCCTACTCGAGTCTTGCCATTAGGTATCCTGTCCAGAACCACACAGGACGACGATTAATCCGCGGAGAGAACGATGCGCATTGAAGACCATCCCATTCTTGGGAAAGCTGAGAGGGGAAAAAGGATCACTTTGAATGTAGACGGCGAGGCCGTGGCGGCTTTTGAGGGAGAGAATATTGCTGCTGCGCTCATCGCTTCGGGTCGACGCGTTTTTCGTTACACCGCAAAGCGTATGGAGCCTCGTGGGGTATTTTGCGCTTCGGGCCGTTGTACTGATTGCGTGATGATAGTTGACGGTCAACCTGACGTGCGCACCTGTGTTACCCCAGCTCGTGATAGCATGGTCATACAGACACAGGTTAGTCGCAGGGAAGGGGAAGCCACTCATGACTTAGAAAAGGAGAAGGATTAGCGTTATGGAGAAGACTGAGATTTTTGTTGTGGGTGGAGGGGCAGCCGGAATGGCTGCGGCTATTGAAGCAGCACGAGCAGGAGCCAAAGTGACCGTTATCGATGAAAATGAACGCCCCGGGGGGCAGCTTTTCAAGCAGATCCACAAATTTTTTGGATCAGGAGTTCATCGTGCGGGCACGAGGGGTATGCAAATTGGTCGAGATCTTTTGAAGGAAGCCCGGGAGGCCGGGGTCAAAACCCGATTGAACACGGTGGTCTATGGAATATATCCTGGCAAGCGTTTAGGGTTAGTATGCGGGGATCACACTGAGGAATTAGCGTCTCCAATTATTATACTGGCCACCGGAGCTAGCGAAAATGCCCTGGCCTTTCCCGGATGGACGCTACCGGGGGTAATGGGTGCCGGTGCAACCCAGACCCTGATCAACATCAATCGCGTCCTTCCCGGGCGTCGAGCGCTGATGGTGGGGGCAGGCAACGTGGGGCTCATTGTGACTTACCAGCTTTTGCAGGCAGGAGGCGATGTAGCGGCTATTGTTGAGGCCCTGCCATATATTGGTGGTTACGGGGTGCACGCATCTAAAGTCCGTCGAGCAGGGGTTTCGATTCTCACGAGTCATATGGTTTTGAGGGCAGAGGGGAATGAGAGCGTGGAGAGAGCGGTGATCGCTCAGGTGGACGAGAAGTGGCAACCTGTAGCTGGAACTGAAGAGGTTTTGGAGGTGGACACCATATGCTTGGCTGTTGGCTTGTCACCATTAGCAGAGCTGGCTTGGATAGCCGGATGCCAGTTTAGCTACCTTCCGGCGCTCGGTGGTTGGGTTCCTGTGCACGATGAGAACATGGAGAGCAGCCTGCAGGGTATATACGTTGCAGGAGATTTAGCTGGGATTGAGGAAGCATCCACAGCAATGGAAGAAGGACGGCTTGCAGGACTGTCCGCTGCTGAGGCACTGGGTTATCTATCACATGAGGTAGCTGAAACAAGGAAGATTGAAGTCCAAGAACGGCTTGCCGCTCTCCGTATTGGTTCTTTTGGTGATGGACGGGCGATGGCCAAGAAGGAATTTTTGAGAGCGAGGTGTGAAAAATGAAGCAGGTGGGAAAGGAAGAGGGAGTTCGAACGACCGGTATCCCATCGAAAGAGGAGCTTGAAGCCTCGCCTGGTTACCCCAATCGTGAAGCTCTGGAAAGAGGCCCTATCGTGGTGATTGAGTGTGTGCAAGATATCCCCTGCAATCCATGTGAGATGGCCTGTCCTAAGGGGGCTATCAGAATAGGGAATCCCATCACCCAGTTGCCCGTGTTTTATGCGGAAAGGTGTGACGGTTGTGGAAGATGCATTCCAATTTGTCCTGGCCAGGCTATTTTTCGTGTGGATATAACATACGCTGAGGACAAAGCGACAGTATCGTTTCCCTACGAATTTTTGCCAATGCCCAAAAAAGGCGATATGGTACAAGGGGTGAACAGGGCTGGCAAAACGGTTTGTGAGGCCGAGGTTTTGCGTGTGCAGAAACCCAAGAAGTTTGCCCACACGGCCGTAATTACCGTGACCGTGCCTAAAGGCCTGTCCATGGAAGTGCGCAGCATAAAACAGAAACCATGAAAGCCCTTTTTCAACCTAACAAAGATAGACATGACTCACTCCTATTTAAATCCCCTCAAAGAATGAATCACAGGGATCATGCTGTTGCTCAGCGCATAGGCTTGAGAAAATAAAAGTCCCTCGCAGATTTAAAACGGGGTGAAAAGAAAAGAATGATGGCGAAGAAATTTGATGTTGGGGTCATTGGTGGCGGAATTATTGGATGTGCGGTGGCCTATTATCTGTCCAGGTCAGGGACCTCTGTTGTGCTTTTTGAAAAAAATCACATCTGCTCAGGTGCATCCAGTGCAAATCAAGGGGGCTTGGCCATCCAGGTTTTCGATCTGAAAACAATCCCCTTGGCTTTAGCCAGTGCTGAACTGTATAGAGGGCTATCGGATGAACTGGGCTATGATATCGAATACCATGAAAATGGATCTATCCTTGTTACTAGGGATGCTTATCAGGTTCCTGTGCTCCGAAGACGATATGACGAGCTCAAGGGGATGGGGTTAGATGTTGATCTGTGGGACGATGATCAGTTGCGGCGCTTTCCTTGTGGGGACACAGAGCCTTTTCTTTCGGTCATTGAAAGCCATTTCGATGGACAGGTCAACCCTTTCCGGTCAACATATGGCTTTGCGTTTGCTGCCAAACGGCAGGGAGTGAGAATTCTAACAAACGCCTCGGTCGCCCAGATAAAGACAGTGAAGAGGAGGATCCATTCGGTGGTATTGGAAAAGGGGGAGGAGTTTGTCTGTGGTAATGTGGTTTGTGCTGCAGGGCCCTGGTCTAGACAAATTGGCCAAATGGTGGGACTGGACATACCGGTAGAACCCCAGCGGGGTCAAATTATTGTTACGGAGCAAGTGGCAAATTCTGAATATCCCTACATCCTGGATGGGGATTATTTGACGACTGCATACGGAATAAAGCCTGAGGGAGAGGACGAAGCCGCACGAATACGACATGCCTTGGGGATTGGTGGATCTTATGCCCAGGACCCCGCAGGCAACTGGACAATCGGCAGCAGCCGTGACATGGCCGGGTTTGTTAGGACCAATAGCCCGGATGTTTTGAAGGGAATGGCGAGACACCTTTTGTCATTCTTCCCCGGTATGAAGGACATCAACTGTATTCGATTTTTTGCGGGGTTTCGTCCTTACTGTGTCAAGGATGGTCACCCTATCCTTGGTAGAGCCCCGGATCTTTCTGGGTTTTATATTGCAACTGGACATGCAGGTGAAGGGATAGCTTTGGCCCCAGCAACTGGAAAGCTGATTGCAGAGGAAATTACAATCGGAAAAACTTCCCTTCCCATGGAGAACTTCAGGTATGAAAGGTTTGTTGCCCCCCATTGAACAAAGGAGGATGGGGCTCCCCCTGATCCACAAAACTACTTGCTCAAACCTCTTGTCAATCTCTCCCATTTTTACCTTCAGTTCAATAAGAAGTTCCCTGTCTTTCCGAGTACCCGTTTTCGGCGAATGTTTGAAAGGGTCTGCCACCGCCGGCTCAGATACTTATCAGCCTAACTCAACAATTACTATACAGAAAAATTAACTATATAGCCCGATATATTTTGTGTTTTACAGAATTCCCAAGTGCATTAGTTTATTAGAATCAGTTTTCAGGGCAATTGTCAATATGTCGAGCCTTGGCGAGCCTTGGCCCAGCAAACTTCTTTCTGAATTAAGCCCCGCATAAGAATCCTTAAAAATGTTTTTTTCAAGAAACTGTACCGCAAGACCATGCGGTGCTGGGTGATGTCATCGCCATGCAAAAGCTTGGAAAAAACCCTATCAAAAGCATTAATAAATCCACACCACCCAGTATTGAATTACTTAAGTATGCCTCCCTTTTCACTCAAAAAGGTCTTGGCAATATAGAGATGCCACCCAAACCAGGAATTCATACTATGCCCGATGCCTTTATTCATGCGATACCAGCATATATTCCCTCTCTGGGTTCAGCAGGTATTAAATGGGTCAGTGGGTATCCTGAAAATTATAAGCGAAATTTGCCCTATATCAACGGGCTGCTAATCCTAAACGACCCTGAAACAGGCATTCCCTTATCTGTGATGGACTGCATCTGGATTACAGCCATGCGTACCGGTGCTGCCACCGCTGTAGCGGCAAAGTATATGGCAAATATGGACTCTAACTCAGCAGGAATCCTTGGTTGTGGAGTTCAGGGAAGGACGAACTTGAAAGCACTCAAGATCATAATGCCTGGTCTTAAAGATGTTAAGGCTTATGATATATTAGAGAATGCAGCCAACAGATAATCCAAAGAAATGAGGAAAGACACAGGACTGAATGTACGTATTGTAGGAAGTCCTGAAGAGGCAGTCCGGAATTCTGACATCATTGTTACTGCAGGCCTTATACTTAAAAATCCTAATCCTGTCATTGAAGATGATTGGTTAAAGCCTGGCTTTTTTGCATCTCCAGTAGACTTTGACTCCTATTGGAAAAAGTCCGCCTTTGATAACTGTGATAAGTTTGTCACAGATGACAGGGAACAGTGTCTTTATTATAAATCCCTTGGATATTTTCAGCATATACCTGAGATTTACGCAGATCTTGGCGAAATCACCGCAGGTAAAAAGCCGGGCAGGGAAAATAAAAATGAAAAAATTATCTGTGCAAATCTCAGTTTAGCCATGGATGATATGGCAACAGCTATTAAAATTTATAAAAAAGCAGTGGAGAATAATATCGGAACATGGCTCGAACTCTAACTCGCTTGATGTCCCCTACCAAGAGGATGAATTTCCTGGCTTCCTTTAATATATGAGCCTTCACTGAATAATATCTAGGATTTCCTCGCCAGATCTTTACTACATAATCCTCTTTAATTCTATAAAGCTTGATACTCCTTTCTGAAAAAATATTCTTGACAAAATATGTAAAAAAATTGTAATGGTTAAACCATTCTAATAAAAGGAGTAAGATTATGTTCCGAGAGGCAAAGCAAAATAGAATATTTCAGGACGTGGTTGATCAGATTCAGGAGGCCATCCTCCAGGGCAGACTTAAGGCCGGAAGCAAATTGCCCCCTGAGAGGGAGTTGATAGATACATTTAAGACCAGCAGGGGGACGCTTCGCGAGGCATTACGGGTCCTTGAGCAAAAAGGCCTGATTACAATCAAGACTGGTGTGAGCGGGGGGGCTTTTGTGAAGGCCTTGTCCATCCAACAGGTTAGTGAGAGCTTGGACCTGTTGATACGGTATGAAAGGGTTTCCCTGAGGGATCTTGCGGAATTTCGGGAGGGTGTGGAAGGGATTGTTGCAGGTCTTGCTGTGGAGAGAGTTAAAAGTGAAGATATCCAGTATTTAAAAAAGCTTTTAGCAGATGCAAAAACCCACCTTGATGAAGGAGCCTCTGGCTGGGATAATTTTATTCATGTGGATAACCAACTGCATATGGCTTTGGCTCATATCGCCGGAAATCCTATATATGAATCGGTTCTTCAGACGGTTTACGATAACATACATCGTTATTTTGATCAGTTCCTTCCAAGGGAAGAAGAACTACTAAGGGAGAACTATCAAGATCTGTGTGAAATTGTAAAGGCGGTGGAAAATGGGCAGGCAGCCAAAGCTCATTTACTGGTTCAGAATCACGTATATCGATTCAACCGATTAATGGAGGAAAATGCAAAACAATTTGAAACTTGAAACTTAGGCAAGATTCATAATTAATCTTTTTATAAATCGATAAAGTTCCTTATTTATCCAGTTTCCAATTTCCTGTATTTTACTTATTTGCGGAACTTTCCTGTTTGGTTCCCGTTTCCCAGTTTAGACAAAGGAGAATATTCAAATGCCTGAATGCAGGTTAAAAAAACATCCTATCCTGAGTATTCCTAAAAGAAAGAGGATTGGATTTTATTGGAACAGCCAGAAATTACAGGCCTGTGAAGGTGAGGTGATTTCATCTGCCCTCTTTGCCAATGGGATTCATGTATTTGGCCATCATCCAAAAGATAACTCTGCGCAGGGAATATTTTGCGCGAATGGGCAATGTGCCCAGTGTGCAGTCATTGCCAACGGGATCCCAGTAAAATCCTGTATGACCAAAGTAGAAGAAAATATGATTGTGGAAAGCGTTGAAGGTTTACCAACGTTGCCGAAAACTATAGAAGATTTTCAGTTTTCACATATTGAAGAGACCAACACAGATGCCCTGATAATCGGTGGGGGCCCTGCCGGTCTTTCGGCAGCCCTGCAATTAGGTGAAAGAGAGATTAAAACCATCATTGTTGACGATAATGATTGGTTAGGTGGAAAACTGGTTCTTCAGACCCATAAGTTTTTCGGTTCAATTGATGATTGTTATGCGGGAACCAGGGGGATAGATATTGCCAAAATTCTGGAAGACAATATTCGAACCTACTCCTGTGTGAAGGTATGGCTCAACAGCACTGCAATGTACGTGTTTAGCGATAAAAAGGTGGGCATAGTTGCTAATGGCAGCCAATACAAAATTGTGAATCCGAAAGCTTTTTTGAATGCTGCGGGCGCAAGAGAGAGATCTCTGATATTTCCTGGAAATACCTTGCCCGGTGTTTATGGCGCTGGAGCCTTTCAAACATTGGTTAACAGGGATCTTGTTAAGCCTGCCAAAAGTTTATTTGTAGTGGGTGGTGGAAATGTAGGACTGATCGCTGCATATCATGCTTTGCAGGCAGGCATAGATGTCATCGGAGTAGTGGAGGCGTTACCTCAATGTAGTGGTTACAAGGTTCATGCAGACAAAATAAAACGTTTAGGTGTGCCTATATATACCAGGCATACAATTATGAGCGCTAATGGAGATGAGCATGTGGATTCAGTTACAGTGTGCAAAATAGATAATAATTTTAAAGCAATAGCTGATACAGAAAGAACCTATGAATGCGATACGGTTTTAATTGCGGTAGGGCTAAATCCCGTGAATGAATTCTATGAGGAAGCTAAACAGGCAGGAATGAAGGTTTTTACAGCCGGTGATGCAAAGGAAATCGCTGAAGCATCATCTGCTATGTTTAATGGGAAAATAGCCGGTTTAGAAATTTCTCGCGAACTTGGCGTAGAGGATGTGCCTATTCCACGAGATTTGTATCAAAAGGCAAATATCCTCAACAGCCCACCAGGACCTATTACCACGCCTGATTATGATTCCTTCCCTGAAGAAAATATTACACCAGTATTCCATTGCGCCCAGGAAATCCCTTGTAATCCATGTGTCTCTGTATGCCCTAAAGGGGTGATTTCTATTCCTGGTGACTCCCTATTAGGAAAACCTCAGATTGCCAGCAATGAATGTATTGGTTGCAATAAATGTGTATTTATATGCCCCGGCCTGGCGATATCCTTGGTAGATTACCACGACGATCCGGACAACCCCATGGTCTCTCTTGCCTATGAAGTCTACAACTATGAGTATAAAAAAGGGGATTGTGTTTTATTGACCGATTATGAGGGAAATCCTCTGCAAGAGGCAGTTGTTATTGACACAGTACTCAATAAGGCCTCACAAAAAACCCAGATCATAAAAGTCAGAGTTCCAAAAAAGATTGCCAAACGAGTTGCGGGGTTCAAGATTCAAAGGGATGAAGCTACGCTACCGAAAGGGAAGCCTACCTTAGATAGAATTCCTGATGATGCAATCGTGTGCAGGTGTGAGAGGGTGACTGCTGGAGAGATTCGCAAATGGATTAGAAAAGGCTTAAGGGATTTGAATCAGATCAAGGCCATCACCAGAGCAGGCATGGGGGCCTGTGGTTCTAAAACATGTGGAGATTTGATCTTGCAGTTATTTAAGGAGGAAGGGGTGCCTGTAGAGGAGGTTACGTTACACACGATAAGGCCACTTTTTATCGAGGCTCCCTTCGGTGTCTTTTCCAATATCTCTTATTGATAGACAGAGAGATTAATGTATTAACAATTAACAAATAGCCTGCGGAATTATAAATACTAAACCCTGAATCCGAAATACTAAACAATACCAAATATCAAAACCCAAATGACCAAAACGGTTTTTGAGCTTGGCAGGAAGTTATTTAATGGTTTTGGATTTAGAATATTTGAATTTTGTGCTTGTTTAGGATTTAGATATTAGGATTTAGGGTTTTACACATCTTATTGAGTATGTTCAGATGAATAAATTATATGATCTGATTATTATTGGAAGCGGATCAATTGGGGTTCCTTTGGCCATGGAGTTTGCTAAAAAAAAGCAATCTGTATTGGTGATTGATTCGCTTTCCTCACCAGGGCAAGGAGAAGACAAAAAGGCAATTGGAGGTATCCGGGCAAGCCATTCAGATAAGGGAAAGATATTGGTCTGCCAGAGAAGCATAGAGATTTTTTCTCATTGGAAAGATAACTATGGAGATGATATTCACTGGAAAAGCAATGGATATTCATTCCCCGCTTACACAGAAGATCATGAAAATATGTTAAAAGACCTGATGAGAATCCAACAGGAGTTAGGTCTGAATATCAAATGGCTCTCTCCTGAGGAATACAAGGAATTAAACCCAGGAATTAATATGGAGGGATTGAGGGGCAGCACCTATTCTCAGGAAGACGGCTCTGCATCACCACTGCTGTTTACTCAGTTTTGTTATTTTAAAGCGTTGGAGTATGGCGCGGAATTTAAATTTAATGAAACAGTTGTTGGATTTCATATTGAAAAGAGCAAGATTAATGTAGTAAAGACGAATAAAGGTGCATATCACTCGGCCAATGTGTTAAATGCTGCTGGGGCATATGCAAAAGAGGTTTCCCAGATGGCTGGGATTGATATTCAAGTAAAACCAGATTCTCATGAGGCAGGGATTTCTGAACCTGTAACACCGTTTATGGGGCCAATGGTTGTTGATATGCGGGAAAAGCCTGGGTCAAAAAATTTTTACTTTTACCAAAATACTGAAGGACAGGTGTTTTTCTGTATGACACCTGATCCTCCGATCTGGGGGATAGACAATCGCTCCACCTCTCTATTCTTACCAATGATTGCCAGAAGAATGATAAAGATTATGCCTATGCTTGCAAATCTAAAGGTCCGACGCACCTGGAGAGGGCTGTATCCCAATACACCTGATGGCTTTCCGATCGTAGGGAAGATGAATGAATTGGATAACTTCTACCAGGCTGTTGGTATGTGCGGTCAGGGCTTTATGCTTGGACCTGGTATGGCAGAATTAATATATAGGTTGATAACCGAAAGCTATAATGTAGTTGATCCAGAAATCTTAAGGAATTTCGATCCGTATCGTGATTTCAAGGGTCAGGAGATAGTTAAATAAATTGAAAATTGAAAATTGAAAATTTTAAAATACCAAACGATCGATCTATCTTGCTTTTCCTTTGATCGTTTTAAAACTAGAAAACTTATTTTTGAAGAGGAAATGGTCTAAATTGGCTTATCTATTCGCAGCTTAAAAGGCAATCTGGATGTAGGGGTTCGATTTATCAAACCCGCTACTGAAGTGGGTCGGATATCCGACCCCTACAAAAATTCACCATATAGCATAGGATTTTCCAATACTAAGTCTGAGAACCAAAAAATATGTTAAGTCAGGAGGTTGAAAAATGAAGTCATCTGAGAGGGATCATAAAAAAGAGTTAGCTAGATTTGATTATCCTACTCGTCCAGTGGAAAGGGGTTACAACAATCGGACGTTATATATAAATCTTTCTGATAATAAAATCTCGAGCAAACCAGTCACAGATGAAATGAAAAGGATATTTACTGGCGGCCGGGGGTTTTGTCTGTGGTTGTTATGGAACGCCATTAACGAAAAAATCAAATGGAACGATCCAGCAAACGAGATATGTGTAGCCTGCGGGCCGTTGGGTGGAACCACCCTTTATCCAGGCAGCGGCAAGAGCATTGTGGTCACCATATCACCACTAACACAATCCGTTATGGATTCCAATGTGGGCGGGTATTTTGGCCCATATCTTAAATTTGCAGGTTGGGATGCACTGGAGATCCAAGGTAAGGCTGACAACGACATCATTATAGTAATAGACGGTGACAGGGGCATGGCAAGGATCGAGGATTCAGAAGGGTTTCCGAAGGATTCACACCTTCTAGGCGCAGCTCTTGCTGATAATTATAGCGAGGGAAACCTTAGGGCCATTTCAACAGTGTCTGCGGGCTCTGGAGCAGAACATACCTTAATGGGTTGCCTCAACTTCTCCTGGTATGACAGTGCTCGCAAGACCTTCCGTTATAAGCAGGCTGGCCGTGGTGGTACTGGGACCGTTTTTCGGGACAAGAAGATAAGGGCCATAGTTATCAAATTCTCCAAAATGTTGTCACATATTAACCACCCTGCTGATTTCGATAGGCTAAAGAGAGTGGGACGGGCATACACCAAAGAGATCAAAACCCTTGATCCCAAACAGAACGAGATGGCTAATATTGGAACTTCACATCTGGTAACTATTATGAATGACTACGATCTTCTTCCAACCAAGAACTTTCAATTCGGGAGCCATCCAGATGCACCGAACCTTGGTAAAGAGGCATACCGTAAAAAGTTCCATCCAGGTTTCGATGGTTGCTGGTTGGGGTGTGCGGTGGCTTGTTCTCACACAGTCAAGGATTTCGTTTTGAAAACAGGCCCTTACAATGGACAGACTGTTTGGGTTGATGGTCCCGAGTATGAAACAATAGCTGGCTGTGGTTCTAACTGGGGAATATTCGATCCAGATTTTGTCATAGAGACAAATTTTTATTGCGATACATACGGTCTAGATACTATCTCTGTTGGTACCGCAACAGCATTTGCCATGGAATGCTTTGAGATAGGACTTATCGACAAAAAGGCCACTGGCGGTCTGGAACTTTGTTTTGGCAACAAGGCTACCTCTCTAGAAATAATACACCAAATGGCCAGGGGAGAGGGTTTCGGCATCATAATAGGCCAGGGTGTGAAAAGGATGAAGCATTTATTTGAAAAGAAATATGGTGCTGATCCCAATATCATTCAAGACATAGGAATGGAGTCCAAAGGCCTGGAGGTTTCAGAATACATTACAAAGGAGTCGCTTGCGCAACAGGGTGGATATGGTCTTACCCTAAAGGGTCCCCAGCACGATGAGGCATGGCTAATATTTCTGGATATGGTCAATAATTTAATACCAACCTTTGAGCAAAAGGCCGAGGCCCTTTACTGGTTTCCCATGTGGAGGACCTGGTTCGGCCTTAATGGCCTCTGCAAGCTTCCCTGGAACGATATTGTTCCTGAGGATAACAAGGGGACACCAGAACCAGCAAAGGTTATGAAGCACGTTCAATGGTATGCTGATTATTTCTCCGCTGTTACAGGTGTAGATGCAAAACCTGACGATTTGATAAGGATGAGTGAGAGAGTCTACAACTTTCAGAGAATATTCAATCTAAGGCAGGGCTTCGGAATGCGGGAGCATGACAATATACCCTACAGGGCAATGGGGCCAGTTACTAAAGAGGAATATGAATCACGCAAAGATAGGTATGACACACAGCTAAAGGAATTTGGCATCCTGGATCCAGAAGGTAAAAGCACTGAGGAGAAGCTTAAAGTCCTGAGGGAATACAGGCAGAACCGCTACGAAAAGCTCAAGGATGCCACCTATAAACGTCGCGGTTGGACCCCAAACGGGATACCAACGGTTGAAAAGGTTAAGGAACTGGGAATAGACTTCCCAGATGTTTTGGCGTTGATATCCAGATACCAGTAACCCAAATAGAATATGCACACACTAACCTTCTCATAGCTGGCTAACTTTAAACCACCATATCTTACTTACAATATATTTTCTCTTGACTAAAAAAAACTAAACTTTAGAATGGTGCGGGTGTAGTTCAGCGGGAGACCAATGCATTAACAACGCATTGTTCTGGGATTCGAATTCCCTCATCCACACCATAAAATTAATCTTAGTATTATGGAGAAAAGAGACCATGTTAAAAGACAAGAAAATCGGGGTAATCGGAACAGGAAATATGGGAGAGGCTCTTATCAGCGGGCTTGTTCATTCCCGATCGTCCATTCCTGAAAACATCACCTGCTCAGACATCCGGAAAGATAAGCTCAAATCTATCAAGGAAGTATATGGCGTAGTCACGGCAAAAAACAATCTCGATGTGGTTAAGGCATCGGAAATTGTTATCTACTCGATAAAACCACAGATCATGGCCTCAATATTAAAGGAAACAGCTGACTGCCTGGATATGTCCAAAATCATTATCTCCATTGCCGCCGGAGTTCCCTTGGCCGCCATAGAATCTTGCCTCAATAAGGACCTGCGCCTCATTCGAGTCATGCCTAATATTGCTGCATCTGTTAAGGAGGGCGCTGCTGCCATTGCACCTGGAAAGCATGCCCTTAAAAATGATCTTAAGCTATCTAAGGCCATCTTTGATTCTGTGGGGGAAAGCGTCATCATAGAAGAGAGTCTCATGGATGCCGTCACTGGGTTAAGCGGGAGTGGCCCCGCATACATCTTTTTAATTGTCGATGCCTTAGCCGATGCCGGCGTAAAAATGGGGCTTTCAAGAGAAGATGCTCTTTTTCTTTCAAGCCAGACTGTTTTGGGCGCTGCGAAATTATTGATGGAAACGAATGAACACCCTGGAAAATTAAAGGATAAGGTCACATCACCCGGCGGAACAGCCATAGCCGGCCTTCATACCCTAGAGCAGGGTGGCCTTAGAACGACCCTTATCAATGCTGTTGAAGCAGCCACAAAACGAGCTAAGGAACTGGGAGAAATGATGATCAAGAACTTCTCGGAGGATTAGCCGATACGAATTCCCATACCTAAATCTTTAATAAAATCCAGCGCGAGGTACCATTTTGGGAGAAATAAAAAGCACTCTCGACCTTGTTCTTGAAAAAACAAGAAACCTCACCCTGAGTAATGAGGAAAAGCTGAGCCTTGCACGGGAGAAACTTGCTAAAAGAGTGCAA
>Ga0209991_10000094_pt1 | contig 38471 bp, 56 predicted proteins | sample ChitaG_FD_183167 | JGI IMG/M metagenome (GOLD analysis project Ga0209991, IMG submission 183167) | Deep subsurface microbial communities from South Pacific Ocean to uncover new lineages of life (NeLLi) - Chile_00310 metaG (SPAdes)... | ecosystem: Environmental > Aquatic > Marine > Oceanic >... | reverse complement strand
GCGCGGGTACCGGGCAGTTCATGTGGCAGCCCCCGCTCCAAGCGGGGCTGGTGCCGGTGATCCGGGGCTATCCTGTCTACAACCAGGACGACCTCGATGAGATTGACGACTCGGCGGATCAGGATCTCGTGCTCTTCGGAAACTTCAAGATGGGCTACCGGACAATCGATCGCAAGGGGATGTACGTCCTGCGGCTGGATGAGCTCTACGTTGAGGAAGGCATGGTCGGGTTCTTCGTCGGTCGTCGATGGGGCGGCTCGGTTATCCGGGCTGACGCCATGCGGATTCTCGATACACCTTAATAGGAGTGATTGACATGAAGAAAATACTGCTACTGCTTTTGATTCTGGCGCTGGGTGTGACTGCTTTTGGCGTCCGGCGTTGCGCGGAGTCGGATGGGACGGATGCGTTTTGCTTCTCGGATGACGAGGAGTTGCATTTCGGAACGGGCTTGGATGTCGATATCGGGTGGTTCACCGACGACGCCGACGCCCACTATCTCGGAATCAAGGTGCAAACCTTTATTGGTTTCGAGACAGCTACTTTCGAGCATCGGTATTCCTACACTGGGTTGAGTTACAACTTGAACGTTCAAACGCCTTCCGTTGCCGGACTAGAAGTCCAGAATGGAGAGGCGCTGACGTGCGTCGGGCTTGACGGTGGTGCGGCGGAGATTGGCACGACTGAGGGTTATGTCAGTATCGGTGACGACGCGGATTTTCTGCGGTTCGTAATGCCTATTCCGTGCTTATGGGTGGATACCGCTCAAACCGAATCGCTAATAGTCTCATTCGACATACACGAGCAAGCAGGGGAAGAGTGTAACATCGACGTTCGAATCTTCGAATGCGGGACTAATCTATCGGCGATCATCACGGATACTCTTGTTATAACAGATGGAGATGCCCGTCAATGGGAACCCCTGGTGACGTACGCGGCTGGTATCGGAGCTGCGGCTCAGACTACTTTAACCGCCGATGATTCCTATCTGATCATTGAGATAACGCCAACCGCTGATACGGATGATTTCTATGTCTATGGCGCGAGGCTCCTATATCAGACTGGAATACAGGCGACGCAGTAAAGAGCTGGCTATAGGTGGTGAAACAACGGGGCCGGCTGGCAACGGCCGGCCCCACTAGAAAGGAGCGGCTTATGAAGAAGGTGAGGCTGCTGGTGACGATGCCGATACACGGTACGTTGGTGTCGAAGGGCGATACCGTCGAGCTCGACGAGAAGGAGGCGGCCTTGTTGGTGACAACGGACCGTGCGGAGTACGTCGAACCGAAGGCCCCCGTTGACTACAAGGAGAAGTTTGGAAAGAAAGGCCCAGATGAAGACCGGGTGTTAGATACCCCCGAGAACCGGGGAAAGAGGTGATTGAGATGAAGAGGCTATTACTGATTCTGCTTTTGGTCCTGGCGGTGGGTTGTTTTACCACCTTCACAGGCTTCGGCGGTGTTGTGTGTGACACGCTTGAGGTGACCGGGGTTTCGATACTGCGCGGGTCCACGACGCTCTACGCCGTGATCCTCAGTGGGTCCTTCACCGGCGACTTCGACCTTAACTCGTATGCCGATATCGACTCGACGAGTGATACGTACTATGCCGCAAACATCAAAACAACCGGCAACGGCGGTTCATTGTACGTCGATTCGACAGGCACGGGCAATATCTTCGCCGTCGCGCACGACGGGACGACTCAGTTCTCGATACCGGACGGCGGTGGGTTTGTCTTCGCCGACGCATCAAAGCCGGTAAAGAGGATCTATTTGCCGATCGACGTTGGTGGAGGTACGGCGGACACAGAGACTTTCCAGAATTCACCATCGATCAACCTAGATGCAACCGACGAGACTTTCTACGCATCGGTGCCTATTCCCGCTGATTGGGATGGCGCTTCGGACCTCACAATCTACGTGATGGTCGGGAACGAGATCGCGGAGACCGACGGCGACGACGTGTCGATCACGTTCACGGTCAAGGGATACGCAGACGGCGAGACGATGGCAACGGCCGGGCAAACCTGCGCGCTGTTGCAGGACCTCACTAGCGGCGACGAAGCGATCGATATCGTCAATCAGTGCACAGCGGTAATCGACTACAACGAGGCGAGTCACCCGATTGCCGTCGACGATATCATGACCATCAAGGGCTTCGTGAACCTTGCTGCCGGTGTTGAATGCACTGGGCCGCTGCACATCGTCGCATGGTGGATCGAGTACACGGCGGACCAGTTGAGCCAATAGGAGACTTGATGGGGAATAAGAGACTGCGGCCTAAGCGGAGCGTCAAGAGGCTCCTTGTCGGAGAGCTGAGGGAGCTTCGGAAGCTATTACACGGAGAATCGCCGCTTACCGGGGCTTTGAATCCCGATGTGCCGCAAGTTCCACGCCCCAAAAGGAGACGCTATGAGCTTGGGTGAATCGACCGTAAGGGCGGACCAGATCGTGGCAGCGCAAACAATCAGGATCCGCATTAAAGGCATTCATGCGATGAGAGTGCGGCTATGGGTAGCCCGGACGCTAATCTGGCTGGCCCGCAAGACTGGTCGTTTGAGCATGAAGATCGAACTGGAGTGAAATGGGAGCCGTCACCGACCGCCTGACGATCTCGCTGGAGGAATTGCGCGACTACGTGCACCTCACCCCGGCGGACGAGGGGACTGCCGTGATGGAGTCCCTCGGCCTCGGCAACGCGGGGCCGTGGACGCCCGCGCACGCACCCGACTTGATCCTGACGACGCTCAGGGTCTACGCCGGGGCCGTAGGCGGGGCGCTCGGCCTGTTGACCGAGATAACGGACTATATCGTCGACGAGGAGACGCAAGTCATCACGCGGGTTGCTACGGGTGCGATTGAGGATACGGATCTCGTGGTCGCCGAGTACCGCTATAGCTCTGTGGCGTGCGCCGAGGATGTGCTGATCCTTGCGATGGCCGCAGCGGCCACGAAGGCGGCGGACGAGTATCTGAACAACCCGTTCGAGGGGATCGTTCCGCAGGTGAAGTTTACCGCCGTCCTGGCCAGCCATGCGATCACGGTGGATAGCGTCTGTTTCACCGCTGCGGACGCGAAGGACGAGGACAAGCGGGAGTTCGTTGTCGGTGTGGATGATTCAGAGACGGCGGACAACTTCTGCGAGTTGGTTAACTCGACCACGCTCGGCGGCTCCTACGGCGCGGTCGGTGTCGAAGGAGTGATTGCCACAAACACCGATGGCACGGTCAAGTTCACGAAGCGCTACCCGCGAGTGGAGGACATCGTGGTCACAAGCTCGACCGCCACCCGGCTGTTGGTGCGGAATGTGAGGACCGAGCTTGCTGTTCCCGATCCGGTCAAAGTGTGGTGCCTGCTATACGTGAAGCGCCACTTCATGAACCGCGATGGGCATCTACAAAGGAACGTAGACGGCCTCGGGTCGACCATGTGGATACCGATAAAGGCGGAGGGCCAGGGTATCGGCGAGGACTACACGCTGATAAGCCTGCTTCGCTTACTGCCGGGGTTCTGATGGACCGTATACGGATAGAGAGGAAGATAGAGGTGGGTCACAGTGCGATGGGGTCGGACGCTGCCTGGCGTGGTGACGACCCCGTGTACGCACAGGTGACTTTCGTCAGCGCCAAGGCACTGCCGCAGTACCAGCAGGTGCAGGGCGTGGTCTACTACGACATCAGATTCCACGGCAGTGTGGACATCGGGCTGAAGGACATACGGTTCGTGTGGCTGAATAAGGGTGGGAAGATCCTATTGCCGGTTGAGCCCCCGCGTAGCCTGGAGACCGACACGAAGATCCTAGTGAAGGAGCAGTGATGGGCAAAGTTGCGGGCGCGATGTTCATAAGCTCGCTGCCGATGATCCTGAAGAAGATGGAGGCGGCCTCCAAAAAGAAGATGCAGCAGGCCGTCAACGCCGGACGCAAGGAAGTCATCGAGACTCTGCGCGGTGCGCGCCACGGCAAGCGCTACAAGGTGCCAAAAACGAAGCATAAGTATTACACGGCTTCGCGGCCTGGCGAGCCACCGGCAGCACCTACCGGACGGATGCGCGGCTCTATCCGTGGCAGGGTGAAGGCAAGTCTATTTGATGTCGAAGGACAAGTAGGTACGCCGCTCGACTATCCGCGCCGCCTTGAGATGAAAATGGACCGCGAGTGGCTGTCGGTGGGGATAAAGAAAGCCCTGCCGGAGATCAAGCGGATACTGGGATCGAGGTGGTTCTGACATGGACCTCATTGAGGCGATCATAACCGACATTTATACCTTGATCACCGATGATGCCGACATGCGGATCCTCATGGGGGGCAGCGTCGAGGAGCGCGGCGAGTGGCTATACGAGGAGCTGGACGAGGTGGACCCGGAGTTCCCTTATCTTGTGCATTCCTTCGAGGAGGAGACTGCGGGTACCGACCCTGGCTTTGCTAACGGGTTTTACACGGTCGACGCGTGGGTCTACTGCGAGAAGCGCGCCGACAAAGAGAAGCTATACAGGATACGGGGGCGGCTGGCCGAACTGCTAGGCGAGCGTTATCTAACTAACCCGATCTATACCTACTGCTTTCTTTGGCTTGAAGGGCGGGGTCGGCGGATGCCGACCGACAATACGCAAGTGAAACGGTACTCGCTGCCATTCGAGGCGCGGTTTGCGAGGACACAGGAGATCAAATCAATTTTAGCGAGGTGATGAAAAATGAGTGGACCTAAAACTACGGTGTTGTCTGACACTTTTGAGCACATCGTTCTCGGGCCGGGCGTGACAACGCTCAACCTGGGAGAGGCTGGAGAACGCCAACTAGGCGGTGCTTCCGACGGTGGGTCGTTCGACCTAACCCGCACGAAGCGCATAATTGCGATTGCCGGCGCGAAGGGACGGATGAAGGGTGGAGACGTGGTAGAGGAAGTCTTGGCTACGTTGACGGTGCGGCTGAAGGACATCACTAAAGACGATGTTGTTGCTGCAATCGCTGGTGCGAACGTGGCCGATGACACGCCCGCCGGCTGGGATACGATCACCGGCGGCGACATCGAATCGACCGACTACATCACAAACGTTGCTTATGCCGCTGCCTATTCCAGCCTTGGTAACGACGTGATCTGTCTCATCAAGAACGCTCTTGCTGGCGATACTTTTAGCTTGGCAGCGGAAGACAAAGGGGAGGGCGTGATCGAGATTGTCTTCGAGGCACGCTTCGATCCTGCTACGTCGACTGTTGAGCCGTGGGAAATCCGATTCCCGAAGGTGTGAGGTGACCTATGAGCAATAAGGTCAACGCGCTTACTTACAGACCGCCGCCGGCCGTGATGCGTATTGGTACCTTTGAGCGGCGGCGGCTAGGGATCATGGATGAGGTCGCGCTTGCCGAGCTGCTCTTTGACTCTCTTGGCTCGATGGACTTTGACCCGGAGAAAATCGAGGATCTCTCTGTTGGTGAGGCTATCGGCTTATTAGTCGTCCTCTTCAGGAAAGAGGAAGTCATTGACAAGCTACTCGGTTTCCTGCGGAGCGTCCTTGTCGACTTCCCTCTTTCCGTGGAAGAGATGAAGGATCCCGAGAAGTTCCCGATCGGCTCTACTGAGGCGATCATCGAGTCCTTGGCGAACGATAAGGATGTGGAGGCTTTTTTCGGCTCCGTGCAAAGACTGTGGAAGCTGAAGGGCAAGCTGAAAGGTACACGTTCGCCGAAGAAATCGACCTCATCCAAAAAAGGTACGGCTGGACAGACGAAGAAGTAAAGGCGCTGCCCTTCCTGCGGCTTATCGAGGTAATCGAGACCGCTGCTGACGGAAAGGCGAAGGAGGACCGGCAAGCATCGCTAAACGCCCTTATAGCCGGTAGGTGGATCCAGCCGAAGAAAAGCTGGGTGAATGAGCTGTTGTACACGGGTGAGCGGCCCGCCTTTACACCGCCTGAGATGACCGACGAAGAGGCTGTTGAAAGGGCCTGGGAACTCCTCAAGGCCGACAAGAAGGCCCGTGAGGAGAAGAAGAAGGAGAAGAAGTGAACGAAGTCTTTAGGCTCGTAGCGACTATAAAAACAAATGCCAAGACCGCGATTGGCGAGCTGAAGGCCGTCGAAAAGACGGGCAAGACAATGGGTGCCCGTCTCGGCAAGACCATGAAGACCCTCGCCAAGGTAATGAAGATCGTCTTTGTGGTCGGAGCCGCTGCGGCCACTTACGCCATGGGCAAGTTCTTCGTCTCCTCGATCAAGTCTGCCGCCAAGTATGAACAGGCAATGGCGATGGTTCAGGCCGTCACCGGTGCGACAGGAGAAGAGTTTGACGCGCTAGGTGAGAAGGCAAAGGATTTAGGAAAATCAACTAAATTTACAATGATTCAAATCGCCGAGGGGATGGAGAACCTCGGCCGTGCCGGCATGACTGCCAACGAGATCATCGACTCGATGGGCGGTGTGACCGCGCTAGCCGCATCACAGTGCATCGAGTTGGGGCAAGCCGCCGAGATGGTCGCTGGGGCATTGAACGGGTTCAACCTCGCTGCCGACCAGGCGGGCCGCGTGGCCGACGTATACGCCTACGCCGCTAGCAACTCCGCCATAAGGACGGAGGACCTCGCCGAGACGCTCAAGTATGCGATGCCCGCCGCGAACGCACTTGGCTACTCCCTTGAGGAAGTCGCTGGCATGGCGATGATCCTCGGCGACAACATGATCAAAGGCTCGATGGCTGGGACCGGCTTGAGCTTCGCCTTTAGCGAGCTCGTGGGTATGTCCGACGAATTCCAGAAGCAGCTCGGCGATGTTGGCGTGTCGGTTGACGACCTCACCGGGCCGGACGGCAAGATCCTGTCAATGGCCGAGATCCTCGGGGTCCTCAAGGAGAAGGGCCTCGACGCTGGCGATATGTTCGAACTCTTCGGCAAGCGGGCCGGCAAGAGTATGGTGATCCTGCTCGACAAGGGAGAGGACGCGATCAAGGATTACACTGGTGCCCTAGAGGAGTGCGGCGGGACCGCCGAGGAGATGGCCGAGATCCAGCTAAACACCCTCAGCGGACAGCTAGAGATACTCAAGGGCTCATGGGAGCTTTTGAAGGTGACCGTCGGCGAGAAGCTGATGCCGGTTCTCAAGGACTTCCTCAAGAACACGATCATCCCTCTAGTGAATAAGATGGTCGACTGGGCCAAGGAAAGCGACACGCTCAAGAACGCATTCACGGGTTTCTTCGACAAGGTGAGGAAGGGGATCGAGTGGATCGTCGAGCATCGGCGTGGCCTGGTGACGGCGCTCAAGGCGATCGCCGTTGGCTTCGCCGCCATTGTGGCGATCAAGATCGCTACCTGGATCGGCGGGGCCATCTCAGGGTTCGCGAGCCTCGCGGGGGTAATCGGCGTCACTGGCCCACTTGGTATAGCGATAGCAGCGGCTACGGCGGGATTGGTTCTATTACTACGCAAAGTCAAAGGCGCTGTTGAGGAGACAAAGAAGAAAGCAGCTGAGGCGCGCGAGGAGGTAAAACACCTTGGCGAAACGATAGATAAAACCGGTCAGAGAATGGACATAGAAGCCCAGCGATGGAATGCACGGGCAGGAGAAATGGCCGAATCGTCTAAAGAGCTCGCAAGAGTTTTTGATACCGTAGCGCGCGTAATGGGAGAGAAACTGTATGAATTAGTTGAAACCGCCAAAATGCCAGAAAGCGCTTTCCATTCGCTAGTGGAGGAACTACGCAAAGCCGCAATCGAAGCATCTAAGGCTCCTGTTGCCAAAGCTGGTCAACAATGGGGTCTCTTAGCAGATGCCATACTGTCTAAATATTCGGAGATATACCCGGAATTGGCAAAGTACCGTGAAGGGTATCTCGGAGACCTAAAGACTGACCTTAGGGAAGACGAAACGCTGCATACTGATAGCGTTAATCGGATCATTGAGATTCAAGCACTGCGTTGGGAGGCACTCGGGAAAGCGAAAGAGGGACTAGACGAATGGCGAGCGAGCAGGGAGGCGGCTACTTGCTCTATAGAGGATGGAATTTGCGCTACCGAGGAGGGCACCGAAGCCACTGGGGAGGCTGTCGAGGCCATAGAAGAGCACGTTGAGGCTAGCGAAGAGCAAGCTGAAGTGATACAGAAAGTAACAGATGCCAAAGAGGAAGAGAAAAGCAAGACCGAAGAGCTGATAGAGCGTTTCCAAGAATTGGATTTGGCCTTGGGGACTTCGACAGAAGGCACAGCCGAATACGCCAACGCCATCCAAGGACTTCAAGGCCTCTATGACGGGTTGAGTGAGTACCAGGACTTCTTCGTTGAGAACAACATGAAGGTCGATAAGTCGATTCTCGACCTCATGGCTGATATCGAAGCCCTCGGCGTGATTGGCACAAAGACGGTCGACTATATGAAGCAAATCACCGGCGAGGGAAAGACCCTTTGGCGAAGTTTCGTCGACACGATCAAGGCGTTCAACGTCGGCCTGCGCAAGGACACCCTAGAGGAGTGGAAGGGGATCTATGAGGGGATCAGGGGCTTCCTCAATGGCATCTTCGCGAACACCTGCGACATGTTCGAGAAGAACCGCAAGGCGCGCGAGGATTACGAGAAGTGTGTCGCCGAGATCCGCGAGGGCGGTTTCGAGAACGAGAAGGAACTCCTCGACGAGGCGGCGAAAGCCTACGAGGAGGAGCGCGTCACCGTCTGGGGGATCCTGAAACAGGGTGTCCGCGACTTCATCAGAGCCATACGCGAGAAGTTCGTCGCCATCGCGGCGGAGCAAGCCGCGTTGGGGATAATCGCGGCCCTTACCGGCAACATCATCGGAGCGTTAGCTCATGGCGCAGCAGCCCTCAAGGCGGGAGCAGTGGCGGTTGGTCTTGCCGTCGCTGGCTTCCAAAAGGGCGTCTTGGCGTTCGGCCCGACGCTGGGTGTCATCGGTGAGGGCGGGGTTCCGGAGGCGGCGATACCTCTCACGCCTCCTATCCTAGCCGACATCGGCAAAGGGATTGTCTCGGCGCTGCAAGGGGTCGAGCCGGCCTACGCCGGTGCGGGAATTGGCGGGGCGCAAGTTGTCATAGAGGAGATGCACATCGCCGAGGGAGCGATTTTCCACGTGCGCGAGGAGGCCGATATTGAAAAGATTGTCCACGAGCTCGGTGACGAATTTGAGGACCGGATCATCGGAGTGGGGCGGGTGAAGCCGTGAGCAACGTTGCAGCCAGGTTCACACTTGGGGATAAGACCGACGTGCAGCTCGGGATCCAGCTCTTGAAGGACTACTCCGAGCCGATTGCGCCGAAGACGATTGACAAGACCGTGCGGATACCCGGCAGGCACGGCGAGTACGACTTCGGGGCCGACCTCGGGGCGCGGCTGTTCAAGTTGAAATGTGAGTTCGTGGATGCGATGACCAGAGAAGAATTACAGACGGCGGTGAGGGCGCTCGCCGCGCACCTCGTCGATTCGGACGGCAACCCGCGCGACCTTGCTTTGAGCTTCGACAAAGAGGTGGGCAAGTTTACTACAGTGCGCCTGCAGGGGGCGCTGGACATCAAGCGGATCATCGCGCACGGCATCTTCACCCTGCGGCTGTACGCGGCCGACCCGTTCGCGTACGGCGCGGAGGAGGAGGTTGAGACGGCCGTGACGGCCTCGCCGCAGGGGATCGCGGTGACGAACGACGGCACCGTTAGTACGCCGCCGACGATCACGATCAAGAATGATGGTGAGAACACCATCTCAGGACTGAGCATAACTCTACAGGAATAGGAGAGGAGGAACCATGAGTGGAGAGCTAGCAGATGAGGGCGCGGACTTTGCGCTGAACATCCTTTTTCGGCACACGGGGACCACGCCAGGCACGGTCTATCTCGGCCTGGCGACGGCAACGATCCTAGACACCGACGGATTGGCTGACATCACTGAAGAGGACGACGGTAATTACGTGCGGCAGGCGATAACGTTCGGTGCACCGGCCGATGTTGGCGGTGTGCAGAAGGTCAAGAACTCGGTGGCTGTTGCGTTCGCCGCGTGGGATTCGGACGGCAGTGAGATCACCGACTGCTTCATCACGGACGTAGAGACGGGGACGGGAGGGAAGCTGATGTCCAGGCTGGTGCTCGATGTGGCGAAGACGCCGAAGACCGGCGAGACGCTCACCTACCCGATTGACGCTTTAGTGTTCGGGATGGACTGAGGAGAGTTGAAAGTATTCTGGCAGCGTGGCTGCGAGAATGACGGTTGGTTGGCAACTTCGACGACTTCTGCTTCAGCGAGAAAGCGAGAAAAGCCGGGTTCCATATCTGGAGCGACTACGGGATCCTGTGTAGCCACTTCAAGGAAACTGACGCCAAGATACTGAATACGCTGAGGCTGATGGCAAGTAAAGGAAAATATGGTCAATTTAGTAGAAATCCTTAGCAAGCGCCACAGGACGCGGAAGAGCTTTCGGCATTTTGTAGACGGAAAGCCGACTAACACGTTTACCGATGAATACAGGATCGGCTCCCAACATTATGAGGAGGACCCTGGCAGCGGTGATTGGCTTGAATGCGATTCCCGGCTTGTGCCTAGCCGGGAAGTTGGCTGGGACTGGGAGATGAATAAAGCCTCTTGGCGGCTGTTGGTCAAGGAAAGCGGCTGGGTGGCTGCCGAGAAGCAGGGCGTGGGTATCGGCTTTAAGCTAGTTGGCTGGGGCTACCTGAATAAGGTGACGAAGAATTACGTGCCGAAGGGCACGGCGGATTACTCCAATCCGACAGTAGACGACTCTAGCATCTCCTGGCAGATATTCAACAACGTCACCCTGAAGCTGACGGCCACGCCTGATAGTCTGCACGAAGGTATCGAAGTGCCCCAAATCGTCCGCGACCACATTACTACAAATAATCCTTACGGAGTAAACGGATATGTGGTCTACGCCTACGAGGTCAGGTGGGACGACGTGTCTGAGATCGAGGATGAGGAGCAAGGGCCACAAAATCCTGACACCAACTGGGAAAGCGAAGCGCGGGTATTCCTGAAAAATGCAGCAGGGAAGATCGTCTCGGCTTTGCCGGCACATTTTGTCAAGCACGCAACGCTCGATTCCAAAGAGGCTCCGCCCATTCGCATCCGGCGGCGGTTCATCAAGAAGGACGACAAGCACTATCTGTTGTTTGGCGTTCCTGTGGATGCCCTGGCGAATATGCCTTCTGGCACAGTCGTTTTTGACCCAACGGTCGACAAGCAGGTGACTGCAGGCGGGGATGATGGATATTACAGAGATGGCGATGGAAGCTTCAGCGCCGCTGGCGATAATGTCTTGGTGGGGCACTGGGACTCTCACGCCTCTTACAAGAACATGAGTGGTTTTTTCCGCTGGATTGGCGTGACAATCGAGGGGACTGTTACGACCATGACAGTTGAAGTCTATGTGTATGTTATTGGTGGCGGAGAGACCAATCTGAAATTCTACGGCATCGACGAGGACAACCCCGCCGCACCGACGGACGCCGCCGAGTTCCTGGCCGATCCCGAAACCACCGCCGGAGTGGATTGGGATGTAACTTTTAATACAAGTGCTTGGAACACTTCGCCGGAATTGAAAACGATCGCTCAAGAGCTTGTAGATACATACACAATTTCAAACGCAGCGGTAATGCTCCAGCTCCAGAATGATGGGACAACCGGGGATAACGATGCGACCATACGAGCGCAGGATTTTGACGATAACACTAAAGGCGCTAAGCTGTCGATAACGTACACTGTGGCGGCTCCCACTGTTACGACTCAAGCCGCCGATCAAATTGGCCCAACCAGCGCACGCGGCAACGGCAACATCACCGACGATGGTGGAAGCTCAATTATTGAGCATGGCGTCTGCTGGAAGAAGGGAGCCGATCCCGTCAACATCGGCGGTGCGGACGGGTACACCGAGGAGGGCGCGGGCTCCGAAGGCGCGTTCACCTCGAATATGACCTTGCTCGATCCCGAGTCGACGTACTACTACCGCGCCTATGCGACCAACCCTGGAGGGACCAGCTACGGCGACGCGCAATCCTTTAAGACGATGATTTCGGCTGCGGCATCGGGCCAGGCGGCAAGCGAGGGCAGTGCAGCTGGACTCTTGGCTCTCCAGGGCGGCGCTTCCGGGCAGGGGATCTCTTCCGGCAAAGCAGCGGGCCTTCTTGCCCTCATAGGTACAGGAGAGGGCCAAGCCACCTCTTCGGGTGTGGCCGGGGGTCTCCTCGCTCTTATAGGAGATGCGGCGGGGCAGGCCACCTCTTCCGGCGATGTGGCGGGGCAGATCGGCCATCCGGCATCCGCGTCGGGCCAAGCCACCTCCTCGGGTGTGGCTAGCGCCTTGCTCTCGCTCATAGGGCAAGCGGAGGGCCAGGCGGCAAGTGAGGGCACGGTCTACGCCCTCTTGGCGCTGATAGGCGGCGCGGAAGGGCAGGGGATCTCTTCCGGCGAAGTGGCAGGCCATATCGGATATGTGGTAAGCGCAACCGGCATAGCGACGAGTCAGGGCGCGGCGGCGGCCCTGCTAGAGCTCATGGCGAAGGCTTCCGGGCTTGCCGTGACAACGTGGGATATCATCATCTACAACTTCACAGGGGAGCTCGCGCCGGGCGAGACGTTGGTAATCGACCATAAAGCCAAGACCGTGACGATCGACGGTGTGAACGTACTGAAATACTTCACAACGGGAGACTTCCCCGACCTGCCGCCGGGTAGCAGCACGGTCAAATACGGGGATTTGGAGGACTCGCGCGATCTCACGATAACGGTGACGTACAAGGACAAGTGGCTATGAGCGTAAAACTGGAATACACGGGAGATCTGGCGGCTGGCGAGACGTTGGTAATCGATCCCGAGAACGAGACGGCGACGCTTGACGGGGCCGACGTGTCAGGCGACATCGAAGGCTTCGAGAAGGTGTTCGAGCTCAAGGCGGGGGTGAACACGATTACCTACGAGGACACCGAGGGCAGCAGGAACCTTACTGTCACGATCGAGTTTACGGAGAGGTATCTATGAAAAACGCGCCAGTGACAATTTACAATGCCTCCCTTGAACTTGTCGCGTACCTTGAGAACGCGACAGGCATCGGCTACAAAAAGCGCAAGGGCGAGGTATGGAGCGCGTCGTTCTGCCTGCCGGCCGACGATCCCAAGAACGACGAGTGCAAGGACTTCTACTATGCCGAGATCTTCGACGGCGACACGCGGGTCGAGCTCTTCCGTATCATTCTGAACAGGAAGAGCCGCATTAAAGGCAAGCCGGTGATCAAATACGAATGCAAGCACGTCCTGTCGACACTGAACGACAGCACGCTTGTCGGGGTCCATAACGCGGGCCCGGGTGTAGAGGCTGCGCTCAACTACGTCCTCGGCAAACAGGTGGTTACACACTGGCAGCTCGGCACGGTCGACTTCGTCCAGAATTTTTACCACTACTGGAAGGACCTCTCGCTCTTAGCGGCGCTGTATACAGTATCCGAGCGCTTCCTCACCGCGCACCTGTGGACGTTCGACACAAAAAGCTACCCGTGGACGCTCAACCTGCTTGAAGCACCGACGGCGGTCAGTGCGCGGATTGCCTATCGCAAGAACATGCAGCAGATTGACCGCAAGAGCGACGTGCGCAACCTCTACACGCGGCTCTATCCCTATGGCTACGGCGCGGGGGCCGCGCAGGTCGACATCTCCGGGATCGACCTGGCGGCGAAGGGTAGGCCCGGCTTCACTTCGGGCTCGGTTGAGTTCACGGTCGATGAGGTCTTAACGGGAGCCTCATCTAGCGCGACGGCGAAGGTCAAGGCGTACAAGAAAGTCAAGGGGGCCTGGGGCGACGGCGATGCTGAGGGCGTTGTCTTCCTCTACGATATCAGCGGCACCTTCACCGACGGCGAGAACCTCAACGGCTCTGTCTCTGGGGACAACTGCGCGACGCTTGACTCCTCACTTGAATGCGTCTACGCCGAGAACGTCACGAAGTACGGCGTGATTACCCGCAAGTGGGAAGATCAGCGGTACACCATCGCCGCGAACCTGTATGATGCAGCCGAGGAGAAGGTTGACGCCCACGCTATACCCGAGTTGACGTATGCGCTCAAGGCCGCCGATCTGCACAGATTGACTGGGCGTGGGCAATTCGTGCTCGGGGATCTCGTGAAGGTCTACGACGAACCGCTGAGGATCGATGTCGATGAGAGGATCGTCACCCTCTCCAAGAAGGATGTCAAGGGCAAGCCGGGCGATCTCGGGATCCAGCTTGGCAACGCGGTCGAGAAGTTCCCCGACTTCGGGAGGATTGTCTACGCCGATGACCTCGATCAGGTGAAGGACGGCACGAAGTGGGGCAGGGTGCTCTCGACGCAGATACTTGCTGGCGAGATACTCCTGTCGGCGGTGCCAGGTAGCACCGTCGGCGCGTTCCCTGCGACACCGACTGTGGCCGGGCTGTACGTCGGCGCGACGCACTTCGGCTTCCACGATGGGACGAACTGGATCACCTACACGGATATCGGCGGCAAGGCCATGTGGGAGGGCATCGGCGGCGACAGCGGTCACATCCACTGGGATCCCGCAGGCGGCGGCTCACTCGACATCAAGGGGGCCGTCACGATTACCGCCGGGGCGGTCGGCGGGTTCAACGTCGATCCAACTGAGGGCCTCTACATAGGTACTGGCGCGACCCGCGTACAGATGAAACCTGGAGCGGGAATGTGGTGCGGAGCGACGGCCTTTGCCGATGCACCGTGGAGAGTAAGCCCAGCGGGGGCGGTGACGTGTACCAACCTAACAATCACGGGCGGCTCTATCAACATCAACAGCGGTGTTTTCACAGTAAGCCCAGCGGGGGCGGTGACGTGTACCAACCTAACAATCACGGGCGGCTCTATCAACATCAACAGCGGTGTTTTCACAGTAAGCGCGGCGGGGGCGGTGGTAGCATCAAGCATCAGTTGCACGAATCTAGTTGTGGGTGCTGGCAGCTCATGGGGTGGGAATGTCCTTGGCACGGCCTATATCCCGAATCTGAGCGCTACGAAGATCACTACCGACACGATGTCCGCTACTCGCATCTCCGGCGGGACAATCGGAGCCTGCACAATCTCGGCAGCTTATCTCACAACAGGCATACTCGACTTCGCCGCGATCAGCCGGACCGCCCTGTCGGTACTAAACACTGAACTCGCTGGCAGCATCTCATCCGACAAGATCGCTTCGATCAACGCCGATGTGATCACAGCGGGGACGCTCGACGCGGGCGTGGTGAACATCGTGAACCTGACCGTCACCGGCGTGATCACGTGCCAGGCGGGAAGCTCCTATGTCGGCAACGCCATCGGGACCGCGTATACCGCTGCTAAATGCCCCGTTGCGAACGCAGACCATACGGCTGACATCGTTAACGCGATGGCCTATAGGAGTGATATTAGGGCGGTTGACTGTGACACGACTATCATCTCGGGTGGGAAGATCATCACGGGGCTGTTGACTGCGAACAATATCACAGCGGGTACGATGGCAGCCAACCGCATCTCTGGCGGAACGATCGGAGCATGCATGATCTCGGCTGACAACATCACGACGGGTTCAATGTCAGCTGATCGCATCACGACCGGCGGCATGAACGCTGCCAGGATCACGGCGGGGACGATGTCAGTCGGCCGGATTACTATTGATCAGAATGTGAATTTTAAGCCAAATGCGACTTTACATAAACTATATGGAGTGGATACTATACTTTTTGGACCCGATGGATTAAGTTCGGGTATGAAGATTGGCCGCTCAGCTAGTGGGGGGCATTTGCTCTTACTCGGCAATGAGATTGACCTAACAGCAGCGCCTGGGCACGATATTAGCCTAATATCGGGCGACAATATCGTCATCGATGTTGCTGATGCTGACTATCCTATGTACATTAAGGATTGGGTAACTGCAGGTGGAGCGCAAGGAACAGCAGCAGGTAGAATAACGTTAATGTCAAATGGTATCACACGTTATCTGCGCTTATATACTTAAAGGGATTTATCATCGACTATCGTCACAAAGTGCCATTGATCAACCCACCAATCTGGAGGAAGCCACATAGTGCGGTCAGGTTGCGATAGGTCATTCCAGTCAGGTGTAATGCTTTTAGGTGGTTCGATATTGACAAAAAACCGCGCGGGCCACATGAACCAACCCAGGGCATAAAATTGTTCAATATGATTGCTTTCATGGGCAAGACTCCAGTCTCCATGCGAACTTCCTTGTTGTTGCGCATTAAGCACTATCGCGTTTCCGTATGCGAAAGCATTGTAGCCAATAGTGTGAATAAGCGATTGGGGGGCCCAAACTGCAAACACCGGATCAACCGTCACCCTCACTTCATTGAGGGAGACAGAGCATCCTACCTCCCAGGAGTAGAGCTCGACATCACCTTGAAGCCCGAAGAGGAGGAGGACACAAACGGAGAGAATCGACAACAACGAAAACTCGATATGCATGATCGCTTACAAGATACATCTTTTTCTCTTTGATGTCAACCTTCCTGATTCCAAAGTGGGCAAGGCTTGATTTTCAACCCCGTTCGTGATAGACTAATTTAGGTGACTTGCGAGCCACGCCTGACTTGAAACCCAAGGCACTCGTGCGAGTCAAAAGAGCTTAGAGGTAAGTACCGACAGCGGTCGGTTGACTGGACCTCTCCTTTAACCAGGAGAGGCTTTTTGCATTAGAGGAGGCAAAGTATGAGAAAGTTATGCGTGGGGACAATCATTACAGACACGGCGGGCGAGTCTATCGTTGGGGACGGTCAACCGATAACGGTCGGGATGAGCCTTCGCCAGTTGATCGAGCGGCAGAATCCTGGCAGCATGGCCGCGGCACGGACTTTGATTGGCGTGGGCGAAAAGATCGACCAATGCGAAGGCGATACGATCAAGCTCGAAAACGCTGAATACAACCATCTCAAGGAACACTTCGATAAGAACCCCGGCTTTTTCACGACCGTTGCCTTTGTGTGTATCGGCGACGCCTTCGAGGAGGCCGACCGCCTGTACCGGGAGGGGGAGAAGAAGAAAGGAAAGTGAGGGGCCGATGGACTGGAAGACCTTAGTACAAACGGGCGCTGCTGTCATTGTCACGGCCTTATTCCTTCGATTCCTTAAATGGCTTATTCCCCACATGGCCGACCGATCGATGAAGGCCGTTGTCGAGGTCATTCAGGACTTCAAGGTAATGCTAGCGAACCACATGGATCACCAGACTAAAGAGCACAAGGCGTTTCTTAATGCCGAGAAGGAGCAGACCGATCTGTTGCGCAAGCTCAACGGCAACTCTCATCCTCAATCTTGACCGGGGTTGACTTTAGCTCTTTGATCGGGTACGATAGTTAGGACATCTTAGGAGTAAGGTGGCGGCAAGAGCCGCCGGACCAAGCTCCTCCTGTGAAAAGGAGGGGCTTTTGTTTTGTGAAGGAGGTAGAGATGGAGTGGCTTAAGCAACGTGTAACTCGAATTATCGGTTTGCTCCTACACCAGGGCGGACCGCGACTGATCGGTTATTTCCTTACCAGGATCGATCCCACGCAGCTCGCCGACGCTATGCGGCCTCATCTACGGAGATTGATGGAGATGGCCGGACCTGATTGGCAAGCTCAATTCTCGACGGCTCTGCGCAAGATCGCGGAGTTTGTCGATGAACTGGTGAATGATCCAAACACAGGAATTTAAGGGGCGGGATGAAACTAGCAACGGCCCTTGCCAGGGCCGCATGGATAAGACATACCTCCTTGGATGCGGGGTTATCGTTTTGGGAGAGGGCGATAGCCCCGCTTTGTCATTACCCTCTCCGGGGGTGAGAACATGGACATTGATCTAACTGGAGTGGTATTAGCGATCATCGCGTTGATCGGAGGTTTTGCTCTATTTCGTAGTAAGAAAAGCAAACCATCTAAGCCGATAGAGCCCGTACCTAAGCCTTTGCCTAAGCCGACTTGTGGACCACCTGTTGTTTATGGCGCATTCATCAGTGGTGGTCCGTCCTATAGGTGGGGCGAAGGCGTCTTCCTCGACATGGGTTACCAGGTGCATGGCTGTGATTCGTTTGGTTACCCCGAAGCTGAATACGGCGCCCACAGCCCTGCGGGAAGACCGCTCACTTACGAGTGGCACGTCCAGCGCGAGGGGGCCGAAGAAGAGGACCCCGTATACGACCACAATGGGCGTGAAGTGGATGGGTTGAGAATTGCAGAACGCCTGGTGAAGTGGTACGTCGGGGGAGATCCCGGGATACCGGTGCGCTTTAATCCACTTGGCTGCGGCGACAATCCGACACCTCAGCCTGAACCAACCAAGCCGCCGAGCGAGTTCGCACAACTGACATGTATTGTGCGCGACGACTGTGGCAACGAAGTCAAGTGGACGCATACAGTCGGTATCCAGGCTAAGTGCGGCGGGTAAATGATGAGTTATCGAGAGGTAGTGGAGAAGCACGGAAGCATCTCAGCGGCCGCAAGAGAGCTCAGCATATCTAGGACGACTTTTAGCCGGCGGCTGAGAAAGGAAGAAGCTGGAGTGATGCAGACGCCGCTGCAAGACGCTGTGAGGAAGTACGGGAACCCGTTTCGAGCGGCAAGGAAGCTTGGGATTCCCCAGGCAACGTTCTACAAGCACCTGAAGAAGGAGCGTGAAGGGAAACCCGCATCGACAAAGGAACCCAAAAGGCAAAAGCGATCGAAGTCTCCCGGTCTCTCTGAGCAGGAGCTCCTGCAGCGCTACGATCCCACTGAGAAGACGCGTCATCTCATGCAGCAGATCCCCGCGCTCATCAAGCCAGGCCGATTTCTGCGCGACTATGACATCCGCAGGGCGCTCGGCTTTGGCGACGCGAGACTCTTTCGAGAGTTGGCCAGGGATCCCGACGAGGGCTTCATCAAGTATCAGTTTGTGATGGGTAATGAAGTGTGGTGGACCGATTCCAAGACAAAGGCCCGGATGCTCGGCCACTACAAGGCGAAGGAGGTGCCGATAAATGTCTGATGATAAATCTTTGAGCGAGAGAGAGCTGCTTGGCAAGGTCGACCCAGACCCGGAGCTCGTGTCTTTGCGCGAACAACTGTCGGAGGCCCTCTCTGATGTGAAGCGATTAAAGACACAAGTTGGCGACGACGTAAGGCTCTTTGAAGCAGTGCGCAGCAACGTCGAGATCCTGGAGCCTTACCCCCGTGTCTCTATACCAAAGCCAACTCTGAAACACGCTCCTGTTGAGGCGGCACTGATCCTCTGCGATGCGCACTCCGAGGAGCTTGTGCTTGCGGAAGAGATTGAGGGGCTTGCATCATACGACTGGGAGACATTCGAGCAGCGCATGGCGAGCGTGCCTGAGAAGGCGGTCGAGCTTGTCAACATCATGCGTCAGGGCAGTCCTATCAAGAAGCTGCACGTCTGGATGCTTGGCGATTGGTTCGTTGGGCAGATCCTCCCTGACGAGCTTGGTTGGGGCTCGAGTATGCCGTTGCCGGCAGCCTTACCGCGAGCAAGCATGGTAGTAGCGGATGCCCTGATGCGCCTTGCTTCTCACTTTGAGGAAGTTGAGGTTGTCGGCATAGCAGGCAACCACGGACGTAACACGACACGGCCTGTGACGAAGATGACTGCTGACCGCAACTGGGATTACTCGCTCTACTTGATTGCCCAGGCGATGACCGCGGACGAGGAGCGGATACACTGGACACTACCTAAATCGCGGGTGAAAGTCGTGGATGTGATGGGGTGGAAAAACGCGCTTACGCACGGTGATATTTGCCGGCGCACGCACACGATTCCCTACTTTGGGATCATCAACGCGATTCGCAAGCAACACGACACACGCCGCCGAACCACAGAGGACTTCGACTATGCGTGGATGGGGCACTGGCACCACTGGGGCCTGCTGGAGGGTGAGGTGATCATCTGCCCGCCTTTGATCGGGCATTCACAGTTCTCGCAGTACGCTGTCCACGAACGAGCGCCGGCGCAACAGCTTCTCGCTTTCTTCTCAGAGAAGCACGCCCTGATGAGCATGTGGCCGATCAACCTGTAATGAACTTCGAAGGTATGGACTTGGGCGTTTTCGATATCGAGGAGCCCGAGAAGGCCCTTGACGCCAACAAGATTTTCACCGTCGAGGAGACGAACGTTGGCGTGGTTATCATGCCAGATAGGTGTGAGATCGTCGGCTTCCAATGGGCACCGCCAGCTGACGGGAAGAACGACAAGGTGCATCTTTACGTGTACGTGCGGCGGCGGGGCACAGTGACGGGAGTGGTGCTATGGCCGACGAATTGCTGAGAGATATTCTTTTGCATCTGCATGAGATCCAAAGATCCTACAGAGACAGCATGGGTGGTGATGGCACTAAAGACACCTATGTCCCACAGTTATCGGCTAAAAAGGTGGACAAGCTGGCGGCGCGCGTGAAGAAGGAGGTGGCACGCCGTGAAGATCCCGACGTGTCCTAATCCTAACTGTGACTCGTCGAATGTCGTGGTGATCTACGAGGACCCGATCACGTGGGAATGTCAAGAGTGCGGCGAGGTGTTCGGAGAGTAGGAGGTGCATCATGCGTTGGTGGGGATGGTTGTTGGTATCGGTTCCTAGCTTGATTTTGTGGACGCTCATAGTTGTTGTGTGGGCGCTTTTGTCGCCAAGGAGATGATATGCCAGCATGGGTTTGGGTACTGATAGGTGCGGCGGTGGCGACCGTGTTGATACTGTTCGCCCTAGTCAAGTTCCTTGGCAGCTTGCCCTGGCCGTGGTTGTGAAGGGTTGACGATCAGGCTGATCGACGAGGAGGTGATAACACTATGATCAAGTTGGGCGACAAGGTGAAGGATTCCATTACTGGTTTTAGTGGTATAGTGATCGCTCGATGTGCATACCTCAATGGCTGTATATCGATTCAGGTGCAGCCCCAAAAGCTGGGTGGCGATGGGAAGCCTATCGAACCAGAATGGATTGACGAGCAACAGCTTGTTGATAAGAGCAAAGCGAAAGCCGGAGGTCCGCAAGTCAGGCCACCGTCCCTCAGTGTGCCGGGGTAAGGTTGACGATCGGCCTTGATCGGGTATGATGTCAGGTCATGGATGTATACAACTTGAAGGACATCACCGTGACGCTCGGCTTGGAATCAACGCACGCGGCGAGAAAGCGTGTCAACGCGCTGCGAGAGCTCCTCCAGCGGCGAGAGTTGTTAGTCTATATCCCTGAGCAAGGTGGGGCGCTCGGAGTCAAGGAAGAGGGGCTCAGGCTCCTCCAACGCCTACAAGAGATCGGCAAGGAGGGCAAGACCTTGGCCCAGGCGACGGACGCATTATTGATTGAACTCGGGGAGAAAAAGGAAGAGCCCAAAGCGCGTGAGATGAAGTTGTTTGAAGTCAGATTTCGACTGGAGTTAGGAGACTTGCGCAGCCGGATCGACGCCCTAGAGAGGAAGGTAGAGAGAAAGAGCTGGTGGGAATGGGTGCTGATGCTGCCGAAGGGAAAGGAAAAGGGCCCAAGGAGATCTTAGGCCCTTTCTCCGCCCCAACGAACGAAGCAGTAAATACCCCGGTAGCTCAAGGGAGAGTATACGATCATGGCGAACGAATGTCAAGGAATCAGGCCCACTTGCAATCGAATGTGATATCCGTTACAATCATCTCCCTTTTGCGGCAACGACCGACGCTCTGTTCGCAGCCTCCCACGATAGCCTAGGGAAGATGAACGAAGGAGGTATGCGGAAATGAAGAAATGGAGACTCTTCTCCGTGGGATTGCTGTTGCTCGGGATAGCCTTAGCGAGTGGGTGTTTCAAGCCGAACTCTCCACCTACTGCTCCGTGCAATTGCAGCGGCCCAGATCTCAATTGCAGCGATTTTTCAACCCAAGCGGCAGCCCAGCGGTGCTATAACTACTGCAAATCAGAAGGGTACGGAGACGTATTCGAACTTGACAGGGATAAGGACGGGATTGCTTGCGAGTCGCTACCATAGGTGACGCCTGCCCCACCAGAAAAGGGGACAAGGCGGGACTTGACAAATCCGTACCTACGGAGTATGGTATGCTCATGAGTATAGGACAGATGATTAAAGAAGCTCGTATACGGAAAGGAATGACGCAAGTCGAATTAGCGAAGGAAATCGGTTGCGACGATGATAGTATCTTTCGCTGGGAGAAGGAGGTGAATAAACCACTGCCAGTCTTTGTGGGGAAACTGGAACGAGTTCTTGGTGTATGTTTAAAGGAGGATAGAGATGACTCTCCAAAGAATAAAAGCCCCTCCCCTGGATAGGGAAGGGGCGGTCGTCCGGTTGCCAGACCGGACAAAGAATAAAACCAGCAGAGCAAGTGTAGCACAAAAAACACGCCCGTACAATCCCCCGCTAACCTTCAACGGCCACCGTTTTCTGTGTTTCTTCGGGCAGACTCCCGTATACGGCAAGCAAGCTCACCTCTATTTCTTGCGAGAGGGGATCCTTGTTGCCCTCACCCCGGGAGAGCTATGCGAACTAGAGCATTCGTGCTTGCCGTTTTGCTTCCCCCAACTTCAAGCCGTCTTAGCGGTTGAAGGATCCGAGTGAGAATGCGAGCCACCGGCCCTCTGAAACCCATGACTAGAGTGCGAGCCAAGATCGATTTGAAATCCATAGTATGTATGCGAGCCACGGATAGAGTGAAATCCACCGTCCCACTGCGAGCCATAAATACATTAGGAGGCGGTGATGAACGAGCTCGAGACGATAACGGTTGAGCTGTCGATGGATGAATGGAGACTGGTTAGGCAAATTCTTCAAGAGGAGACCGACTTAACCAACAAAATGCGAGGGGAAATAGATTACATATTAGAAGCCGTCCGCCAAGCGGAGGCGGTGGTCTGACATGGATACCTCTGAGCGCGACATCCGAAAAGTCGTCGATCCACTGTTGCCGTCAGTCCTGCTATCAAAGATCGCCACCGCCAAAGAGAATTACGAACAATTTGCGCATAGCAACTCAAGGACCGCTAAGGCGTTCGGCACACGCTTCCGGGTTCTAATCGGATTCAGCTATCCCGGGTTGTGGGTAGACGAAGGTGCAAGCCAGATAGGCACCCGGCGCGGCCGGCGGTTTGAGGGGCGTGGCGCGGCGGTGATTCTCGCCGCACGCATTCTCTTTGAAAAGGACTTGCTAGCGATCATGGCGAAACGGAACCCGTTCGACTATAGGAGGTTCCACCGCTTCGTCGAGAATCCCGTTTCGGAAGAGGATGCGTCCCTCTGTTGGTACTGGTTCGTGTCTTCCCATGACCCAGAAGAGAAAGAGCAGGCTAAGTTGTTTGTCGATGCCTGTACACAAAAGGAGGTATGCCGTGTCTGATGAGAACACTCTCCCGGAAGAGATTCTGACGCAGGAGATCCCGCTTGAGGAGATCTTTGTGCGGCGTGATAGCAACAAAGCGACCAAGGTCGGGCGTTATCGTTGTGTGGCATACGTCGAGTGGCCGCGCACGTGCTTCCGGATCCTGAAAGAGGCGGATCCGGACTTCACCGTCCGGGCGATCGACACACGCGTGGGCGATCAACCCTACTACTCAGCGACGCCGCACGGACAGAAGCGGATCGAGCCACCCGTCCACTTCTACGCCACACGCGAAATCACCGTGTGCGGAATCTCCCGGTGCGGCACCGGCGAGGATCAGCGCTCGCCAAAGGCAGCCGAGACCGATGCGAAAAAACGCGCGTCGTTCGACTTCGGCATCGCCCATCAACTCAAAGACGAGCAGTGGTACAAGAGTCTCGGCTTGCCGGGTGCGTCGTTCTACTGTCTGTGGCCGCGTGAATACGAGTTCGAGGGGCACGTGCCTCTGTCTAGGGTTCTCGGCGAGGAGCGCGAGAAGTTCCAGCCCGGTGACTATGCCCAGGAGACGGGAGTCGAGAAGGAAGCTCAAGAGAGTCGTGAATCCGCCAGTCCGGAGCAGCTCAAGCACACCGCGTTGATAGCGGTGAAGCGCAAGATAGAGCAACTCATGATCACGCCAGACGACGTGCGAACAATCATACGGATTCAGTTCGAGTGTGCTGAATCCGATGAGATAACCCCGGGCGAAGCGCAGGAGCTCGAAAAGCTGTTCGAGGGCTTCGAGAGCGCGGAGTCGGTCGGCAAGTGGATTCAGGAACAGATGGATTTAGAACTAGAACCTGTGCGGGATCTTGAGGAGGTGACCTCGTGAAGGTAACTGCCGCTGAGATCATCGCCAAGATCCCGGAGCTCCCGAAGGGGTTCGAGAAGCTTGTCCACACGAAGGGGCCGGGTCATGCTGAAGTCGAGTCATTTTCCAACCGTTCGCGTAAACCGTATACGGTCCACATTCAATCCCACTCGACGGACCCCGGCGACAGGTCGATCCTCGACGTGGTGTGCTCCTGTCCCGCTACGAAGCCTTGGTGCAAGCATGTCGTGGCGTTCTACGCGGTCGCTAAGGAGCTTGTGCCTACCGAAGGGAGTAGCGAGGAGGGAGATACCCCCCAAGGCGGCGAGGCGAAACAAACGGGGTCAGAGATGATCGCAGAGGGTATAGAAATGGTTGTCAACGGTATCGCGCTGGCTGTAGTGGAGCGCGTAGGAGAAAAATGAATTCACGGCCAGAGATCCGAAGCCCGGCTGACTACTGCGTCCTGAATCCGGCAGCGAGAGAACAGAACCGCCTTAATTATACTGCATGGTACAAGGGGCACAAAGAGGAGAGGCGCGTTTACAATGCCGAATGGCGTAAGAGCCACAAAGAGGAGAAGCGTGTCTACCAGGTGGCGTATCGTAAGGGCCACAGAAAAAAAGCACGCCTCTATAGTGCCGAATATCGCAAGGACCATCTGCCTGAGATAGCGGCAGGGTGTGCGGCCCGTCGTGCCTTGATCCTCGGTGCCACCTTGGGTGATTTAGCGTCTATCAAGGAAGTCTATAGGCAGGCCAAAGAGGATGAACCAATCCGCTGCTATTTATGCGGTGAGCTGATTCCCTTAGGCCGCCGCCAAGTCGATCACGTGCACCCGTTATCGAAAGGGGGAAAGCACACGGTAACAAATCTAAAGATTGCGTGCAACATCTGCAATAACAGTAAAGGATCAAAGATGCCTAAAGAGGTGGAGGAGCAATCGCAAGGGAGAGGGCCGCACGGGAGGCCAAAGCTTCGGCGTATGAGCACAACGCGGACGGACCTATCTAAAATGAATCCAATCGATCGCTGGCGTCCGGTCCTTGGGGGTATAGCGGGTTACGCCCCCGCTGTGGCGCGGTTCGATTCCGCGACCGGTGTGAGTCCAGTGAATCCCTCCTTACTTACGGCGGCGGGGCCGATGCGGGGTTTCCCTTGCTTTCACCGCTACGGCCCCCTTCGCCCTCTTCTATGATGTCAGGTCGTGGACGTATACAACAAAGATACCCAAGAAAGCCTCCGCAGTTCACAGTTTCATGGGTCAAGAATCAGCGGGCCTTGGGGAAAAGCATGAACCAAATGGTGGAAGTGTTTAGCGTCAGTCCCAAGGTGATGAAGCGATGGATAAGAGATCTCGGCCTTTCAGCTAACACGACATCGGATCCCCAATTAAGACAGCGGCATGAGGCATTTTCGCGGGCCTTGGAGTATGCCAATAAGCTTAAAGCGTATCCGCATGGCGAGGAGATCGAAGAAATGGCGGTTCGCACGTTCCCGTTCCATGAGAAGGATTTGGTTGAGCTGATCGAGACCCGGCCCTTTCGTGGCTTTGAAAGCCTGACGGACAAGCCTAACCGGGTTTAAGTTTAAGGGGTGAGGGGGATGCATCCAGGATCAATTGAGAGTGACCTCACAGCGGCGGGGCGCGTGTATGCTTATCTAGGTCATCACAGAGGTTGCTGGGTGGACGCGTGGCGGTTGACGCTTGATACGCGGACCACGGCGATCTCCACACGGATCTCCGAGATCCGACACCAGCTACCCCGCAACGAACGGATCGAGGTCAAGCAAGTCGGGCGCGGATTCTACTACCGCTTGGTGAAGGTGCCGGTGATTCAACCAGTGGGAGAACAGTTAGCGTTGGGGGTTTAAATGGCGAGTCAACTTAGCGAGAAAGAGAAACGGGAAACCTTACAGCTACGCAGAGAGGGATTGAGTTTGCGCAAGATTGCCCGAAAAATAGGTTGTAGTGCTCCGACCGTGCAACGTATCTGTGATCCGGCTGCGTACGAAAGAACCAATGCCTGTAATAGGAGGTGTTATGCCAAGCACCGCGAAAAGCGGCTGGTTAAAGCAAACCAGTATCGCGAAAGTCATCGAGAAAAGTATCGTGCGCTCGTCCGAGAATGGCGCGAAGATCACCATGAAGAGGTCAAGAAATATCGCAAAGATCACCATGAAGAGATTCAAGCAGGACAGAAGAGATATTATGCCAAAAATCGCGAGGTGCTAAACGCCAAATCTCGGGTAAGGTCTTCGGCATTTAGCAAGACCCCAAAAGGGAAACTCTGCTGTTGTAACCGTGAACATAAACGCCGCGAGAAAAAAGAACATGGACGCGGCTTTACAATGAATGACTATGACCATAAGTGGAAACAACAGGAGGGCAAATGCGCCTATTGTGGCTGCTCTATGGTGCGATCTAAAGACATTAAGGATATTCTCCTTCAAAGCACGGCCCACTTCCGCAGTAATTATTGTACCATCGATCACATAATTCCTTTATCCCGAGAAGGTCTACATGAGCCAGAGAATATTGTCTTGGCTTGCAGGAAATGCAATGCGCGCAAGCACAATAAAACCCCGAAAGAGTATGCATCTTATCTGGCAGAAATCAAAGAGGTGGTAGCGGCTTGACTGTGATGCGCATTACGCTGTATAGTGAATCATCGCCCTTGAGCAAGGCAAGCAGCTCCTTTGAGGGAGCTAGTTGGGGTTGGTCTCTTATGAGACCCTGGTTTGCATTGAACGTGACCGTCGGTGAGCGCCGACCGTCTTCGCCATTATAGCAAGGCTCGAGGAGAAGTCAAGAGCAAGGATGAAAGGGAGGTGATCAAGGATGGAGATAAACGTTCAAGTCGATCCCGAACAGATCAACAAGATGGTGGCCGAAGCAGTTCTGCAATCCGCAATCGGTGAACAGATCCAGGACGCAATCGACAAAGTTACAGAGGAATACTCACGTAGTTGGGATAACCCGATCCGCCACGTGGTTAAGAAGTTGGTTGACGAGGCAATCGCAGAGGCTGTCAGCGCTAGCTTCGGGCCATCGGTGAAGAAGAAAGTCGCTGAATCCCTAAGCGACGATCTCGTGTCAGACTTGATAGACAAAGCTTGGAAGGCACTTACGAGTAGGTATTGAAGCGGCGGGAGAAGTCAAGGGGCGTGGGGTGAGATGAGCGACGATCGAGCGATGGAGGAGAATCTTGGCTGGGCACTGATCCCGCCCGACGTTCTCTCAGATGAGAAGTTGACGAGCACTGAGAAGTTGTTGCTCGGTCGCATCATTGGACTATCCGGCAAGAGTGGTCATTGCTTTGCCAGCAACGCTTGGCTCTCTCAAGGATTGGGGTTGACTAAGCGCAATGTCTCGGACTGTATTACCGTGTTAGTTGATAAAGGCTATGTCATCAGGAAGATAGACAGGGACGCAAATAACGTCGTTGTTGGTCGCCGCCTGTATTCTGTCAACACCCTCCCCCGTTCTATCGTAGGAGGTATCCCGTTAGAACTGGGGACCTCCCCCGATGAAACGGAGGAGACGAAGGGTAGAGTAGAGGGTAGAGTAAAGAAGAAGAACCCTCCTTCGGACAAGCCGAAGAGGGAGACCGTCAAGAAGGAAGACCTCGACCACCTCACTGAAGGCTATGCGGCACGCAAAGGCGTCCGTCCACAAGGCGACGAATGGAAGCCTATCCAACAGGCGTTTCGTCACATGCTACTAGACGGAAACACCGTTGAACAGATCGAGGGCTGTGAGGATGCTATTGTCAACGAAGGTTGGACGTGGACCATCAACACTGTCCGGCATTGGATGCCCGACTTCCGCGCCGGCAAGTTCCCGAGTAAGGATGGCCGCGACGCCGACCGTATACGGGCGTTGCAGGATGATATCGACGAGATCGACCGTTATATAGCAAACCAGCTTAATTCGCGCTTGATTGAGCTAGGGCAGCGTGACACTGAGCCTAGAGACCTAATAGTGGAAGAGGCCGAGGAGGCGGCGCGGCTTGAGCAACTATGGCACGAAAAGATGAAAGAGAAAGAGCGATTAGCGAAAGAGCTCAAGAAAGTAGGGGGTGAGCGGTGAAGGGTGATGAGAATACGGTAGTTGATTCCAAGAAAGGAGTAGTTCGCTGTTTGGCTTGTGGATGCGAGATTCCATTCCCTTTAGGGGCTATCCCGTGGGTGGTGAGCGTTGTTAAGGCATTCGCAAAAGAACATCGAGCTTGCACGACACGGCCCGATCCCCGGCTGACATCATTTCAGAGGAGGTGACCGATGACTGAAGAGGAGATCCTAAAGCTGTCGGATGAAGAGCTAGATACGCTGGCGGCGGAATTCTCAGGATGGGTTCTAAGCAAGGACGCGGTGAGGATGCCCGATGGGTCCTCTCGTGACTTGTGGCATTGCGATGTTATCCATGGCGGGGCCCTGGAATGTTTTGACCATCCGCCTCGCTTTACACGCGACATCGCTGCTGCAATAGATCTGTGCAACGAGATTTATAACCCGATGAGTAAGATTCGGAACGGCGCGTGGGTGTTGAGCACCGTCGATGGGGGGAAGGACTGTAGCCTAGCGACGCTCTTCTTCGGGGCGCCATCACGCCGTGAGAGGAGGCAGGGGAGGAAGAACCGGCCGTTGAAGGCCCAGGCGAAGACGGCGAAGAAGGAGATGGCCCGTGCGATCACTTTGGCGTACGTGGTGGCGCACGAGGGCGCGACGGTCGACCTGCGGTATCAACCCGAGGAGACGTGATGAGCTTAAAGGCATGTGAACAGTGCGGCAAAGAGTTTACAGTCAATGTCCATAATCAACGGTTTTGTTCACATAATTGTGAGGCAAAAGCGTGGGCCGTTCTACATCGCGAAAAGATGCGCGAAAGTTGTCGGCGTTGGGCTGCTTCACATCGAGAAGAACGTCGTGCATATAAACAACATTACGAGCAGGAACACCGCACAGAACGGCTTAAACATAAAAGAATGTATTATCGAGAACACTGCGTTAAGGCACTTGAATATGCAGCAAACTATCGCAGAATACATCATGAAGATCCTGAGCGCCTAGAGCGATGTCGAGTAGCCGCACGCGAGTACTATAAAAGACACTTATCTGAGTACAATGCGTACAGTACCGTAAGGCGTGCTCTTAAATTAGCCGTAACTGTCGGCAATCTGACCGAAATTCGGGAGATATACCATAAGGCAAAGGAAGATCCAAAAGTTAGGTGTTATTTGTGTGGCCGCCTTATCCCGAAAGGGCACCGCCATGTCGACCATATTGTCCCCTTGACGAAAGGAGGATCTCACAGGCCCTCGAATTTAGCGGTAGCATGTGATAAGTGCAACAGGGAGAAATATAACAAGATGCCAAAAGAAGTGGGGATATTGTTATAAAGGGGAGATGATGTTGAGAAAGATATTGCATAAAATAGACCGGGAAGTGGGCCGGCACATGACCGCGAAGCGGTGGATCGTGATCTATTTCGCTATCGCCCTTAGTGGATACATCCTCGCATATTTTGGCAGATGGTGGGCCTTTCTCGGCATACCGATGGCGATTGTCGGCGTGTTTGGCCTTGTCGGGCACGCGCGGAGGCTGCGATGACCCGTAGCGAAACTGTCCGACAAGAGGCGATGAGGCTTGACGGCTATCGTTGCGTTATCTGCAGCTTTGACGGGCGCGACATCCACGAGCGGCTTGGTGTGCTTTCGACGCATCACGACGAAAAGCTCGGGATGGGCGGTAGTCGGGAGCTCGACACTGTTGAGAACAGCGTCACGCTTTGCTGGGGCGCCGGAAGCTGTCACCAGCATATCGAGAATCTAGCGCTTGAGATTGTCGAGTGGGACCGCGCGGCCGGCATCTTGACCGTGATCGACCACCAAGGGGTGCGCTGGAAGAAGAAGGGCCGGATACCTAATGAGCGGCTGTGGTTCTACCGCCGCAAGCTAGCGGAGGAGCTTGAGCCGGTCGAGGCGCGGATCCAGGGCCTCCACATGATCGACGGCGAGGTGGCAGGGGATCTGTGGCGGCTGTGGAAGGATGACGCGTACAAAGTGCTCGACCCCGACATGGTGAGCTTCCGGCAGTACGCGGCTTCCCGGGGGTGGAACGCGCGGCGTGCGAGCAGGATGGCGCACCTGTACGACACGGCGGAACAGTTGCGGATACCGTGGCCTCCCGGGGTAAGCGCGACGGACTTCCGCCGGCAACTCAAAGATGCGGGCAAGCTCGAGCCACGGGACTACTGGCACGTGGCTTTCCGCGATATCCCGACGCTGTTGAGGCTTATCGCACAGGGGGACCTCAAGGTCAAGAGATGCACAAGCGACGAGTTTGACGAGTATGTGAGGCCGTTGGCGGCGATAGGGTTGAAGATCAACTCATGGTTCAAGCTCAAGGTCGATAAAGGCAGACTGTCAGGCCCGGACGGCGAGGCGATACCGTTCGAGCGGGTGAAAAAGGGAGCGGGCTAACGACTGATACACCTTCCAAGAAGGTGATCTATGGGATTGGCTCAGGCTGTTGCCGAGATTGCGGATCATTGCAAACGGGATCCGCGGGAATTGAGGGAGATCCTCGACGCGGTGACACGCAGCGACGGCAACTGGAATGAGTTCGTGCGGCTGGCGAGGTTCCTGAACCGGGGCTACAGCGGAAAGATGACGATGAACTTCGACGGGGGACGGATCACGGATGCGAGAGTCGAGACGAGCTCGAAGGCTTTGGCGCGGCTGCTTGAATCGAAGGCCGGTTAGGGTGTAGGATCAAGGTGAGGCGAGAAGCGATGGTTGATGGATTGACTAAGAAGCAGCGTGCCTTCGTGGAGGAGTACCTTGTCGATCTTAACGCGACGCAGGCGGCGATTCGTGCAGGGTATAGTGCGAAATCGGCGGCCGAGATCGGATATGAGAACCTGAGAAAACCTCAGATTGTGGAGGCGATCGCAGAGGCACAGAAGGCTCGGTCAGAACGTACGCAGATCACGGCGGACATGGTGGTGAAGGAGCTTGCGCTTCTTGGCTTCGCGAACATGCAGGACTACGTTCGGATCACCTCTGATGGGGAACCATACATTAACCTTTCTGATCTGACCCGAGAACAGGCTGCAGCCATTTCCGAGGTAGCCGTAGACGACTATACGGAAGGCCGCGGCAAGAACGCCCGAGAGGTTCGCAAGGTTCGGGTCAAGTTCCATGACAAGCGTGGTGCGTTGGTGGACATTGGCAAACACCTTGGCATGTTTATCGAGCGTCATGAACATACAGGCAAAGACGGAGGCCCTATTGAGCATGAAGTTATCCACAAGTTGCGGACTCGACTTGCTGCCATTAGAGGAGGGAAAGGAACTTCTGAGGGCGGCGGAGAGTGATCCCGATCTCGCCCTGCAGCTAGAGTACTTTTGGCCGCTTTGGGCGCGTGATGAACAATTGCCGCCTGAGCGGAGATGGCACGTATGGCTTCTGCGCAGCGGACGCGGTGCGGGAAAGAACCGCACTGGTGCCGAGTGGGTGATCGACTGCGCCGGGCAAGGTTGCACGCCGATAGCGCTAGTCGGTGAGACGAAGGCCGACGTGCGTGATACCATGATCGAGCTTGCCGACTCATCAATCCTCAAGCGCTCGCCGCCGTGGTTCATGCCTGTGTATGAACCGTCGAAGCGGCGTCTCGTTTGGCCGAATGGCGCGGTTGCGATCGCCTATAGTGGTGACGAGCCTGGTCAGTTGCGCGGCCCCCAGCATGCGAAGGCGTGGGTGGATGAGCTCGCCAAGTTCATGTACCCGGCGAAAGTGATGGATAACCTCGAAATGGGTCTGCGCGTTGGAGACAATCCGCAAATTCTCATCACTTCGACACCTAGGCCGATTAAGGTGATAAAGGATCTTATAGCCGATCCCGACTGTGTGGACGTGAGGACAAGCACGTTTGCTAACACGGCGAACCTCCCGCCGAAGTTCCTTGAACGCCTGCGGAAGAAGTACGAAGGTACGACACTTGGAAGACAGGAGCTCTATGGCGAGATCATCGACGAGATTCCCGGCGCGTTATGGCAGCGCACAACCATCAAGCACTGCGACCACCCGCCCGAGATGGACAGGATAGTCGTCGGTGTGGATCCTGCGGCAAGCAGCGAGGAGGGCAGCGACGAGACGGGAATCGTTGTCGCTGGCAAGTGTGGTGAGGACTTTTACGTCCTTGAGGACTTGTCAGGGCGGTATACGCCGAACGAATGGGCGGGATTGACCGTCGGGGCCTATCACCGCTGGCACGCAGATCTGATCGTGGCGGAGAAGAACAACGGCGGCGAAATGGTCTTGAACACGATCCGACAGGTTGACCCAGAGGTGACGATTAAGCCTGACGTTTGGGCATCGCAGGGCAAGTCAATCCGCGCCGAGCCGATCGTGACCATTTACGAGCAAGGGCGCGGCTACCACGTCGGCGCCTGGGCGACGCTCGAGGATCAAATGTGCACATGGCTAAAGGGCGCGACGGTCAAGCAGATGGGGTGGTCGCCGGATCGCATGGACGCGATGGTTTGGGCGGCAACTGAGTTGATGCTGGGGCCGCAGACGTTGGAACCAATGTGGGTATAAGGAGAGCGTGGAGTGGCCGAGTTGAGGAGGTGAGGCGTGCCTGCATTGAACTATCAACTATGGAAGGCGCGCAAAGTAGAGTCCGGTGAGTGCCAACAGACAATCCGGGCAAACAGGAAGCGTCCATTTCGCGTCGGTGACCGTTTGTATCACTATGAGGGTATGCGCACAAATAAGTGCCGGAAACTCGGTGAAGCCATATGCACTAAAGCCGCAACAATTGTGCTGGGCAAAGACTCCGTCGTGATACCTGTATTTTCAATATACCCACTCTTGTCTGGTAGAGTTTTAAAAGCTAAAGAGCGAGATGCGTTAGCACGTGCCGATGGGTTCAAGGACTATGCTGGGATGCAAGCATGGTTTGGCAAGGTGCACGGCCTACCTTTTTCCGGCCAACTGATCCGATGGGGACGGATTACGCAACAAAAGTGATCTTTTGTTGCGAGAACTCTGGGAATGCAGATAGGAACGGGTTCTTAGAAAAAGGTGATTATTGTCCTTTGACATCTTAGGCGCGACGTGGTATGATGAGTATGATGAACGCGACAAAGGAGGAGATGGTCGGTGAAAACGAAAGCTGAGATGTCAGGAAACACGACGCGTACCCCGGCGGCTGAACGAGTAGCGAGTATGGCCGGAAATCATAGTACGGCCCTCTTAACTGAGGTAGCGAAAGGGATGCGGGATCGGGCGCTGCGAGGAACAGGATGCTTCTAAGAGTGCGGTATCAATCCGCACAGCCTAATCCGCTGGATCTTAGATCTCTGCCTGTCGAGCGGGCGTGGCACGAAGACATGGATGCGGAAACACCGACCTGTCCTTGAGGAGGCTTGATGAACCCGCGAGCTAACGAGCGCCTTATCCAGCAGCGCCCAGACGGTACCTGCTTCCTGGCTATCCCCGCCGTATACAGGGACGAGCTTGGCATCAAGGGCGGGACGATCATCCGGTTCACGCGCCAGGGGACCGCGCTCGTGCTAGAGCTAGTCGGCTGGCAGGAGCCGAAGAGGAAGGAGGTCCGATCGTGAATGCTGAAGAGAGAGCAAGAATAATCGCAGAATATCTCTTAGGTGGTCCACAGTGGCATCAGAAGTTTCTCGTTAGGCACATCCGCGCCGCCCAGTACGAGGCGATGGAGAAGTGCCTTACGTATATTGAGACAGCGTGGTTTGACAAAGATGGGATGCTCATCGCCGTGGATGGAAAGGACTTCCTTGACGATGTGCGCAACACCCTCATCAAGCAGCTAGGAAAGAAATGACTCCACGGGCGGCTGCGCTTACGAAGAGGAAGTGACGGATGTGATTAGAAGTCCTCGGCCAGCCGCCCGAGGGAAGGAGGTGTGAAGGATGGACGCAATTGAAGATGCAGTAAGAGCAATCCTGATGCGCTCAGTTGGCGAGGCGCTTGATGTTGAAGTTGAATATGGTATTCGTCAAGTTGAACGCGCTGTGGATACAAACAAAGAGGAGAATGAGAGGCTGCGGGAAATGGCAATCACCCAGTGCCGGAGGAGGGAAATTGAGCTCGTCTATTCAGGTGAGCGTGACGATATGATCAGCGCTGAGGTGCGACAGATACTCGTTGATGAATTCGGCGAGGAGACGGTAGCCGCCCTCGCTAGGGAGTAACCGTCACCTCTGATCGGCCTTGACTTGATAGGGGGGGTATGATATACTGAGCGTGTAAGACATACTAGGTTGAAGGTAGCAGGCTGAGGGCCTGCTTGACTTGACGCCTTCTGGAGAAATCCGGGAGGCGTTTTCGCTTTTGTGAGGTGGTAGATGGGAGTTCGCAGCCGGATCGCGCAGACCGTATTGAATTGGGCTGTCCGCAAGACGACCTTGGCGGACTACCTCAAAGAGCATGTTGGCGACGCAGGGGTTTATTCCGCGCGCAAGGAATGGAGCGTATACAACGCGATCAAAGAGGGCTACAAGGCTCATCCGGTTGTATTTCGTGCGATGAACTTGCGTGCAAGCACTGTAGGGAGTGTTCCTTGGCAAGTAAAGACAATGGGCCGTGACGGGCCTGAGATTGTCGAAAAGCATTCGGCGGTCGATTTTCAGAAGCGACCGCATCCGAGGATTGGCTGGGACCAACTCATCCGCCGCGTGATCATCTTTTGCATTCTCGGCGGGGATCACTGCTGGCACATTAACTCAGTGGGAAAGCCGATTCGCACCGTGTGGGTCCATCCGCTGTTGCCGCACCTGCTTGAGATTAAGCTGAGTGACGAGGGGGAGTTCGTCTACGAGTATACCGCAAAGGGCAAACTAGAGCCCCGGAAATTCAAACAAGATGAGGTCGTCCATTTCCAGTACTTTGACCCGCTCTCGGATGTTCACGGTATGGGACAGATTGAGCCTGCGGGCCGGGTGATAGACACAGCCAACGCCGCTTTCGATTGGAACAAGGAGGCGGTGGTGAACAACCGCCTTGTGCCCGACGTGGTGATTGGCATCGATCCAGCTACCTCGAAGGAGTCTTACACAAAGGTGCGTGAGAAGATAGATGAGCGTAGCGGCAAGCTGAAGGCGCGGGCGGCACTGCTTGTGCCGGGGCTCAAGAGTTTTCAGCAGGGCAAGCTCACGCCGATCGAGATGGACTACAACAAGTCCCTCTCTCGGGCCGATCGGCAGATCTGCATTGATCTCGGTGTTTATCCTGACTTGATCGGCGTAGAGGATGCGACCTACGAGAACTACGAAAAGGCGCGGCGCGCGCTGTGGACTGACACGGCTATCCCCGATCTGATCTTCATCCGCAACATAATCAACCGGCAGCTTGCGCCGCAGTTCGACGGCGAGATCTGGTTTGACTTCGACCTCACTAAGACCGAGGCGATGGTGTGGGCGCGGCGGGAGAACGCCGAGGAAGCCAAACACTATATAGCAATGGGGATAGCACCCCGCGTAATCAACGAGCGGCTGAACCTTGGGTTTAATCCCGACGAGTGTCCTGCTACCGGATTCCTGCCCGCGACGCTCCTTCCCGTCGTTGTTTCCAAGAGTGGAGGCCGATCAGTCCCATCCCGGGCTCGACGAGCAAGTATGGAGTTCTATGACAACTATCGCTCGATCAATCTCCAAACCGACGCTCAATTTGCCGCGCACTGGCGGACGGTAGATCGGCAAGAACAGGCATTCACTAACGGCATCACGGCGAAGGTACGCGAGCGGTTCGATGAGGAGCGGAAGGCGGTCGTAAAGGCGATCAAGGAAGGCCGGCGCGACCTCGACCCCGTGATCGACTCGCAGGCCGACGCGTGGAGCAAGCTGTTGACCGCCGCGTGCCGTGCGGTGATCGAGCACTTCGGTGAGCAGACGGCGAAGGATCTGTCGGGCGGTGAGGCGGCGATCTATCCTGGGGAGCACCGATACGTTTTCGACCCGTGGAACGCACTGATTCAGGGGTTCGTGGCGACAAAGGTCGCAAAGGACGTCCAGCACGTCACCGACACCACGAAGAAGACGATTCGCACGGCGGTGGCCGAGGGCCTCAACGCGAACGAGGGTTCGGTGCAGATAGCGAAGCGCGTCGAGGGGATCTACAGCGCCAAGTGGATGGGCGAATGGGGCTACATACCAGCGCCAAGTGAGTGTAAGTACCGCTGCGCGGTGATCGCTCGCACGGAGGTTCACAGCGCGGCGGGATTTGCGATGCACGAGTCGGCACGGCAGTCGGGCGTGGTCGAGGAGAAGCATTGGTACGACTCCAGCGATGAGCGTGTGCGGGATAGCCACATAGCAGCTACAGCGCAGGGGTGGATACCGTTCGACCAAGTGTATTCAAACGGATGTATGTACCCGGGTGATGGGCCAGCCGAGGAAGTGCTGTTGTGTAGGTGCGTTGAGGCATTTAGGACTAGGAGGCGGTGAGGATGAAAGATATCGAATTCAGGGCTTATAAGCTGAGTGAGATCGAGACGCGGGAGAAGGAGAATACTGGCTACTTCTCCGGATACGCCTCGGTCTTCGGGAATGAGGACAACTGCGGGACTATTGTCGACAAGGGCGCGTTCAAGAAGACGATTAAAGAGAACGATGGCGTCTTTCCTATTCTGTTTTTCCATGACCCGACAGTACCTGTCGGCATCGGGCCTTTCCGGGAGGACTCGAAGGGCCTGCTTATAGAGGACGGCGAGATCGACCTAGATACACAAGCTGGACATGATACGTTCAGCGGGATCAAGCGGGGCTATATCGACCGCCTTTCGATCGGCTTTACAAGGATCACGGAGCAACTCATCAATAAAGTGGTGCATCTGAAGGAGTTGAAGCTGTGGGAATCTTCGCTTATCACCCGTAACTTCGCGGCCAACGAGATCGCGCTGATCAGTGATGTGCGGGCGGTGACCACGGGAATCAGGAGGGTGGATATCGCCCTAGAGAACGGGGCAACTCTGGAATTACAGAATGCCTTGATTGATCTACGGTGCTTGCTAGGGAACGTTTCCAAGAAACGGGGCGATGATGAAGAAGAGGTTTTGGAAGAGATAAGAGAATTACACGCACTCCTTAAAGGCGACGGGCCGCCTGATGGCACCCCCGCTGGTAGGGAGCCGCACCTTACGGGACTAGGGCCGCGAGAGCACCCCGATCCTTTGGAGCAGTTCCGCGCCATTGGGCGCGAGATCAGGAAGTCAAAGGTGGTGAACCAAAATGGGTAAACAAAACGATAAAAAGGAAGCTGGTGAGCTTCTAAAGGATATCCACCAAGGCATTGAGCAACTGCGCGACAGCCATGAGGAGCGCCTTAAGGCAATAGAAGAGGCGCAGGGCGAAGCGCTCAGTGATAGGCAGGTTGTTCAAGCCGTAAAGGATACCCTAAAGGAGATGGAGGTCACCGGGCTAAAGCCCGCTCTGGACGACGTACGCAAGCAGTACGACGAGCTTGTGCTACGCCTGAACCAGCCGGGCCTTGTGACCGAGCAACGGAGGGAAGACGAAGAGGAGAAGCGCTCCTTCCTGCACTACGTTCGCACGGGGCAGCTTCAAGCCCCGGAGTGCCGGGCGCTCGTGCAGGATGCTACGGGGTTGATCCTCACCCCACGGGAGTTGGAGGCCGGGGTGATACGGTCGATCCCCGAGCTGACGTTCATGTGGCCGCTTGTGGCCCATAGACCGACTAACAGGGATCGCATTCTGCGACGGTCGCTGACAGAGCTGTCGATCGCCTGGGGCGGCAAGCTGGAGACGGGTGGAACCCTGACTCAATCGACACCGGTTCCAAGTGAAGAGTGGCAGTACGTCTACGATTCGCACGGCTTGGCGAAGGTCGGCCGCGACGAGCTCGAAGATGCCGATATCGATCTTGTGCCAATCATCCAAGATTCGTTCGCACGAGCATTTTCCGAGGATGCCGACGCGAAGATCGTGGTGGGTACGGGCACAAACCAGCCGACGGGGATCACGAACGGTGCGACCGTGACGAGAGTCGAGGCCGCTGCGAATACGGTGATCACTTCGCTGGACATCATGAAGCTGTTCTACCAGGTCCCGGCGAAGTATCTCAACAAGGCCGATTGTGCCTTCGTGATGAACCGCTCGACAGAGTACGTGCTGGCGATCGAGCGCGATCAAGCTGGTGGCGCGGGTACCGGGCAGTTCATGTGGCAGCCCCCGCTCCAAGCGGGGCTGGTGCCGGTGATCCGGGGCTATCCTGTCTACAACCAGGACGACCTCGATGAGATTGACGACTCGGCGGATCAGGATCATCCTGATCCGCC
>Ga0209991_10000093_pt1 | contig 38520 bp, 32 predicted proteins | sample ChitaG_FD_183167 | JGI IMG/M metagenome (GOLD analysis project Ga0209991, IMG submission 183167) | Deep subsurface microbial communities from South Pacific Ocean to uncover new lineages of life (NeLLi) - Chile_00310 metaG (SPAdes)... | ecosystem: Environmental > Aquatic > Marine > Oceanic >... | reverse complement strand
TTTTTATAATCCATTAACCAAAGAAAAGAACTTGAAGGCAGAGAGAATTAAATATTGGCTTTCAGTTGGGGCAAAACCATCAGATACGGTTTATAATTTATTAGTCTCAGAAAAAATTCTTGAAGGTAAGAAAATTCCAGTACATAAAGTTAAGAAAGAAGAAAAAATAGAGGAGCCGACTCCCGAGAAACCCGCTGAAGAAAAACCCAAAAAAGAAGAAGAAAAACCAGTTCCAGAAAAACCAGCCGAAGAAGCTCCAAAGGAAGAAAAACCAACAGAGGCCGAGCCGCCAAAAGAAGAGAAAGAAGAACCCGCCTCCGCCGAGGCTTCGGCGGGCGAGGAAAAACTAAAAACAGAAGAAAAGAAGGTGAAGGAGAAGGTAGAGGAAGAGAAGAAAGAAGAACCTGCTCCCGCTGAAGAAGAAAAGCCAAAAGAAGAAACCGAACCCTCCTCTGCTGAAGCTACAGAGGGCAAGGAAAAAACCGAAGAAAAGGGGAGTGAATAAATAAAAGAAACCTGAGGCAAAGACGTCTTTTTAAAGCCGTTTTTTTATTCAAGATAAAGAAGCCTTAACCCCACACCTACGAAAGTAGATAGCAGGGGCTCTTAACCCCGCACCAATTTTGCCGTTCCATAATAGAGAACCGAGGAAAGATATGCTGCAATATAAAATAATTGCAGTCTGCGTGGGGCGAATAGCCCCATCCCTTATTGGGCGCAGCGGACTGTCCGCGAAATTCTTGCAAAATCTGGTGCTGGGGTTGACAAATTTTGAGGATATGCTATAATGCAGATGTAAGAGGATAAGTACTTTAAATACGTAATAAAATAAATTTGAGGAGAGAGCATTGATCATCGAGCTTTTCCGTGGTGAAATTACGGCCGAAAAGCTCGGTGATCGAAAGATCGCCACTTTAACAATTGACCCAACCGAGCACTCTCTTCTGAGAGTGCTCGGTTGCATTTAGGAGAGTTTATCATGAACTTGCTGAAGGAAGTACCTTGATAATTTAATAGGGAATAGAGATGATCAAAATGATAGAGACGCTAGTCCCTCCGAAATTTCTCTTGAATCATTCAAAGGAAGCTTCGGCGGGAATAAAACAAAGCAAAGGAGAACACAATGCGCAGGAAGTTCTGGTTAGGCCTGGTCGGGATAGCTGGAGCATCGGTGAGCTTGGTGGTGCTCACATGGCTTGCCCTCGGTGCGCTTCACTTATACGAAGTAGCGCGGGGGCCCAATACGGCTACAGAAAATGCTACCTCTACTGTTGTCTTGCTCTTTCTCTATGCCGTGGTGCCTGCAGCTCTAAGCGTGATATCCGCTCAAGCGCTAACTCGCTGGCAAGGAGAAACGAGCCAATGATCGAAGTTGAAACCCTTAAGGTGGAGACTTCGACTGAGCTCTTTTCCCAAGGAGGACCAACCCAATTACTTCAGGTCCTCCACCTCTCAGAGCTCATTAAACTTTAGTGGGCTGTGAGAGGAGGTGAAAGATGAAAATTATAGATGAATGGGCTATGGTGGTGCCTGCGTTCCTTTTCGCACTTATCGTTGGACTTTGGGTACGTGACACCATCTGTCCGCCTTTGTTCGATGCTGTGGACGCCGTAATCGACAGCCTCAGCTCGATTCTATAAGGGAGCGGGCAGAGGATAAAATTGCTCCCGTCATATCTCTGATATGACTCCTCTACGAGGGGAGGGAGGCCTCATGAGTCGAAGCCTCCGCAGTGGACGATGATGAATCATCCATGATGGAAGCCTAGATCTGGCCTCCCTTCCCAAGCCACATTTTAGCGATGAGAGAATTGGAAAAGAAATAATTTCTTTTTTAGTTCTCTCCTCATTCAAGCTAAGCCCGTCTCGACAAGATTCGAGATTAAACTGGGCAGGAAAGGAGGGTTGAATGATGGAGTTTAAGTGGCTGGTGGTCGCAATGACAGCTTCTGCGGCTGCCTATATGTTTGTGAGCGGTTCGATATTCTTACAATCTGTAGGAATAAAGAGATCGTTTGCGGCACTCTGGCCCGCTCTTCAACTTTTAGTCGCAGTTTCTCTCGGCGGATTCACGCTTATTGTAGCTGTTTCCATCGGAGAGACTGTGGATCTGATGGACCGCCTCAGCTGGAACGAGACCCGTGTCCTCGTCGTGACCGAGCTAAGAGAAGACGAGAGCGAGGTCTGCGGAGTGTTGGACAACGACAATGATGTCGTCTGTCTGCCCCGCGAGGCGATCCTCAACGCGGATCGTCCGCACGAGGAGTTCACTGCCCCGGCCGTCGTCCCAGGCCCTGGTAATATCTTTACCATAAAGAGGGCAAAGATCGATGGCGAAGATGGTGTCCTCTTTAAGATCGATCCGTAACCTCCAGGGCGACCCGGCAGAAGCTAGAAGCCACATAAGGGGGAGGGAGGCACTTCACTCATTCAGCCTCCCTCCTCTATCCACATTTTATATAAAAAATATTTATAAAAATAAACGAGGTCAGAGGCGCTCTCGTAGTAGGGGTCCCGAAAAATCATTTAATGATTTACGGGACGAGAATTCTCTCTCCTCTCCTGCTGCGGGAGCACCTTTGGCCTTGTGGGGGGTTGACAAATTTTCTAAAAATAATAAAATACTAAAGTAGTAGCTTCTTACAGTCTTGCCGATTCTCCGTTCTCTTGAAGGAAAGAATCGGAAGCAAAGGTCGGGCTACTAGAAATGATTGATAAGACATTCGGCTGAGTTTAGTCGAAGTCTCAGTTAATCAGTAAATCAGGAAAGAATTATGGCAAAAGAATCTGACAAGGAATTCCTTGAGTACATTGTCAAAAACCTGGTTGATAATCCAGGCGATGTCAAAGTTGACCGAAAGGTTGACGAAATGGGTGTTTTGCTTTCTTTAAAAGTAAACCCTGAAGACATGGGTCAAATTATTGGCCGAGCTGGAGCAACTGCTAGAGCAATCAGGAATCTGGTTAGAATCGTCGGGCTTAAGAATCATGCCCGAGTGAACCTCAAGATTGAGGAACCAGAAGGTGCTAGACCTACTCGGGAAAGAAAGACAGCTCCTTCTGCTCCTGCTGGAGGAGAAGAATTGGAAGAGTTGAAACTGTAAAACGCTACTCTAAGGTTTTACAGAAAAGTGAGAATCGTGCTATCATATTTGATAGTGCGGTTTTCATTTGCTTTCAGTAAACAATAAACAAAGAACAAAAATTAAAAAAATACCGCTCTCTGTTTACTGCTCATTGTTCATTGATTATGCGGTTTGACATCATTACAATATTTCCGGAAATTTTTGATTCTTATTTTCAAGAATCAATTATAAAACGAGCCCTTAAAAAGGGCTTAATTAAAATTAAAATCCATAATTTAAGAAAATGGGCTTCTAACAGGCACCAAACCGTTGATGACAGGCCTTATGGCGGCGGAATTGGGATGGTAATGAAAGTAGAGCCGATTTATAAAGCAGTAGAAGAGATAAAAAAGGGCAAAAAAAGAGGCAAGAAAAGAAAAATTATTTTATTTACTCCCAGAGGAAAAAAATTTAACCAGAAAACAGCTCATCAGTTTTCTAAATTAGATCAGTTAATTTTAATTTGTGGCCGTTACGAAGGAGTTGATGAAAGAGTGGCAAAACATATTGCTGATGAGGAATTCTCAATAGGGGACTATGTTTTGATGGGCGGCGAGCTGCCGGCTATGGTGGTGATAGAAACAATAGCCAGGTTAATCCCCGGAGTTTTAGGTAAACCTCAGCTATTAAAAGAAAGAATTCCTGCTTTTCCTAAAAAGGGCGGAAGAGGATTTATTGAATACCCAGAATATACCAGGCCAGAAGTTTTTTCACTCCGCCTCTGTCTTTCCGCTAAAGCGGGACGGGACTCCGGCGAGCAAGTAAAAAAAAGAACAAAATGGAGAGTGCCAAAGGTTTTATTATCTGGAGATCATAAAAAAATCGCAGAATGGCGTAAAAAACACCAGAAAGTTATCTCGTCCTGAGTCTACTGAAGGATTGAAAAATGATAATTTTTGTGGCAAAATATAGAAAAAATGGGTGCGTAGTCCCATAGGGGGTGGGATCTGTCTGTAAAACAGTTGTCCGTAAGGACCCCGTCGGTTCGACTCCGACCGCACCCACTTCAAATAACTATTAATTTTATGCCGGGGTAGTTTAGTGGTAAAACACTTTCTTGGTAAGAAAGAAAGCATGGGTTCAATTCCCATCCCCGGCTTCATGCCCCGTAGGAAACCAGAGGGTTTTCGTCGATAGAACAAGATAGCCCATCAAAGACTAGATTTCCTCGGGACATATATAGACTCAAATATTTTCTACCCAAAAACCCTTACTTATATAAACAACAATAATTATAGAGATGTCTAAAGGTCTAAACATAATAACAACTGAAAATATTTAATTTCCTACGGGGTATGCCTAAAAAACCTTTTGTCAAGCTTCAATGTCAGGAATGTAGAAGAATTAATTATTTTACCCACAAATCAAAACAGATGGTGGAGAAGAAGTTAGAATTGAAAAAATTCTGCAAATGGTGTCGGAAACATACTTTGCATAAAGAGATTAAGAAATAGAAAACATGCGAATTACGATGCGAATTTTATGCGAATTATATGCGAATGGGGGCATAGTTCAACGGTAGAATAATGGTCTCCAACACCATTGATCCCTGTTCGAATCAGGGTGCCCCCGCCAGTAAAAAAATGCCGGCTTCAGATGAAATCGGCATTTTTTTATTACTTTGTTTTTGGCTACAAGAATAAGATTTTAATATTAAGGTGTTTCAAGAAAGCTCGATTGCGGTCTTGTTTTTAAATTTTTACCATTTAAGGATTACTACATTTTTTTCCTATATAATTTCTATAGCCTAAAACATCTCCAATAGTGATAATTCCATCAGCATTGAGATCAAGACGTTTAGCATGAGCCCAGTCGCAGGGAATATCTGGATCATTCAGGCAGCCACCACGCATAGAATCCTCACTAGAGCCAATATATCTTCTATAATGTAAGACATCGCCAATGGTAATCCTTCCACTATTATCGATATCAGGAGGCCAAACATTGTCTCCCGGCCAAAGAGGATTGTAATCTTCTCCGGAGTCAGGGCAGGCATCTAAAGGATTAGTGCCGATGTAGAGTTCGACCATATCAGTAAAGCCGTCGCCATCAGCGTCGCTGTCTTCATCTTGATAATTAGGAAGGCCATCGTTATCAGTATCCTCGCAGACAGGAAATGTGCTTATTATAGTGATTATATAATTTTCAAGCATATCAATGTCTGTTTGAGATATATTTCCAACCCCATTAACATCAGCTCTTCGTTTTTGTTCTTCGGTAAGGGTTATTAAACCAGAAATATGATTAGATATCATATCTACATCATTTTGGGTTATATATCCATCATCATTTATATCTCCGAAAGAATTGCAAGGTGGGGGAGGCAGTGGTTGAGAGGCTGAACAATAAGGAATCTGGGTATATACTGGCCCAGCCCAATCTATGGTAGGATGACCCCACAAATGAGCCCCAACTTTCCATCCCCATATTTCACCGTCTACCAATGACTCACCATACCAAAATTCATGGTCGGTAGACACAAAAGTATCAGGAGGATCTGCAGCCCATAACCAATTTGACCAGTCTCCTCCGGGCTTCTTGTATTTCACCTCATAACGGTGGAGTTCATTAAACGGATCAGGTTCACAAAGATTCCAAGAGAGATCAGCTACCGAGGTTCCGTCTTCTAAACACCTATAAGAAACTTGAAGCTCGCCTGTAGGTTGTTCACAGTAGACATTAGCAGTGATGGGTCCTGCCCAAGCTTCGTTATCTCGAGTAGTAATTACTCTAAAGTCATGGCTTCCGTTTGTAAAAGTGAGGAGACCCACAACGTCCCAGGTCCCAAACTTACCTCCTGTTGCAGAATCAATCCAGGTAGATTGACTTGATAATTTGTATTGGAATAAATAGTGGCCAGTGTAATTACCTCTTTTATCCCAATCAGCATTAACCCAGGCATGGGCTGATTCATCGCAGCCTATGGTTACGGTTAAAGTTCCGGTTCCTGGAGGATCTATGGGTGGAGGGGTTGGTGAACAGTCGGTGGCGGGTACTGCGATTTGGCCTGAATCTACGTTTCCTGAAGGGCCTTCAGCTACAACCCGGACATAATATTCACCAGCATTTAAAACTTCTATACCACCTAACTCTTCTCTGGGTTCCCAATCTTTAGTAATAGGTTGATCGGGTGGAAAATCTTGGGCCCGAAGTTTTACTACATATTGTTCGCTTGATCCTTGATAGCTATCAAAAATATGGTACCAGGTGCTTTCTTGAATTGGGGCAAAGGTTAAGTGAGCTTGAACATCGTTGTTATCGCAAGATGTAGTAACTTCAACTGTTCCTGGCCATTCACTGGGCGGAGTATAAGGAACAGGAGCATCAATGCTTTGTTCATTAGAAAGGCTGTAAGAATTATCTGAGAATCTAGCTCTGACTCTGTAGGTTAAGTTCTTACCTTCTTGGGAAGAAAATAAAGTATCGGAATAGCTGGCGGTATTGGCGTCAATTTCGGCAAAATCAAAGAAGGTACCTGTACCTATTTTCTTTTGAATAGCAAAACCTGATTCACCTACGGTATCGGCCCAATCAAGATTAATTACAACGCTTCCAGAGGAGGAAGAAAGTTCTTGAAGATAAGGAGGGATAGATTGGGCAGCTTGAACTGGGGAAGACGAACCACCACCGTCTCCTACTACTAAGTAATAAAAATTATTATTGCCTATTGTTGGTTCATTGTCTGGACAGTTATAAGCACAGAACACCCTTATATGACCAGCCTCATCATAGGCTACAGCCGTTATTCTGTACTTCCAGTTCAGCTTGTTGAAAATATTTAGGGTTAGACTTTTGCTACAAGAGACGCTATCACAATCTGGAGAAATCCCTGGTATCAAAGAATACCATCTATCAGGACCTTCGATATAATATTGCAAAAGAGCCAAATCAGAGTCTGAATCAACTGCCACTATTTGGATCGTCACTAAATCGCCTGGAACAGAAAGCGGATTGGGAGTAGCGGCAATAAAAATTTGGGGGCTGATAGCTGACTGTAAGGCTCTTTGCAAATCTAATCTGCCCCAGCCATAATATTTGTCCCAACCAGGAGTGCCTAAATCCTTACTGGAGGTTTTGAAAATATTTTTGATGTCGGTATTAGTTAGAGTAGGATTGAGAGCAAGCATTAAGGCGGCGGCAGCCGAAACCTGAGGAGTAGCAAAGGAAGTACCACTAACTCCGTAGTCAGAATAACAATCACTATACCCAACGCAAGTAGTAAAAATATTAATGCCGGGGGCTACCATCCAAAATTCGCCATGATGTTTACCATCGGCTGGATTAAAATTACTTGAACAGCTGAGAACCCGTTCATCAGCTTCATTAGTTCCAGCTACCGCGATTACTCCATCGTAAGCAGCTGGATAGTACATAAAGCAATCTGGTTTGTCATTGCCGGCATTTCGAACAGCACTTACTACTACCACACCTTGATCAATTGCATTTGCGACAGAGTCTCTTACCCAAGAGCTCTCCTCGTCTCCTAGTCCTAAGCTCATATTGATTACATCAGCACCATGGTCCACAGCATAATCAATTGCTTGATAGAGCTTAAAGTCGTCGGCTGGAATAGCAGTGGCTAGAACCTTTATGGCTAAAATTTTGGCCTGCCAATCTACTCCAGCAATCCCCGTTCCATTATTAGTCATAGCCGCTGCTACTCCCGCTACTTGGGTACCATGACCTGTATCATCCCAAGGATCGTCATTCTCATGGGCAAAGTTATAACCTTTAATTACCCTATTTTTTAAATCTTCGTGGTCATAATTTACGCCGGAATCTAAAATCGCAATAGTGACCGAGGAGCTGCCCGTAGTAAAATTCCAACCAGCTGCAGCGTTGATCTTGGAAAGATGCCATTGTTCAGAGTAGAGAGGATCGTTAGGGGTAGTGGTTCCTTGAAGAGTATATACATGATTTAGTTCAACCCTTTCTATCAGTGAATTTTTTGCCAAGGCCTTTTTAACCTCCTCCCGGTGAGCTGGCCCTACTCTTAATAATCGGGTTCTTCCATCTCTACCTCTTATCTTTAAACTGTGTTTATCTAAAATTTCTCGTTCGCTCTCCCAGGTTATACTTTCTTTAAATTTAACCAGAAGATCTCCCTCAATAAATTTACCAGTCGGGTCTATTTTTAAAAGGGCTGGATCATTAGGCTCTTTTATTTCATATTCGGTCACAGCTGGATTAGACGCCTCGGCATTATTTTGTTCTGAAGCGGAGATTAGCCTGTAAGAAAGGGGATTAACTAAGAGAAGTAAAGTTAAAATTAGGCCTGAGGCAAAAATTATACTCAAAACCCACCTAGTTAAGAAGGTTTTCTTTATTGGGTATTCGTTTTTTTTATAATAATTAATTTTACTTTTTTTGTTAATTGTTAACATGTTTTTTTAATTTTTAATTACTATTATAAAAATAAAATAGGTGGGGCTAGCGTTCTTAGGAAGCGCTAGCCCCTCCGTTTTCGCAGCCAGGAGTCCGCAGATCATCTTTGGTGAGGCCAAGCTCAGTAATGGAATCGCGGACCTCAGGAATTACTGGTGCCCACCAAATGTCGAGTTTGCAAAGGTACGGGCCAAAATAGGTTCGGAACTGTTTTGTAATTTCCTCTTGCCACTCTAGATATTTCTCCCGACTCGGTGGTGACCAAATCTGGATGCCGAAATCCGGCCGCCTCTCTTCTGCTGTCCAGCCTGTATGAGGAGTAATCATGGAAGCATGTTCGGTTCTCACGCCCAACTCAGGAAAGTGATCCCGCACATGATTCATTACTTGCTCGATAGTGAGTTGAGAATCAAGCGGAGGAACATCCCTAAAGATTTCCTCTACCTCCTTTTCCACCGGACCTGGTGTCGGCGTCGGAGTCGGCGTGGGCGTAGGAGTAGGTGTGGGTGTAGGGGTAGGGGTAGGAATGGGCGTCGGGGTCAGGGTCGGGGTTGGGGTCGGAGTAGGTGTAGGTGTCACAGGTGTCAGCGTCGGCTCCGCTTCCTCTGTCCCACAGGCTATTGCCAAGTTGACCAGAATGGCTGCGACTAAAACGATGATGTTAAGGTGCTTCAATTTACCTCCCTCCTCTCAGGGTTTTGAACGATCCCTTTTTGCCTTCAACAATATCAAGAAGCCAAAAAGAAAAAACTGGCAAAAACAAACTCTGCCAGCAAGGGCTGCCCGATAAGATTTCCCTCCTTAACTTTTTCCTTAGGGAACCTTATCATGGTTATTGTCCCTGTTTTATTTTACTAAATCTAAGAAAGTTTGTCAACCCCGGACAGGAAGCCCCAACTTATTTATCTTTTTTTAGTTTTATGTTAAAATTTCTCTATGACAAAAATAAATTTAAGAAAATATGGTGATTCGATTTTAAAGCAGAGATGTGAAAAGGTTGAAGAAATAAATGAGGAAACCCTCAGGTTAATTGAGGAGATGAAGAAAATAACGATAGAGGCAGATGGGGTAGGATTAGCTGCTCCTCAGGTTGGGGCATTAAAAAGAATAATTATTGTTCACCCTCATACCAATGAGGCACTGCGCCTTGCGCAAAAAAACAATGGTGCCCCATATAGTGTGGGGGTTCAAACTGAAAAGGCCCCTCAAGCTTTTGTCAATCCTAAAATTTTAAAAAGAAGTAAAGAAAATGAAATTGAAGAGGAAGGTTGCTTGAGTTTTCCGGGAATTCGTTTAAAAATAAAAAGAGCAAAGAAAATAGAAATTAGAGTCTTGAATGAAAAATGGGAAGAGATTCAAATGGAAGTAGAAGGACTGGTGGCTCGAATTTTCCAGCACGAAATTGACCATTTAAATGGAATATTATTTATTCATCGAATTAGTTTTTTCCAAAGATGGAAAATCAGAAAAGAATTAAGGGCATTAACCAATGAGGAGTTAAAAAGAGAATCTCACCCCTTTTCTTAACTGCGCGGTTTTTTTTATTAAAAAAAATCTTCTTAGCAGGTTCTTTCCCCATTTTACGAGTTATTATTCCCCAAGTTTTCCCCAGTTTACTCTTGACAAGTTTTCTTGGGGGAATAAAATAAAGGGTTTCTGAAAAGAACTTTTCAGAAACAATAAAACTAAAAAAAGCTAATTTTTGCTAATATTGTAAATCAATCTTGACAAATTCGTTTAGAAAACTAAAATAAAAAGAGACAACTAAAAATTCGAATTATGGTAAACGAAAAAATATTCTATCTAACTGAAGAAGGATTGGTAAAATTCAAAGCCGAATACCAACACCTTAAGAAAATAAAGTTTCTGAAGACTAAAGGAGAATTTCCTAAGGCTTGGCATTCGGAAGACTTGAATCCTGAATATCTTTCTTTTCAAGAAGATTTAAATTTAATTGAGACCAGATTAACTGAGGTGACAGCGATTTTAAAAAATGCTGAATTAATTAGAACTCCTCCCAAAGAAAAGCGAAACACTGTTAACTTAGGAGCAACAGTTTTAGTTGAACTCAACGGCCATATAGAAGAATTTACCCTGCTGGGAAGCCTTGAGGCTGATGCTACCAATAACAAAATTTCTAACGAATCACCAGTGGGGCAAGCTTTAATGGGAAAAAGAACGGGGGAAACTATAAAAATAGTAACTCCGGTTGTTAATCACTCCTGTAAGATATTAAGGATAAAATATAACTAATAATCATCATAAAATAGGCGATGAAAGCGGTTACCAATTTTAAAATCAACACAAAAGGACTTTCTCGAAAAGAGAAAGCTCTTTTTAAAAAATTAATTTCAGCAGCAAAGCTTGTTGCCCCTCTTTATTTAAAACAGAAAAACAATAAATATTTAGGAGCCAATTTTTATCCTCACGATGCTAGTATTGAAGAAATTAAAAAAGCAGCCAAGAAAAATCGTGCCATTTTAGATCCTTATACTTTTGTCGAGCGGGATAAATTAGGCAAATTAATAGCTGTTCCTTATCACATTAAGTTTAAAAAAGAATTAGAACCAATTGTTAAACTTTTAATTGAGGCCGCCGGCCTCTCAAATAGTCAGGATTTCTCTAACTATCTTAGGAAAAGAGCTGAATCTTTAGTTGATGGTGACTATATAAAAAGCACAATTATCTGGCTTGAGAAAGGTCCGGTCAAATTTGGATTTATCATTGGCCCAATAGAGCGCTATTTAGATAAACTTTTTTTCATAAAGTGTGCTTATCAAAGTTGGGTAGGAATTTTAGATGAGAAACGTACCAAGGAGGCGGAAAAATTTAAAAATATTATTTTAACTGGCCGAAGAAAAATTTTAGCCGGTTCACAGAAAGCAGATATTCCAAAATTAAAAGTAAGGGTTGACCAAACAGCTATCTTCTCGGGTTTAATCTCCGATTTTTTATTCCTTGGAACTAATCTTCCAAATAGCGTTGATTTAATGGAAAAATATGGCTCAAAGCTTACCATATTTGAAACTACCCTAAGACTTAAATTTGAGACCAGGCATTTCCCAATTTTTAAAACAATCTTTGATAAAAAACTTCAAAAGTCTTTCCCGAAAGATACTCTTTATGAAGCATCTTTACGCCATGTTCTTTTACACGAACTTGCTCATTCTTTAATAAGATACCGAGATGCTGAAGAAAGATTAGGAAATCTTTTTCCGGTACTGGACGAACTTTATGCTAATATCCTCGGTATTAAGTGTTGCGGCTCCCTTCTTTTAAAAGGAGTAATAACCCAGAAAGAATTAGAAGCTCTCATGATTATACATAATTGTTGGAACTTTACTTTGTGGTTTAATTCACTAAAGAACCCCGAAATTAAACATTATGCATTTGGATCAGTAATAGCTCAAAATTTTCTTATAAGAGAATATGCAGTAAAGGAAAAAAATAATGTTCTTTGCCTTGATTTTCCAAAACTATTTATTTGTCTTGACGAACTATCTCATATCCTTGAGTATCATATGGCTATAGGAACTTACGATGAGGCTAAGGAATTTGTAAAGGAATATAGCTCTCTAAAAGTTTTTAAACAGTTTCTTCCTAAATTAAAAAAAGTCCTTAAAAATAATTAATTTTCTAAAAATAAAAAATAATTCTTGATAAAAAAGCGCCTCAAAGCGTTTTTTAATTTGTGATATAATAAAAAAATGGCTTTAATTGATTCTTTAATTGAAGAAGGCTGGCTAAAAACTCCTAAGATTATTGAGGCATTCCAAAAAATCAAAAGAGTGGATTTTTTGCCAGAAGACATAAAAGATTTGGCTGAACTGAATGAAGCTTTGCCAATAGGCGATGGCCAGACCATTTCCCAGCCCCTGGTTGTGGCCTTTATGCTTGAACAACTTCAGCCCGAAAAAGGAGATAAAATTTTAGATATAGGTTCTGGTTCTGGCTGGACTACTGCTTTGTTGGCTGAAATAGTAGGAGAAAAAGGTAAGGTTTTTGCTATTGAGATAATTCCAGAATTAGTAGAATTCGGAGAGAGAAATGTAGAAAAATATAACTTTGTTAAAAAAGGAGTAGTTGAATTTATTTTGGCTGATGGTTCAAAAGGCTATCCTAATATCTCCTCTCGCCCTGAGCTTGCCGAAGGGTTTGATAAGATTTTAGCTTCCGCTTCAGCCAGAGAGATTCCTCAAGCCTGGAAAGAACAATTAAAAATTGGCGGGAGAATCGTTACTCCAGTTGGTTCCTCAATTTGGCTTTTAATAAAAAAATCAGAAAAGGAATTTGAAGAGATTGAATATCCCGGTTTTGCCTTCGTGCCATTAATAACCGAAAAATGAAACACTATCTCTTAATAATTTTAATAATAATTTGTTTTATTCCTTTGCTTGGAGCTTTTTTTATCTGGGAAGGAATTTATTTACCAAAAGATGCCAATTCTCAAGAAGAGAAAATATTTATAATTGAAAGAGGGGAGGGGACAAGAGAAATCGCTCTTAATTTAGAGAAAGAGGGCCTAATTAAATCAGGGCCCCTATTTCAACTTTATACTCTTTGGAAAGGAGTTTCCGGAAATCTTCAGGCAGGCAATTATTTACTTTCCCCTTCAATGACTATTCCCGAAATCACCAAAAATCTTGTTTCTGGCGAGGTGATAAGAATTAAAATAACAATTCCTGAAGGATTTAATCTCGCTGAAGTAATCCAAGAATTATTGGAAAGCTACCCTAACAGCTACAGAATAAAGGAATTAAAAGTTAATTCTTTTCAAGAAGATTTTGAATTTTTAAAGGATGCTCCGCCCGAAGCAAACCTTGAAGGATTTTTGTTCCCCGACACTTATTATTTCAAGAAACAGGAAACAGAAAACAAAAAACAGAAAATTGAAGAGATTGTCCAAAAGATGCTTACTAACTTTGATAAAAAGCTTACCCCGGATTTAAAAACTGAAATTAATCGTCAAAACAAAACCATTTTTGAAATAGTAATTATGGCTTCTTTGATTGAAAAAGAAGTTAAGACCTTTGAAGATAAAAAATTGGTTTCGGGAATCTTGTGGAAAAGATTAGAAGCAGGCATTCCTTTACAAGTAGATGCTACCATCACTTACATTACTGGGAAAAAAACAACAAAAATTTTAAAAACTGAGCTTCAAATTGATTCACCTTATAACACTTATAAATACAAAGGTCTTCCCTTGGGTCCAATTTCCAATCCCGGCCTTGAAAGCATTTTGGCGGCGGTGTATCCTGAAGATAGTGACTACTGGTACTATTTATCAACACCAGAAGGAGAAACCATTTTTAGCAAAGCCTTAGAAGAGCATAATATCGCCAAAGCTAAATATCTAAAATAACAAAAAAAAACAAAAAGCAAAGAACAACAAACAATAAATAACGAATACCGTTATTTACTTGCTGTTTTCTGTCTTCTGAATTATGCCTGAAAAAGCATTAGAAAGTAGAAAAATGGCTATAATCATCGCCTTTAGAGATTTCCGGGATGAGGAATATTTTATTCCCAAGCAGACTTTAGAAGCAGCGGGAGCTGAAATTAAAACTGTTAGTACTTCTTTGGGTACAGCCATTGGCAAAATGGGCGGAGAGGCAAGAGTAGACTTGACTTTAGATGAGCTTAAAGTAGGAGATTATAACGCTGTAATATTTATCGGAGGCCCGGGAGCAGCAAAATACATTGATGACTCTCAAGCTCATCAAATTGCTCGGGAGACCGCTGATAGCGATAAAGTTTTGGGAGCAATTTGTATAGCTCCGGCTATTTTGGCTAAAGCGGGAGTTCTTTCTGGCAAGCAGGCGACTGTTTGGTCAAGTCCAATGGATAAGTCAGCTGTTAAAATCTTAAAAGAAGAAGGCGCTAAATATCAATCAGAGTTAGTTGTAATTGATGGAAAAATTATTACTGGCAATGGCCCGGCCGCTGCCAGCAAATTTGCCGAGGCTATAATTGAAGCACTAAGAAAAGAGTAATTGGGCTTGACCCCCCCCCACCTATTCAAAAGTGGTGGGGGGTTGACAAAAGAATAGCGAAGATTATACTTAACGTAGCCGCAGACAGTAGGTTTTGTCCGCAAGGGCTTGTAAATCCTACCGAGGATGAGTGTTAATAATTTTTTGTCTGCGGAAGCAGGCATTTTTGTTTCCTGCTTCTTGTTTCCTGTTTCTTGATTTTATGGCTTTAAGTCGTGAACAAAAACAAAAAGTTGTTGAAGAATTAAAAGAAAAAATTGATAGGCAAAAAGCAATTGCCATTATTGACATTGGCGGCGTAAAAGTAAAAGACATTTCTCAGTTGCGAAGAGCAATGAAAGAGAAAGATTGCGAGTTAAAAGTGTCCAAAAAGACATTAATTCAATTAGCTTTTAAAGAAAAAAGAATTGAAACTAATGTAAAAGAGCTGGAAGGAGAAATTGCCCTTGCTTTTGGTTATGAAGATGAATTTTCGCCTTTTAAAACTGTGCATAATATGAGTGCCCAAGTAGAAAATTTGAAAATTTTAGGAGGAATAGTAGAAGGTAGGATTATTGATAAAGAAGAGGCAATTGTTTTAGCTACTCTGCCTGCTCGAGAGGAATTATTAGCTAAATTAGCAAATGTTTTTCAGGCGCCTATTTCTGGTTTTTGCCAGGTTTTACAAGGTAATATAAAAGGTCTAATTTTTGCCCTAAGTGCAATTAAAAAGTAAAAAGAAACAAGAAGCAAGAATCAGGAAACAATTTTTCTGTTCCCTGTTATCTGTTTCCTGTTTCCTGAACTATGGTCGAAGAAAAATCCTCCTCCGTCAAGACTACGGAGGACAAGGAGAAAAAAGTTGAGATACCAGAGAAGTTTAAGAAATTAGTAGAAGAGATTGAAAAAATGCCTGTTTTGGATTTAGCTGAGCTGGTAAAGATTTTAGAGAAGAAATTTGGAGTTTCGGCTCAAGCGCCAGTTGCTGTAGCTGCTGCAATCCCGGGAGGTGCGCCAGGCGCTCCCGCAGTTGAGGAAAAGTCAGTGTTTAATATTGAGTTGAAAGAAGTGGGAGATAAGAAAATTGAAGTAATTAAGGTAGTCAGAGATATCACTGAAAAGGGCTTGAAAGAAGCCAAAGACTTGGTTGATGCTGCAGCTTCAGAGCCTCAGGTGTTGAAAGAAAACGTCAAGAAAGAAGAAGCCGAGGAAATAAAGAAGAAGTTAGAGGAAGCTGGAGCAAAAGTTGAGCTGAAATAAAAAACTTCTTAATTAAATGGGGGGGGGGTTGACAAGACCCTTGGGTTTGTTAGAAATTAAATAGAAGCTAAACTTGACAAAAATTTTAGATTTGGTAATAATTAAGTAGAGGTTAAAAATCAAAAATATCTCTATTTAACCACCAAAACCATTAAAAAAGGAGGGGCAAGAGGAGAGAATTTTCAGGAATGAGAAGAGATTTCAGAAATTACAATCGAGCTGGAGGGAATATTTGGAGCGGTGGTTTTTTAATTTAGCCCAGCTTTTTGGCTGTGTTTTTTATTAGATAGGAATAAGGAAATTCTCTTTGGGCACCCGGTTGGTAGATTTTCCTCCCTAACTTGCCCCGTAGTGAGATTTCTCTACTATGGGGCTTGGGTGCTCAAAGAAAGTTTCTCTATTATAATAGTATCGCTATAAGAGATAATTGGCCTGTGGATAACTCTCAATTGACCTTTCTTATAAAGAACGTATAATAAAAAAAATATACAAAACAATTTACCTAGAGGAGGAACTAGGTAGTAGATTTATCTAGAGGAGGAACTAGATTGAAGGCTTAATGCCAGCGGAAATTCGGCAGATAGGTATAAAACACAATATAAGCCTAGTTCAAAAAACTTTTTCGCAAGGGGAAGTTTTCTTTTTTTAAATTTAAATAAAGATAAACAAAGGTCGGTCAACTAAAAATTATAAATTTTAGAAGAAAAATAAAATGAAAAAAATATTAATTTTAAGCGGATTAGTGCTATCTTTTGCTTTTGCAACAACGGCAATGGCAGACACCATGACAGTAGTAAGTGATACCAGTGTAAGTGTCTATGGCCCATTAGACCATTATGCAGCAATTGGTTTGTCTGATTGGAGCACTCCGGCCTCAGCAGTAGTTACTTGGAAGCATCCAAGCTGGCCTACAATAACAGGAGCAAATTGGATTTCAACTGCTTACTACACGGAGAACCCCGTAATAAGTAGTTGGAGATTATTTGAAGATGTTATAACTCTTCCTTCCTGTGCAACTAATATTTCGGAAAATTTAAATTTAATAAGTGTTACATCAGATAATGCTGAAGAAGTCTATCTGAACGGGGCTCTGATAGGACATGATGGTGAAGTAGAGGGCACAGCCATTGACAATCAAGAATGGAAGAGTGTTTTGAATTATCCGTTAACGGGTTTACAAGCGGGCGCAAATGCATTGCAAATTATCGTCAGAAATTATGCCCAGAGTGGCGGAACAGCGAAAAGTAACCCAACAGGTTTAATTTACAAGGCAGACGTAACATATGATATAAATCCAGATTGTGATGAAGATGGAGTACTCGATGTTAATGACAAGTGCCTTGGAACAGCAACCGACGAGCCTGAAGTTAAACTGGGTGTCAACCGCCATGTTTGGTCCGGCGGCGATTATTTCAAAACATTAGTACCGGGCAAAAAGGGCGCTAAAATAGAAGCACCTTCACCATTCTCACTAACCGATACTTATGGCTGTTCTTGCGAACAAATTCTTGAAAAAATGAAAGACGCAACTGGCTTTGATTTTAAAGGACACGACAAATATGGATGCAGCAAGAGTATAATTGAAGATTGGATAGCAGGCGAGTATTATGTCGGCCCGACGTTTGTAGAAACCGTCGAAGTTCCGGCAACAAATAATACTGGCATTGACAGCGTAAATATTCTTGAATCAGGTAAGTCATATCTGTTGAAAGTTTATGGAACATACCGTTTTGCTAACTGGGGAGATTACGGTGTAGCCGACGCGGAATATGCTTATCGTAATGATGCTTATGCCTTGCCTCTCCCTCCAGACGGATGGACATTAGGAGAGAATAGTTACCCTTCTATATTAGGTCTAGATGTTCAAGTAGACGGTAATAATGTTTATTGGGGAGATTATAATTCCGCGCATGTCTACACTTATACATATGCAGGCACAGGGAATCTGGTCCATTTTCACATCTATGATAGTGCGTACGGAGATAATTCTGGCTCTTTAACCGTTGATATCTTTGAAGATAAGTGGGTTGATCTTTGGTAAATTAATTCTGAGTTCAAACGCGCTGTCCCTGATTTTTCGGGGACAGGCGTCTGGACTTTAGTCCAGAAGATTAAAAATTTTAAAGGTCGCTTTGCCCGAAATTCTCTGCCATTTGGAGGTTATAATCGGGCAATTGATTATCTCGCCTAAATTATTTGTTTTGAACAATTTAGGCGGGTGAAATTCCCGCCTAACATTTACGTTTAAAAGTTTTATGCGTAAAAATTGGGCGGGAGAAATAGCAGGGAAAAAATTAACAATTAACAATTAACAAAAACTAAAATGAATAAAAGAATTATAATCAGTTTAAGCGTAATTGGTTTAGTTGCTGCTATTGCTATTGGCGGAACCATTGCTTACTTCTCTGACACAGAGACAAGCACCGGTAATCTTTTTGCTGCTGGAAGCATTGATTTGAAGATTGATAATCATTGTTATTATAATGATGATGAGTGTGCTTTTGAAGGGGAAGGATACCTTTGGCAAACTGGTCCTAATGATGGAGAACCATGTTTTTGCACATGGGAATTGAAAGATTTGGATGGAGAGCTCTTCTTTAACTTTGAAGACCTGAAACCAGGTGATTGGGGAGAGGACACTGTTAGCTTGCATGTCTATGACAATGATGCTTGGGCTTGTGTGACATTTGAGAATATGGTGGATTATGACAACACTTGTACTGAACCTGAAGGAAAAGATGAAAATGACCCTATCGCTGGTCAGTGTGCTGAACCTGGTGAATTATCACAATACCTCTACTTTTTCTTCTGGGCAGATATGTGTTCGGACCCAGGATGGAATGTCTATCCCGGAGACAACATTTATCAGCCAGAGTGCGAAGAGCCTTTAATGGATGGTTGGGCTGATGACATTCTTCCAGGAACAACCTATACTCTGGCAGCCCCTGGAGAATACAATGTATTCACAGGAGTACTTGATGAACCACTTACTGGTAGCCATGACTACTTTATTGGTAAAGTTTGGTGCTTTGGAGAGTTGGATTGGATCCCAGACCCAATGGGGGCAATATTTACCTGCAATGGACAACCTGTTGATAACATACCTCAGACCGACAGCTTAGAAGCTGACATTATCTTCTACGCAGAGCAATCCAGAAATAACCCGAATTTCACTTGTCTACAACCGATCCGCTACACTTCGAGTCCGCAGAACTATAGTGGTACCGGATGGGCCGGATGGTCTTGCCCACCGGAGCACCCAACCGCGGTCGGAGGCGGGGTTATAGGGAATACTTATCCTATGGGAGCCCAGGGTATAGCAGTGCCAGGAGCTACGATAGGCGGCTTCACGTACCCGACCTTTCCTCATTACGTATACGAGACTTGGTATGCTGGCGAAACCGGTTATGTTGCACAGAACGGCGGTACTGCACAGACCTGTCAGATATACGTCGACTGCCTCTAACCCGCAACTCCAATCTTGATTGTTAAAGAAATTCCATCCTAGCAGAAGTAGCGGTACAGTAATACTTAATCGAAATCTTTTAGGTTGCCTCAAGCTTTCCTTGTAGCAAACTGGGGCAACTTTTAAAGGTTTTAAACCTTTAAAATAATAGGAGGAGAAAGGTCGATAGAAAAAGAATAAATTACAAAAATATGAACAAAAAAATATTAATTAGCTTAAGTGTAATTGGTGTTGTAGCTGCTATTGCTATTGGTGGCACTATTGCTTACTTCAACGACACCGAAACCTCAACTGGGAATATTTTTGTTGCCGGGGCTCTTGATTTGAAGGTTAACCACGTTTTGCAAACCTACAATGATGTTTATTGTAAGACTTGCAGCGTTGAAATTAAAAGTGACACCTCAAACACGGTGGTTTCAACAGTAGACGGTGATGATCCAGTTAGCATGCCTCACGCTGCCGTAGCAGTTAGCAGTCCTCATCCAGCTTGGACAGTAACAGGTGATATTCCTGAAGCAACTTGGATTTGGGCGACTGATCCCACAACAGCACATGATGCTGGCAACATTAATGTTTATTATACGTTTGAGAAAACATTTGAGTGGTGGGGTCCAGTTAATGGAGTTACTCTTAGCTTAGGTGTCGGTACTGACAATGGCTATGAGATAAAATTGAACGGCAATATCGTCGGTACCGATTGGGGTGAATACAACTACAGATCGCCGGCCGATGTGTACACCAATTTCGGGAATTACATTGTCCAGGGTACTAACACCCTTGAAATTCAAGTTAAGAACAAAGCTATGAGTGGCGGCACTCCGTCTACCAATCCTGGTGGTCTTCTGTATGAATTGGTTATTGATGGTGATTGTAACGACAATTACTTCAAGAAAAATTGTACGCTTTGGGGTGAAAAGGATTTAGCGCCCGGCGATCACTTCTTTATGTTTGAAGATGTGAAGCCCGGAGATCGCGGCACAAACGTTATCAGCTTACATTCATTTGATAATGATGCTTGGGCTTGCTTGATTGTTGATAACAAGACTGATGCAGAAAACGACATTACTAATTCAGAATCAAAGCTTAGTGATGCGGGGGAGCCAGGAGAGCTTTCCCAATACATCAAGGTATTTGGATGGACAGACAACGACAAAGACGGTGTTTACGAACCCTTAGCTGGGGAAACCCAATTATTCTCTGGTTCATTAGCCGATCCTGTTGTCCGTCTTGCAATTGCTGATTCAACGCAGGGCTCAAAGCTTATTGCTTCTAACCCAGTTTACGTTGGACTTGCTTGGTGTGCGGGAACACAAACAGTTGCTGGAGATGGCACGATTACTTGTGATGGTTCAGGAATGGGTGATATAGCCCAGAGCGATTCGCTTACAGCGGATGTCACAGCTTATATTGAGCAGTGGAGAAATAATGAGAGCTTTGATTGTTCTACTGTAATTCTGCCGTAATAACCATAATACTTGAAACTTTTTTGGTTGCCTCAATGCCTTTTCCTCCTTCGCTCTTCGGAGCTACGGACGGATAAACCTTGTGGGGCGAAAAATGGGGCAACCTATAAAGGTTTTAAATCATTGTAATATATATGAACAAGAAAAAATTAATAATTAGTTTAAGTGTGATTGGACTTGTTGCCGCTGTTGCTATTGGCGGAACTATTGCTTATTTCAACGACATTGAAACCAGCGAAGGGAATACTTTTACCGCTGGCGAATTGGATCTAAAGATTGATAACACCAGTTATTACAATGGAGAACTTAATACAGAGACCACCTGGACCTACCAAGACCCAATTGGCCTTTTCTTCAATTTCCAAGACCTAAAACCTGGTGATTGGGGAGAGGATACCATTTCTCTTCATGTCTACGATAACGATGCTTGGGCTTGTATGGATTTCAATCTCTACAATGCTGATGATAATGGCTTGATTGAGCCAGAACAAGAAGCTGGAGATACCACCGATGGCCCGGGCAGAGGAGAATTGCAGAACCAAATTAATTTTGTCTGGTGGGCTGATGACGGAGATAATGTTTTGGAAGAAGGAGAAAATGTTTTCCGAACAACAATTTCCTTAGGAGAGCTTAATGCTTTCAGTATTCCTTTGGCTGATGCTTCAGGGGATGGAGTGCTTGGTTCAAGTCCTTTGATAGGGTGTGAGGATTATTACATTGGTAAAGCCTGGTGTTTTGGCACCTTAATACTTGCGCCTTTACCTCAAGAAGATACTGGTGGTCCTGATGTAAGAGGTTCTGGTGTTAACTGTGATGCTAGTTCTGCAAATAATCTTACCCAGTCAGACAGCGTTCAGGGAACGCTTAGTTTTAGAGCAGTCCAGTCACGAAATAACAGCGGTTTTATTTGTGAATCACCTTGTTCAAGAATTTCTTTCTTGTCTGAAGATAGCTTTGAAGGAGTTGATGGCGATACCTCTGGTTGGTCAACTGGTGACTCTGAAGTAAACCTTGGAACAAGCAACTGGTCGCTTTTGGGCGGCAATGCTGTTGTTTATGGATACAAGGATGGTAATGCTTACAACTTAACTCATCGTGGCACCCGAGGGCTTGGCGTTGCCGGGGGAGAAAGTGACGAAGTAGACGATCCAGAGAAAATAGAAATTATTTTCACTAACCCAGTATTTATTAATGAATTTGAGGTGCGTTCGCTCTTTAAAGAGGGAGCCGGAGACGAAGAAGGAGACGTTGAACTTTACAATGGTGTCACCTTAGTGAAAAGTTATCATTTAACTGCGGAACAAGCAGGAGGAAACGGTATTTTGGACACCCTTGGCACAGATCAAGCGGTTGATAAGATTGTGTTATATGTTGCCTCGGGACATCCAGACAGTGAATTTGCTGTAGCCAAACTGCGAGTCTGCCCTGTTGAGTAAATCCTTTAATGAGAAAAAAGATATTTAAAATAGTTTATTACATTTTCATTGCTTTTATTGCAGTAATTGCTATTTTATTGATTGTTTCGGTCTTCCCAGTTACCGGGAATTATAAACTGATGACCGTTCAATCAGGGTCAATGGCGCCGGCAATTAAAATGGGAAGTATTGTGATGACGAAACCGATGGAAGATTATAAGATTGGGGACGTAATTAGTTTTACTAATCCGAAGAAAAGACAGGAACCAATTAGCCACCGAATTGTTGATTTAGAAGTTATTGAAGGCAAGCCTTTCTATATTACCAAGGGCGATGCTAATGAAGATCCTGATACTCGGAGAGTAGCAAAAGATGAGGTAATGGGCAAAGTTTTATTTTCCGTTCCATTTCTTGGTTATGCCGTTGATTTTGCTCAAAAACCTATCGGATTTACCTTAATAATATTAATCCCGGCAGCAATCATAATTGGAGATGAAATAAGGAAAATTTATGTAGAGGTTAAGAGGAAGAAAACAAAAAAAGCAGAATAAGGAAATGATTAAAAAATCTATTTTGAAAATTTTAATACTTCTAATAATTATTGGTCTTAATTGGACCGGATTTTTAGCTGTTGGTAAAACTTTAGCTTATTTCTTTGATAACGAAAATTCTAATGCCAATACCTATCAAGCAAGCACCTTAGATTTTTCTTTAACCTCTTCAAATTTAAATAAGTTTATAGGGCTCACCGAAAAACTTTTTCTAGGTTCTGTCTTAACAAATAGTGGCAGTCTCGCTTTCCAGTACACGGTGGCGTCTGAAAAAATTTCTGGGAGTGATGATTTTTGCAATGCCCTAGAATTAGAAGCTGAATTAAATTGGGTTGAAAAACATAACGATACTCTTATGTCTTTTGATGTTTTGGCCTCAACCACACTTGGAAGTTGGAGTTTTGAGATTAAATTACCGGTTACTGCAACAAATATTTTTCATGGAGAAACCTGTGAGGTTGACCTTGTATTTAAGGGCTGGCAAACCGATGTAGCCACCTATGAAGATGGGGGCTTTTCTGATGAAGAGAGAATTCACCTTAAGTTTACAAGTAGAATGATTGTTTTGAATGAATTTTTACCAAATCCCAGCGGATTAGTTCCTGATTATGGATTTGATTTTGGCGAGGATGGCGATAGCAAACCACAGGGTGAATGGGTAGAATTGTACAACAATAGTGATGTGAATCACGACCTTGCTGGCTGGTACATTTGGGATGCAAGCGGTGATAATTTAAATAAGATTTCTATTACTAATTTAAATACGCAGACCGCAACCACAATTATCTTGGGAAACAGCTGGCTTGTGGTGTATATGAACAAAGAGGTGTTTGATAATACCGGTGATACCGTTAAGTTATTTGATAGTGCTGACGCTTTAATTGATTCATATACTTATATAGCAGATAATGATTATTGTGAAATTGAACCAACGCCTGGAGATGAAAATGCCACAAATACAACCGGTAGTTGTGGGGGCGTTCCACCCAATAAATCATATGCTCGTATTCCTGATGGTATTGGTTATTGGGTAGATCCTATTCCTACGCCCGGTGGACCAAATATTTTAGAATTAGAGATTATAAATCAAGAAGAAGCTATTGAAGAGGAACCACCTGTAAACGAAGAAGAACCATCTATAAATGAAGAACCTCCAGTAGAGGAAGAAGAACCACCTACTGAAGAGGAACCTTTAGTTGAAAAAGAGCCAGTTGTCGATGAGGAGCCGGCTACTGAAGAAGAATTAATAGGGGAAGAGACTCCACCTGCTGAAGAACAAATAACTAATGAGGAAACTACTGAAACATCTGGAGAAATAACTGAAGATGTAGTCGATGAGGGAGTTGAGGAAGAACCAATTGTTGAGGAACCCCCGATTACTGAAGAAGGACCAGTAGTTGAAGAAGAGCCAGCTGAGGAAGAAGTGACAACTGAAGAAAATCAAGAAGAAGGAGGAATAATAGAGGAAATAAATGAAATAATTGATGAGGTAATTGATGCGATAGTAGATGAAATAATGCCGGCTGAAGAAACAGGGGATGAGCTAGTTTCCGAACCAGAAGTACCAGCAGTCCCAGTTATCGAAGATGCCCTAATCATTGAGGAGGCGCCTGCAGATGAAACTCCGGCGGTCGAAGAACAACCAGCTATGGTACCCGACGATGGTTCTAGCCCTTCTCCTCAAGATGGAATGGGAGAAGGAAGTGGTGATGGAGGCGGTGATACCAGTGGTAGTTCAGATAGCAGTAGCCCAACTGAAGGTGCTGGAGAAAGTTCTGGTGATAGCGGGGATACCGGCGATAGTGTAAGCGAATAATAAATTATGAATAATGTATTAAAAACAATTTTAATAATTTTAATCGCTATTTTCGGCGCTGGGGTTTTGTTTATTCCATCAACTCAAGCCCAGACCAATTTAGTAGATATTCTATTTGAAAATACACCTTTATTCAATGAGGCAAACTTCCTTCCCGGAGATAGCATTACTCGTTGGGCCAAAGTAACAAATGTTAGTGGAGAAACTCAAAGAATTGCTACCGAAGCTATAAATTATACTAAGCCCATTCCAGCGGATGATTTATCCCGGGCTTTAATGCTCGTCATTAAAAAGCAGGGAGGAACAGATTTATATGGCGGTTCAAGCCCAACCGGCCCCAAATCTCTTTATAATTTTTATCAAGATAGCGAAGCTTATCTAGAGATTTATTTGTCTGACCTTGGGAACGGAGAGACGGTTCAGTACGACTTTACGATTTCGTTTCCTTCCGAAAAAGAAAACGAGTGGCAGGAAAAGACTACTCATTTTGATGTCTTAATTGGTTCTCAAGGAACAACCAGTCCACCCCCACCCAGTCCGCCAACTCCACCAGGAGGTGGCGGAGGCGGCGGTTTACCTCCTGGTTTAACAATCTTTAACGAGGCGGATTGGAATGTAACCGAAATCAGTGTAACCATCACCTGGCAGACTAATTATTTCTCTACCAGTCAGGTAATTTATGCGACAGGAGGAGAGGCTCATACTTTAGATTTATCAGATAATACTGGAACACCACCAAAATATGGTTACGCTAATACCATCCTTGAATATGATACCAGTCCAAAAGTTACTTTCCATTCAGTTACCATTACCGGGTTAACTCCTGAAACTACTTATTATTACCGATGTGTCTCTCATGCTTCTTTAGCCATTAGTCAAAGTCATACCTTTACCACTTTAGGAACAGCTGAAGGAGAAGAGGAGGAGGAAGAGCAGGTACCTACCGAAGGAGAAACCGAAGAGGTTGAGGAAGAAATTCCTGGAGAAGTAGCTGGAGAGGAAACAGAGATAATTACTGAGGAAGAAGCCGAAGAAACAGAAGAAGTTGAAGGAGAGCTTGAAGAAGAAGCTGTTGCAGAAGAAGAGGAAGAAGAGGCGAAAATGGATTTAGGCAAATTTTTAGCAGCGGTTGGTAACTTCTTTAATTTAGAAAATCTCTGTTGGCTTTTAATTCTTGCTTTGGCTGTATCAATTGCTTTATTCTACTTGACGAAAAAAGGGATAAAAAAAGAAGATGAAAATATTTGGTGGATTTTGATTCTTGTTGTAGTAATATCTATTATTGTAGCCCTATCAATGAAATACTGCTGGATTTTACTTATTCCCATAATCCTGATAATTGTATTACTAATTTTGGACAGAATAAAGGAAGAAAAAAAGAAGAAAGAAGGAGCTAGCTTCTAAAGATATAAAAAAGACACTTTGAAAGTAAAAGCCGGGCTGAGCCCGGCTTTTACTTAAAATAAATAATGATTATCAAAAAGAATACTTAAAGCCCAACTTTATAAACCCTAACCCCATTTAAAAGATAAATTGTCTGGCCATCTTCCGACACTGAAAAATCTTTTAAATTATCAAAGCTTTCGCTTTGGAATTGTTTAATAACTTGACCAGATTTGTTAAGAATGATTACGCGGTTTTGGGCAGGCTCTAAAATATAGAGGTAAGAAAGGCTGGAAAAAGTTAAAATCTTTGTGAAATTTTTCGGGAGGGGAAAGATATTTAATTCTAAGGTTTCCTGCCAATTCCCGGCATAATATCTATCAATCTGATTATCTCTATTCAAAACCCAGACTGAGCCATCTATGGCCAATGATTCCGCCCCAATTGGTTTTTTTGTGGCCGAACTAAGCCAGAGATTTCCTAAAAGTTCGCCTCCGTCTTCTCTAAATGAAAATTTTAAAATTTCTCCCTTTCTCGCATCCAAAAAATAGATATTTGATTTATAAGTAGAAAAACTATTGAAATAAAAATCGGGATAAGGAGCTTTTAATCCGATTTCTCCACTGAGTTTTTTATCTTTTAAAGATAATAATTTATCCGGCTTTGAATAAAACAAAATTATTTCTTCTTGGAGAGAAGAAGCTAAATTAAATTTTTGATCGGCTTTGATAAAATTTCCTTTTTTCTCCTCAACGTTAAATTGATAGAAGTTAACAGAAACTGGGCTAAAAAAGTAGAGTTCCCCCTGAAAATTAATCATTTTTTGGGGAATAAAGTTGAGTTCTTTAAAGTCAAAAAGAAGTTCGGGATTAGTAATTTTTTCTACTCGATTTAAAACTAAGAGCTGATTTTCAATTTCTTCTTTTAACTCAAGAGCCTCTTTTTTTAAAGGGCTGCCAGCTTTAGTCTGAGGCAAAATTTCCTGCCACGCCTCTTGAAAAAGGAGCTTAGCTCCTTTTTCATCTTTTAAAATTAAAGCACTTTCAGCCTGGAAAATTTTAGATTGCACTTCCTCCAAAACAGACTGGGTTTTTCGCATTTCTCTTCCTCTTTCCAATTTCGCAAAAAAACTCCCAACAAATAGAAGCAAAATTAAAATTAAAACCAAGACTAGATTCCTTTTTAAATTTGAGGAGATTCTAATTCTTGGAATCTCTTTTATTCTCTCAGGCCTTATTTTTTCAAAGGGACTTTTTAATTTTGGAAATTCTAATCTCGGCAATCTGGGAAACTTAAATAATCTGGAAATTTTAAATTTAGAAATTGGAGAAAAAATCTGCCAAATTGAGAAAGTTGGAACTATTTTTTCAAAAGCAATTTTTTCTTTGACAGCCATTTTTTCGCTCAGATCAACCAGGAGAAAGATTCCTGAAATCTCGGCAAATAGTTTCTCTCTGCTTTTTAGTAGGGTCTTTAACTCCTTTTCTTCAATTAATTCTAATTTGGCAATTTCTTGAATTAAATTTTGTTCTGCCCCATAAGAGACCGAAGGTCTTACGGGGCTTGAGAAAAAGTCAAAAATATCTTTGGTTAAAACTAATATTTTGTCGCGCTCACTCAATTTTCCCGAAACAATATTGCCAAATATCTTTAGAGGGTAAGGCTCCATCTCCTGGAGTTCTAAATTTTTGCCAATGTCAATTATTTTCCCTGATCTTAAAAGCAAAACCTTTAAATTACCGACTAAAGTAAAATTAAAAATACAGTCTTTGAGAGAGCAGACAGCCAAGTTTAAGTTGCCCAGCCAACTAACATTTCCTTTCTGAACTTCATCGGCTAAAAACTCATTGGCTACTTTTAAACTTTCTCTGAGGGCCGATTCTGGCGAATGAGCGGAAAGAAGATAGTACTTCTTTTTGATTTGAGAACTTAATTTTTCTAAAAATTTAAAATTCTGAGGCAAGGCCCTTGCCAGATGGCCGACTATATATAAACTCCCCAATCTTCGTTCCAAGATATTTTCTGGTTCAAACAAAAAGCTGTCGTAAATTTCTTCCTCCTTTGCCCTTGGATTAAAATGAAACTCAAAGACCTGCATTAATATAATTTTAAAATTTTTCACGGGAAATATCAAATAGTCGTTATTGTTTTATTGACATTTTAGGCAACTGTTATAAAATATTATTACTGTAAAACGGGGGGAGCGTTCCTTTAAAATCCGCAATAGAAAACAGAAGAGAAAAGAAAGGACGGTGAGAACAAGTTGCTGCGAGTGAGATGGTTAATGTTGCTAATCGGTATTGCTCTTTTCCTTGCTGCCAGCTCGAGAGGAGAAATAAAAGAAGCGGCTATTGCTTTTGCAATCGGAATATTTAGTGGCTTCATTATTGATTATGTGGGGGTAGGGAAGTTGCATTTATGGTATTATCCGAGGCAGCCCTTCCCGGGGATGAGACATTTCGCTTTTGTCGTTCTTTCCTGGGGAGTATTCGCAATGACAATAAATCTTATCTGGAATTGGATTGATAATTTCGGGATAGTGCTTGGCGCACTGTTTTTGGGGCAATTTGCAGCTTACGAGGCTGTCAACCTAATAACTAAAAGCTGGAAGTATTATGCTCCGGCGTGGCTAGTGCTAATTGGTTGGTTTCCTCTAGTTCTATCTCTCCGTGGTCTTTTTCTGCTATTTTCTAAACTAGGATAGACAATTAATGCTTTTGTAAGGGGTGTTCTTGAAAAGAGCTACCCCTTTTTCTTTACTGGATTAATTAGTTTTGCTATATTTAAAAATAGATAGATATTTTTTGGGCACTTGGCGCAGTGGTTAGCGCGTTCGCTTCACATGCGAAAGGTCACTGGTTCAAGTCCAGTAGTGCCCATCAAGAAGTCGCAGGCCTGCCCCGCATAGTCGCCTACGGCGACTTGTTCGGGGTTCGCTTGCCCGCCGCCGAAGCCTTGGCGAAGGCAGGAGTCCTGTGCTGCCCATTATCGGTTCGAGTCCTACTCCCAGAGCAGGCTAGTGAGACCTTTCGGGTGACCGAGAGGCCCCGGGGACTGCCCATTGCTGGGCAAATTTATATATTGTGTTATACTAAAAATAGCCATGGAAAGAATAAAACAAGCTCAAGAAATAAGTAAGCAAACGAAGGATTTCCTAAAGAAAAACCCCGCTATCAAAGAGGCTTTGCGGGTTTTTGACATTTCTTATGATCAATATCAAAAAACATTACAGGGAGATCATTATTTTTATACCGACACTTCCACCTCTCCTCAAAAGATGGAATTTGGGGCAAGTCCAAAAAACAAATGACAAGTTGGCAAGACATCCAAAATGAAATATTAAGAGGTAGAACGCCGGAGCGACCAGCCGGCGATTTTGATGGTGTAAGGAGAGCTAAGTATAGGCTAGTAGCCGAAAAAACGGGACGCCCACTTTTAGTTTACACCACAGCATTTCATAATCCTATTAAAGCTCAAATAGCAACTCCTTTTCTTACTATTGATCTTTCTGATAAAGATGGTTTTTATGAAATAATCCGTAATATAAATTCTCAGGAAGTCGATATATTTCTCCATAGTCCGGGCGGTTCTGCTGAGGCAACTGAATCCATTGTAAAAATGCTCCGTGATAAGTTTAAGAATATTCGGTTTATTGTGACGGGAGCAGCGAAAAGTGCCGCTACAATGTTGGCCTTATCGGGTGATACCATCTTGATGGATAAATCTGCTGAATTAGGTCCAATCGATCCTCAAGTAAGAGTCCGCGGTCGTTTTTCCCCTGCCGGTTCAATTATTGAACAATTTGATCGTGCAACAAAGGAGTTAAAAAAAGATCCCTCGCAACTGCCCGTATGGATACCAATATTGCAAGAATTTGCTCCGTCTCTTTTGGTAGAATGTGAAAATTTCATAGGTCTTTCCAAAAAACTCGTTACTAATTGGTTGATTGAATTTATGTTTAAAGGTGAGCAAGGGGCGAAGAAAAAAGCCGAAGAGATTGCTAGATATCTAACAGATGAGAAAAATACTCTTTCTCATGCAAGAAGAATAGACGCTGAACAACTAAGAAAATTGGGAGTAAAAATTGAATTATTAGAAGAGCAGAATGAAAATCTCCAGGATGCGATACGTCAATTACACTTGGCCATTATGGCTACATTGGATAATACACCAGCAGTAAAAATTTTTGAGAATTCAGAAGGCGCTGTTTTAATTAGGATGGTGAGCATACAGCCGACACCTATCCCACCTAGACCGCGACCAATTCGATAGTAAATCTCCCGCTCATCTCAAAACAGACGAGTAAATGGAACACTAAAAAACATTTCTTTCCCGTTTTTTTTGTCTCATTTTAGCTTAAAAACAGCCCCGACCGAGAGGCATTATGAGACACCCTCAAAAGCCCCCGAATTTGTTCCTAAAACCCTGGTTCTAGACCGACTACGGGAGCAGGCTAGTACTTAGTTCAAGCGACCGAGACGCCTCAAAAATCGCCAAGAAGGCGGTTTTTTGGTATCCGCCCGAGAGTTGTTGTCTCGGTTTTTTTGTTGTGGTAAAATAAAAATAAAAGGTCTATTGATATAAAGAATAAAAAACATAAAAGAAAAACTATGAAACGTGCCGCTCATGGTTGGATTGCCCTCCGAGCTTATAAACTCATAGATGACATTAGCGTTAATGGTAAAATAGGGAATGTATATCATACCGACAAATTAATAGAACTTCTTTCTTATTATCTCTCAAGCGTATGGGATGGTGCTTGGCTTCCTGATAGTTTAATCTGCGATATGAAGTATGGCCATATTTTTAAACAGACCGGTGACGCAAAACTTTTGGGTTCTATAATTAAAGATAAACGAAGTCAGGTGCCCTACAAAGAACTCAAATCCCGGCTCAAAGGCAAACGCCTTTGTTCAGAACATCTTAAAGAGGAAGAAATATTAAATGAACATTATTGGTCAAAGGAAGGACATCTGCCCAATAGAGTAATAGCTCTTACTCATACTGCCAGCGATATGCTTAAACTTGGCGATTTTCCTTTAGCTTTTTATCTTAGAGAACAAAGAAGAAAAGCTTATGAGAGTGATTTGTCTGCTGCAAGCGCAAAAAATCTTTCTTTATCACCCACTTTTTCTGCTCGCCAAATCGCTATCACTCTTTTTATGCTTTCTCATTACATCGCAGATGCCTATATGCCTTTGCATTGTGATTATAGAGATTATACCAGACGTAATAGAGTAAGACCTCTTTCGGCCCGTCTTCATCCTTCTATAGAAGAAGAATGGGAAAAATCTTTTCCCAAGGAAAGCATAATAGAGATAGGCAAATATTCCAAAAATTCAGTAGATGATATTGTTCTTAATCTGCCCAAAAACTCTATAATTAAAATAGACAAAGAAGAAAAATATAAATTAAGTGCAAGCGCCAAGGGACTAAAGAGAAGCAGCGCTGATGTCTGGAAAGAGATGGTAAATGTCTGCAGGGTATCTTACGGTCTTTCTCATGTATGGATTGACAAAGAAAACACAAAGGAAAACAAAAGAACAGGATACGATGATGTAGGAGAATTAATCAAAAGAAAGGGGAGAGAAGAATTTATAGATATTACCAATCTAATTTTTCATGATGCTGTTGAATCAGTGGCGCGAGTTTGGCTTTTAGTTTGGGGAAAATTTATAAAAAAGCCTAAAATTTTATACATCGGAAATAAGGATAAAAATCATATGGAAGTGCATCAACATACCTGTCCTTGGCTTGAGTTAATTAAGAGTATCAATAAAGTAAAATTTACCAATCTTATTGACGCTCATAAACAAGGATTTGATAACTGCGCTCATTGTCTCGGCGGATCAAGAAGGTAGTCTTAAATTACTTAACGGTTAATAACGATGTTTGTTAGTAATACCTTAAAAAGATTACAGATATTTTAAGATTAAACAGGTTCTAACATCGTCCGTCCCTCGGAGCTACGATTAGAGGGTTAATAGCCCTCTTTTTCTTGACAAAAGTACAGGTTGGGTGTATTTTGAAAATAGAACATTAAAAGCCTTAAAATATGAAAGGAGGTGTTAGCTATGGGTTTTATAGTGCTTTGTATAATAGCCTTTATGATCTTGCTTTCGCTAGGAGCTGCATTAGTCCAGATTACATTTCAAATCCCTTATTGGGTCGCGTTGTTAATTACCATTGGAATTGTAGGTATTTGGTTTTTAGTCAAAATTGTTTTAGAAAAAGAACCAATCATTACTCATCATGAAGAAGACGAATATGATCCAAATGCAACTGACAGCAGATGGCACTGGACGTGATAGGTTAATATTTCTGGATTTAAACCCCTGCGATTATATCAAAGGGTTTTTTCTTTTATATAGTTAACTATCCCACCAAACAGGTTCTAACATCGTCCAGCCAGGGGAGCCAAAACAAAATCGCCAAGAAGGCGATTTTTACAAACCAGTCGCTACAAATCAGTCGCTCCGCTCCTTGCCATTGCTTCACAATGAAACGCTCCTTGTAATTGCGGAGCAATTAACGGTAGAATATGAATATGCAAATTTCTGATACAGATAATAAAAAATTAGCTTTTAGGGTGACGCTTCATTGTGTAATGGGTTGCGGAATAGGAGACACGATAGGGTTAATAATAGGAACCGCTTTAAATTGGACGGTTTTTCCAACAATGGTTTTAGCAGTTATTTTAGGATTTATCGGAGGCTATAGTTTAACAATGATACCTCTTTTACAAAGAGGAATTAATGTAAAAAGTGCTACCAAAATCACAGTGGTCAGCGAAACGGCCAGTATTTTAGTTATGGAAGCTGCTGAAAATGGAACAGCTTTTCTTATTCCCGGAGTATTATTTGCTGGTTTTTTAGCGCCGTTATTTTGGTTTGGGTTAATCATCTCAGTAATTGCCGGCTTTATAGCAGCTTATCCGGTAAATTATTTTATGATTTCAAAAGGATTGAAGAAAGCTCACTCTCATCATTAAACAGGTTCTAACCCCAGGTAGTAGAGCAAGCACACTACGGGGCTTCGCATCGTCCAGCCAGGGGAGCCAAAACAAAATCGCCAAGAAGGCGGTTTTTTTGATATCCGCCCGAGAGTTGTCCGCCTGCCGCAGAGGCTTTTTTATTTTCGAAAAATTTGTTAAAGTAAAATTACCTGTATGAAAAGGTTTTATAAAAGTAAGGAAAATAAGGTTTTTGCTGGGATAATTGGAGGTATTGGAGAGTATTTTAATATTGATCCTGTTATTTTGAGAATTGTTTGGATTGTAATAGTTGTCTTTACCGGCTTTATGCCCGGCATTATTGCTTATATAATCGCTATTTTTGTTGTCCCCGATAAACCGAAATAATATAATAGTAAAGGGTTTTAAGATGTTTGTTTATTATTCTAAGGTCGCACCAAATGGTGCGACCTTTCTTTTTTTGTGCTAAAAGAACATAGGCATTTGCCTGTTGGGCTCATGCACTATGTTCTCCAGACACCCTTGGTTTCTGGCGTTTCTGCCTCAACGGCAGAAGCCTGTTTTCCTACACAGGGGAACACCCAGTTCCCCCGACCCCCCTCTATTGTATCGGAATTGAAATTCCGATACAATAAAATAGGCAATTATGAAGATAATTACTCAGAGTCGCGGCACGCGTCACTCGCCTTCGGCGAGTGCGCTAACACCGCTCCTTAAAACCCCTTGGTTTTAATATTTCCGCAACGGGAAAACATCCCTTAATGCGTAGCATTACAAGGAGGAGCGGAGCGACGACTGATTTGTGTTTTCCCGACCCCTTTCTGCTTTTTTACTATGATAATAGAAAAAAACATAATAAGTCTCTGGTTTATTTGGTATTTTTTTGAGATGCCTCAAAATATTTTGAAAGCTTGGAAAAATTCCCTTTTGTTTAATTTAAATTATTTTTCAATTTTCTTACTTTTGAGAACTTTATTTTCTCACTGGAAAAGATATTCTTGGAAAAGAGGTCGAGGCTTTAATATCGGGGAGTATTTTAACGTTCTCTTTTCCAACTTAATGTCGCGGTTTATGGGAGCTATAGTTAGAAGTGTTTTGATTTTAATTGGCCTAATTTTTGAAGTTTTTATTATTCTTTTTGGGATAGTAATCTTTCTGGGCTGGTTTATTCTACCCATCCTTTTAGTTTTCGGAGTATTAATTAGCCTTTCACTCCTTATTTAAAAACCCAAAATAAACCAGTAACCTATTTTCTACGGCCGTAGAAAATAGGTTACAATTAAAGATGGCGGATTTAAAATTTAAATTTGACTTAAAAAAGACAGCGATTTTTCAGGCAGTGAAGTGGGCCGATTGGTCAGGGATAAAGCATTCAGCCTTCTGCAAAAAATTCTTTTCTTTTTTATTTGGCTTTGTTTTTTTGTTGTTTTTATTTGGATTTTTTGGTCAATTTTTCTCTGAGGACTCGCTCTCCAGAATCTTAGGTTTAGCTCTTCTTTCTCTAGTTTTGGGTTTGGGTTGCTGGATCCAAGAAAGTTTTTTTGAATTGAAATTAAAAAAACCCCGTCTTCAGACAAACCTCATTGAAGAGGCAATTATAAGCCCGGAACAATATAATTTAGCTGAGCTCTTAAGTTTTGAAGTAGCCAGAAGTTGTTGGAAATCGATCCAATTTGCTCAATCAAAAAAAATTTCGGAAATTTCCTCCTCAATTCTTTTTTATTTCCTTTTAAAGGAAAATCTCAAATTAAATTTTATATTTTTTAGGGCAAATTTAAGCCCTTCTTTAATTAAAGGAGAATTAAAAAATCATTTGAAAAGCCTAAAAGGAGAAAGATTTGAGGAAAAGTATTCTAATGAGTTTCAAAATGCTATTTTTGATGCCTTAAAAATAGCTCAAAAAAAAGGACATCAAAGAGTGGAGGCAGGAGATCTTTTAACTGCCCTTGCTCAACATAATTCAATTTTCAAAAAAATTTTAGTTGATGCTGGCCTAAGAGTTCAAGATATTGAAAATTTAGTTTGGTGGCAAGAGTCTTTAGAAGAGAAAATAGAAAGGTCAAAAAAATTCTGGAGCTACGAAAATTTAATTAAAAAAGGCTCTTTGGCCAAAGATTGGGCAGCCGGGTATACTATTACCTTAGACCAGTATTCTATTGACTGGACAGAAATAATAAAAAAAAGAGGATTTGAGGAGATTATTGGCCACAAAAATGCTTTAGCAGCTATTGAAAGAATCTTGTCTCGTTCAGAAATTAACAATGCCTTAGTAGTAGGGGAACCCGGCACTGGCAGAAAAAGTATTATTCATGCCCTGGCCCTAAAAGCTCTTTATGGTCAGAGTTTACCTGATTTAAATTATAAAAGAGTGGTTGAGCTTGATTTAGTTTCGCTTCTATCTCAAATTACCAGCCTTGAAGAAGTGGAAGTTGCCTTAGATACAATTTTTAGAGAAGTGGTCAGGGCGGGTAATATTATTTTGGTCATTGACGAGTTTCATAATTACGTCGGTCAGGTTACTAGGCCTGGAATAATCGATATTTCTGGCGCTCTTTCTCCTTATTTACATATACCTGCTTTTCAAATTGTAGCTATTACTTCTTACGCCGGCCTCCACAAATACATTGAACAAAATCCTTCTCTTTTATCTCTTTTTGAAAAGGTTGAGGTTTCAGGATTATCTCCCGAAGAGACGATTTTAATCTTAGAGAGTTTAGTTCCAGGATTTGAACAAAAATATAAAAAATTTATTACCTACCCTGCTCTTCAGGATATTGTGGCTTTTGCCGATCGCTATATCCAAGACGTTCCTTTCCCTAAAAAGGCTGTTGATCTTTTAGATGAAGTAATGGTTTATGCCTCTCGCTACGCTAAAACCGATTTAGTTTTACCAAAACATATAGCCAAAATTATTTCTGAAAAAACCCAAATTCCAGTAGGAGAAGTAGAAAGCCGAGAAAGAGAGATTTTGCTTAATTTAGAGAATTTAATTCACCAAAGGATTATTAATCAAGACGAAGCTGTTGAAGAGGTATCTTCAGCCTTAAGAAGAGCAAGGGCCGATATAACGGTTCGAAAAGGGCCAATGGGAACTTTTTTATTCCTGGGGCCAACCGGAGTAGGGAAGACCGAGACTTCAAAGGCCTTAGCTGAAATCTATTTTGGCTCAGAAGAAAAGATGATTAGATTAGACATGTCTGAATTTCAGGCGGTTGAGGATATTCCCAGATTAATAGGGTCAGCCGGTGAAGAAGGATTATTAACTACTCCTGTGCGAGAAAATCCCTTTTCTCTAATTCTTTTAGATGAGATTGAAAAGGCTCATCCTAATATCTTGAATTTATTCTTGCAGGTTCTAGATGAAGGACATATAACCGATGGCTTAGGAAGGAAGGTGAGCTTTTTAAATTCAATTATAATTGCTACCTCAAACGCTGGCTATAAAGTAATTTTAGAAGCCTTGCGGGAAAAAGCTGTCTGGTCGGGAGTAAAAGAAAAGCTTTTAGATTTTCTTTTCGCCCAAGGTATTTTCCGACCAGAATTCATTAACCGATTTGATACCGTAGTTGTTTTTAGCCCTTTAACCCGTGAGAACTTATTAGATATTGCTCAGTTATTGCTTTCAAAATTAAAGAAAAATTTAGTTCAAAAAAATATTGAATTTATAATTACTGAACCCCTAAAAGAAAAAATTGTTGAATTAAGTTATAACCCGGTTTTCGGAGCCAGAGAAATGAGAAGAGTTATCCAAGACAAAGTGGAAGATCCTTTAGCCACCGCCTTTTTAGAAGGAAAATTAAAAAGAGGAGACAAAGTAGAGGTAGACCCAGAGGAATTTAGATTGATAATTAAGCCTTGATTTTTTATTAATAATTATTCAAAGTTTAAAAGGAGGAACCGAACCTTTAAAAAAGAATATGTATTTCGGCTCAGAAAGGAGGTGGCCAGATGTCAGCAAGAGATGCAGCATATTATGACTTAGAGGGTCCAATTTCCAGTCAAGACCATGCCCAGGCGGTTTGTAAAAGGTTTATTCCAGATGGGGACAAATTATTCGCGGCTCTTAGTCGATACGATGATATCTTAACTTTAACTGATAGAGAAGGATATGAGCCAGGAGACACCTTGATGCTTTTGACCCCTTTCCTTATTGAAGCCGGAGTTACTGAGGAGGATCTGAAAGCGGTCTCAACTGAGGCTGGTTTAGTGCCAGGAATTTGCGAACTATTCAATGAATTACAAAATGAGGGCTGCTTAGTTTGGATTATCTCCACTAGTTATGAGCAACACGCCCTTTCTATTGCCCAGAGAGCGGGAGTGCCAGACTGGCAAGTATCTTGTACGAAATTCCCACTCGATCAGTTCCGCAACCAGACAGCTAAAGAAGATTTTAGCCTTATTCGTAAAGCCAGAAAGAAGGCAGTTAAACTTTATCACAATAAGCTAGAATCTGGAGTTAATGACAAGCCCATCCAGGAGTTACTGGATCCCTTCTTTTGGAAAAGACTACCCAAGGCTAAATTTGGTCAAGTAATGGCTAAAGTAGAGGTTATGGGTGGTCGTCGGAAATTGAAGACCCTTGAGGATGAGATTCGAGAAAGAGGCATATATTTAAGCGATATTTTCACTGTGGTAGATAGTATTACTGATTTTCGGATGGCTCAAGCTGTTGAAGCTGGAGGCGGTATTGCCTTGGTTTGGAATGGTAATCGATTTATCATTCCTTATGCTACTTGCGGAGTAGCAGCAGTTGATGCCAGGGCAATTAAACCTCTCTTTCAGGCCTGGAGAGAGGGAGGACGGAAAGCTGTTCGTGAAATAGTAGAATCAATACCCGAACCTGAAAATCCTGAAACAGGCTCTCATTATCACTGGTTGGCTGGAAGGGAAAAAGACGATGTATTTCAAGAAGAAGTTCTGGCTATCCATAAAAGATTAAGAACAGTTTGTCGTGGTATAGAAGTTGCTAATTTAGGTTAGCAGGAGGTTCTTAAAAAAGCGCCTTGGGTGAAAAACTCAAGGCTTTTTGTTTTGGCGTCCTGCTTGCACCGCACTAATTTTACCGTACAACGAACCAATATCTTCTGTTTTTTAAAAAAGCAAATATAAAATTGTTGCAGTCTGCGTATGGCGAATAGCCATATCCTTATCCGCCGAAGGCGGATTGGGCGAAGCGGACTGCTAAAGCATATCCCGTAAAATTTAGTGCAGGTGTTAATAATCTGTGGATAAATTCTAAATTTACAGCTATTTTTATAGCTATTTTTATTTGGTTGACTTGAGGTTATGAAGTGGCGTATAAAGAAGGTGAAATGGGAAATTGTGGATAACTGTAGGAAAAGTACCCAAACCGGGGGATAACTTAAACCCTACGAATTACGAATCAATACGAATATACGAATACTTTATTCGTAATTATTCGTAGCCGAAAGCGCAAATTCGTGTTAATGCGAAGCATTACAAGGAGGAGCGTATCGACGACTGGTTTGTAATTCGTAAATCGCTTTCGATATGCTTATTGGCGAATATCACCATACAATTGATATTAAGAAAAGATTGGCTCTACCTGCTAAATTTCGGCGAGAACTTGGTAAAATAGTAGTAATCACTCGTGGTTTAGATAATTGTTTAGTTGTTTATTCGGACAAAGAATGGCAGGTAATGTCTGATAAATTGGGAAAATTGCCGGCCGGTCAGCTTGAGGCTCGAGGT